>JAEEGL013383989.1_pt1 | contig 10031 bp, 6 predicted proteins | sample 9134231 | NCBI WGS metagenome assembly JAEEGL01 (sample SAMN16246548, study PRJNA631951) | gut metagenome | biome: gut microbiome; feature: rumen; material: fiber-attached | host: Bos | place: Iran: Karaj | collected 2018-10 | reverse complement strand
GATCACTTAAAAAGACCTTTTGTTGGATGTTTTTTCATCGGATATTATTTTCAATTAGCTTGCACCTTTTGGGTGCCTCTCGCCTTAGCGAGGTACGTATCTTAGCAAATATCAGAAATAAAGTCAACTACTTTTTTTATTTTTTTTAGATATGTTTTTTTTAGATATAAGATATAAGATATGAGATATGAGATAGAAGATATGAGATAGAAGATAGAAGACCAAAATTTGAGATAGAAGGGAGAGCTTAGAGCGATAGAGCGTAGAGCCAAGCGCAGCTTGGCGTGGTTGGTGGTTGGTGATGAGTGATGGGTGGTGAGAATTGAGAATTGAGAGATGAGAATTGAGAGATGAAACAGTCTTCGGACTTAGTTTTTTACTGCTTGGCAAAATTCTCAAAAATCCCCTAGACTCCAATTGCTACGCAATCAGCCCCTTCATTCTCGCTTCGCTCGCCAGCTTCCCCGCATAGCAGGGCTACATATAGCAGCCGTTTCCCTTTGATAAAGGGGAATCTTGGGAGAGAGCAGAGATAAGAGAAGATTGTTCGCCCTCTTAACAAACTTCTGAAGAAGGTTTGGTATTCTTATCTTTTACCACAACGTAAAGCTCATGAAAGACCATAATGGCAAGCAATATATAAGCCATTAGATAAATCCAAACTTCCACATAAGTAGCTCTTGGGTAATTAGCACTAAAATTCAATTTAAACCCTGTTGCCATACCCCAATATGTTGGAATTGTAAAAACAAGACCATAAAAAATGTATTCTAGAGTTGGGAAAAACTTTTCAAGTTTTTTAGTTCCATTCTCCCCAAGTTCAATAATAAGTGGTATTGCAAAATAACATAGTGTATAACGAAAGGCATTAGAGGGGAAAAAAGTCATAGCAGCACACAAGAAAAAGGCTGTTCTGCTTCGATTATTACTAATAAAAGACAAAAAAATCATTATTAATAGAAAAAAAACAGATACAGATGAGCCAATATTTTCATTTGTTACCCCTGTGGTCAGATAAGAAATAGTACATACTAATCCTTTGATAAATTGAACTCTTCCTACACATTCCACTTTAAACAAATCTATTATTTTTATAGCCCAAAGGATAAAGCCATCTTTCCCTAGAAAGAAAATGAAAGGGCCGAAAAACAAAATAATTCCATATATTATTAGTCGTATAGCTTCTTTCCAACGTTTTTCTTTCAGATAGAGAAGTCCAAATATGGCAGGATAGATTTTTATCCCAGCACATACCCCGATCAAGATTAATGCCAGCTCCCTCTTAATCTTTGATTCACTATCCCTCCAATTTAAGGCAATAAGCAACAGAATAACTACAATCAAACAACTGTTTCCCCGCTCATATACACCTGCAAAAAAAGGAGTAGATAACAGCAAGCAGATAAACAATAATCTATAACGCCCATGTTTTTGCCAAAGCTTTACAGCATACAGAAAGGCAAGTGTCAAAAATATTGAGTAAAAAAGAAAAACTAGTAATGTATAATATGAACCTTGATATTCAATTACAGATGGAATCACTTTTTCTTTTCTTGCTGTAAGTAGATATAGCAGATTGTAAAAAATGTATATCAACGGTGGAAAAGCTCCCCATAAACCAGTAATATCTGTATACACATATTTCGCTTCCTTCATAAAAAACACATGAAGGAAATAATCTTTGAATTGCCATCCACCATTATTGTTCATAATAAGCCAATCAAAGGCATATGCTCCAACTACTAGGGCATAAAGGAAAAAAGAGATAATACCAATTAAAGAAACTGTTCCAAATAAGTGATATGGAGTAAAACCCTTCACATTCGATTCTGAATTCATTTCTCTATTATCTCCCTTATGGTTATTTTCTTTAACCATTTAAAATCATCTAAGTAACCTAGATTAAACTAAGCCTATTAAATTTGCAAATTGTCAAATTCTTAGCTAAATAAAACTTAAACTGGGTTTTCACAAAAAAATACTGGCTATAAGCCAGTATTTTTTTATTCGTTATTCGTAACGGAAGGCTTCGATCGGGTCGAGTTGAGAAGCTTTGTATGCTGGGTAGAGGCCGAAGAAAGTGCCTACGCAGAAAGAGAAAGCCACAGAAACTACGATAGAAGTAGTTGATACAACTGGTGTGAAGTTTGTTGTAATCATACCTATGCCTTTGGCAAGGCCAATACCACACAGAATTCCAATTACACCACCAGCGCAGGTTAAAACGACAGACTCAACCAAGAACTGCCACATAATATCAGATGTTTTCGCACCAATTGCCATACGTATGCCTATTTCTCTGGTTCTTTCAGTAACAGAAACAAGCATGATATTCATAACACCTATACCGCCGACTAACAAAGAAACAGAAGCAATTGCACCTAATAGAAGAGCAATGATAGTAAGAGTGCTTCCAGCCATTTCAGCAATATCGTCCTGAGTAACAATATTGAAATCGCTTTCTTTATCTTCTGCTATTTTATGTCTTCTGCGTAAAACTTCTTCTATCTCAGTCTTGGCTGATTCTACAGAATCAGCAGTTGCAGCAGAAACATTAAGCATATCGCAGTGATTTATACCACGAATACGTCTTTGAACCACAGAAAATGGCAATATAATCATATCATCCTGATCGCCGCCCATACCGCTTTCTCCGCGATGATCCAACACTCCAATAATTTCTACAGGCATTTTGCTAAATCTTATAGTTTTGCCGATTGGATTAAGATTGCCAAAAAGGTTTTCTACAACTGTAGTTCCTACAACACAAACTTTTGCGCCTGAAGTTATTTCATTGGTAGTAAAATATCTTCCTTCAGTTATCTTTCTAGAAGCTATTTTTAAATAATCTTCAGTAACGCCCATACAGCTAGTGTTAGAGTTGTTATTTCCGTAAATAGCCTGCCCAGAACCTCTGCAAATAGGTGAAACCATACCAACAGAGGGGCAGTCACGAATAATAGCCTGTGCATCGGCTGGTTTTAAAGTTGTCATGGAGCCTCTTGCCCCATGGAAACCACGTCTGTTAGAACTGCCTGGCATAACCATAATCAAGTTAGTGCCCATTTTAGAAATGTTTTCCTGAACAGAGTAATAAGCACCCTGACCAAGAGCAACCATACCAACAACAGAAGCAACACCTATAATTATGCCCAGTGCAGTAAGGAATGAACGCATTTTATTGCGGTTAAGACTAATAAAAGCTAGTTTTATAATTCCAAGAAATCCCATTTATATAGCCTCCTAGTCTTCTATTTCAGTGCCTGGCTTCTTGTGTTTTTTGATTTCTTCAGAAGCAAGTAGTATTTTATCGTTACGTTTATCGCTGACAATCTGTCCGTCGACAATTCTTATAACCCTCTGGGTATATTCTGCAATATCAGGTTCGTGAGTAATCAAAACTATTGAAATACCCTGCTGATTTAGCCTTTGGAAAATTCCCATAATTTCTATACTAGAATAAGAGTCTAAGTTACCAGTAGGTTCGTCAGCCAGAATAACAGAAGGGGTATTGCAGATTGCTCTGGCAATAGCCACACGTTGCTGCTGACCACCAGAAAGCTGATTAGGATGATGGTTTTCTCTTCCCTTTAAGCCAACAGATTCTAGAGCAGCCATAGCACGTTTATGGCGTTCAGCGGCTGGAACCCCAGCATAAACCATTGGCAATTCGACGTTTTCTAACGCACTTGTTCTAGAAAGTAAATTAAAACCCTGGAAAACAAAGCCAATCTTGCGATTGCGAACTAGTGCTAGTTGGTCTTTTGTAAACTTAGAAACATCTTCACCTTCAATAAAATAATTGCCAGAAGTAGGCTTGTCTAAGCAGCCGAGAATATTCATCAGAGTTGACTTACCTGAACCAGAGGTTCCCATAATGGCTGTAAATTCATGTTTATAGAATTCAACGTTTACGCCTCTAAGAGCATGAACAGAAACTCCATCCATTTTATATATTTTCTTCAAATCTTTAACTTGCAGCAAAACCTCTTTGTTTGATTGTGATGCTACGTTAACAGACTGAGTTTCTTCTTTTTTAGGAAGAACAACTTCCTTTTTCTTAGTGAGACCACCCATTTTTGCTCTCCTTAGCTTATTTGCGGGGGCCGCCCATGCGAACCGACATTGATTTGCCAGAAGCACTTTGTATTCCAGAAACACCGATTACTACTTCATCGCCTTCTTTTAAAGCATCATTAGCAACTTCTACGTAATCCTGATTTGAGAAACCCATTTTTACTACTTTTATAACAGGTTTTGGGTTATGTGGTTCTTTTACCCAAACAGGAACGGTATCTGTAGCAGTAATAGTTTTCTGTACTTCTCTTATTTCAGCTTTCATAGCTTCTGAAGTCTTAACAAACATAGCTTTTTGAGGCATACGAAGAACATTCTTCATTTCGCTAACCAATATTTCAGCATTGGCTGTCATACCTGGCTTAAGTAATAATTCATCATTATTAACATTTACCATAACGGAATAGGTAACAACGCTTGAGCTTTCGTTGGGAGAAAGTCTTACCTGATGAACAACGCCTTCAAAAGTCTTGTTTTTGTGTGCATCAACCGTGAAAGTAACTTTCTGACCTTCTTTAACAACGCCGATGTCTGTTTCGTCAACAGCAGTATCAATCTGCATTTGTTTAAGGTCTTGAGCAATTGTAAAGAGTTTTGGAGCCTGGAAACTAGCTGCTACAGTCTGACCTTCATCAACATCTCTAGAAATGATAACACCATTTATTGGGGAATAAATCTTTGTGCGGTCTAAGTCAATCTGAGCAAGGCTTAACTGGGCTTCAGTCTGAGCAATTCTTGCTTTCTGGCTTTCCAAATCAGCGTTCTGACCTTCCATTTGAGCATTTATAGATTCAATTTTAGCTTTTGAACTTTGAAGGTTGGCTTTTGCAACATCCAGATTGGCTTTTGCGGTATCACGAGAAGTTTCGGCAGAGTCTAATTCTGACTTAGCAATAAGTTTTTTATCGTAAAGTTCTTTTATTCTTTTATAGTTTCTTTCTGCATCTTTGACATTTATTTCAGCCTTTTTAATATTGGCTTCACTTGCGGTAATATCAGACTTAGCAGTAATCATAGAAGCTTGAAGATTCTTTAAAGAAGCATAAATACCTAACTGACCAGCTTTTGCGCTTTCGAGGTTAGCTTTTGCCTGCAAAACCTGAGCTCTGAATGAAGAGTCATCTAATTCAGCTATTAGTTGGTTTTCTTTAACTTCGTCGTTGAAATCTACATAAATTTTAACAATCTTACCGCTGACCTGAGAGCCTACTTCGACAGTGTTCAGAGCAGCTAATGACCCAGAAGAAGAAATAGAGTTGATTATATCTCCTTTGGTTATCTTAGCTGTGGTGTAAGTTGTTTCTTTTTTGGTTGAGCTTTTTAAATGCCACCAGACACCACCACCGATTAGAAGTGCCAGTATTATCAGTATCGCAAAAAATTTTTTCATCTATATATCTCCAGTATTTTTTACTATCAAATTTGCCAACATATGAGGATTAAATCTTTTAACTTTGAAGATCTGCTTTTCCTAAAGCCTCCACTTGAGGGGAGGTGTCAGACAAATGTCTGACGGAAGGGTGACGTGTTAGAGATAAAACTTATTCTTTTGGATTTTAATACGCTATCGCTAATCAAAGTTTACTCTAACTCGGTCACCACCCCTGCCACTTTGTGGCTTCCCCTCCTCAAGGAGGGGCTTTAGAATATTTCTCCTAAATAATATCAAATTACTCTGCTTCAACGGGTTCTATAATTGCTTTGACTTCGTCAAGTTCTTTATTGTCTCCGAGTTCTTCTACTGCCTTGTCCATGCTGTATTCCTTAGGCATTCTGCCCAAAGTATTGTCTAATTTGGTCTGAGCAATCAAACAGTCGAAATAGGCTGTAATATAATTACCCTTTGCTTTTTCATAATCAACTCTAGCGTCAGTTATTTCAAGTGGTGAGCCCAAACCAGTATCATAACGGCTTTCAGCCAATTCCAAGCTTTCACTGGTCTGTTTAACCAAGACTTCATTAGCTTTCACTCTCTGAGCAGAATCAATAATATCATTAATACAGTTTTCAACTTCCATATCAATATTAAGTTTAAGATTATCTAAGGAAGCTTTGGTTCTTTCATAACTGCTCTTAGCAGAATCAATAGAAGCTTTAGTTGATCTGCCGTCATACAAAGACCAAGAAAGACCCAATCCAACATTCCAGCCTCTATCTTGAGGTGTGTGAGTTTGACTCCAGGAATAGCCCGCAGAAGTGCTTAAAGATGGTTTTAAAGAAGTTCTGGCTTCACTGATTCTATATTTGGCAGATCTGAGTTTTGCTTCTGAAGACTTAACTTCTGGTCTTTCCAAAGCTATTTTAACGTAATCTTGTTTTACACTTTCGTCTATATCTGGAAGTGCTTCTAATTCGTAAGCAGCTACGTGAATAGGGTGATCAACACCAATAGCATTGCCGACATTTACCAATGCTTCTTTAAGAGTGCTTCTTGCACTAATCAAATCAACTCTTGCATTGGCAACATTAACCTGAGCCTTAGTAATATCATAAGGAGCATGAGTTCCGACTTCAACAAAGGTTTCTACTTTCTTCAGATGTTTTTCATAACCATCTAAAGTTTCAAGCTTAACCTGAAGCATTCTCTGAGCCTGCTGAGCCTTAAAGAACATAGTCTTTATATTTGCAGCCATAGAGATAAGAGTTGTTTCTCTGTCTTTCTTAGCGGCTTCTAAGGCTTCCTTAGACTGCTTAATCTGTAAAGAATGTTTCCCTGAATCATAAAGTTTTTTGGAAAGACTTACAGATTCACTCTGTGAACTATTAGAGTGGAAAGAAGTAACATTACCTCTTCTCTGATCTTTGCTGTTTCCTAAGTTCATACTGGCACTCAGCTTAGGGTCGAAACTAGCTTTTGTGCTTAACAGTGCAGCTTCCTGGCTTTTAACATCGCTGTCAGCCATTATTACTTTGGGGTGATTTTTAAGACCGTATTGCAGACAGTCTTCTAAAGACCAGATTTTTGTATCTGGAGTCTCATTTTCTTGTGCAAATACAGCTGTAAATGTTGGAGCCATTAAAACTAAAATGGCTGAAATAATTATTGCTTTTCTCATTTGTTACCTCTTGAGAATTAATATCTTATTTTTGTGCACAAATATCAATACCCTAAAAGCTTAAGAAAAGTAAAGGGGTTGGCGTTTTTAATGCAGTTAGGAGATTATAATAGTTAAAAATATAATTATATTTAATAGGCCTTCAATTCTCCCCATTTAGACCTTCTATATATCATAAATCTGGACAACACTTCTTCTGTGAAATAATCAATACTTCCTCCTTCACTATACAAAATACGCTTTTTTGCATATTTAATGTAAGTATCCCTAGGCAAATCATCATTATTACATAAATATTCATAGTCAAGACTAGAAATCTGACCGAAAGTATAAGAATTATACTCTGTTTGATTTGCAACTCCAATTACATAAATATAGCGATAGTCACCAATTTCTTGTATTCCAAGTAAAACTCCATCTGCAATAAGGTCACAATCTTGAGTATTAATTTTAAAATGCGGTATATCTTCTCTCAAATAATCGAGCATTTGCTTATATTCTTTTGTGCCAAAAGTAAATGTCCAATATTTCCCGTCATTAACTTTAACTGCTTTTAGCTCAGAGGGTATTTCAGATATTGATAAATCATTCTTAAAGTCATTTAATACTGTTCTTATGCGACTTTTACTATCGACTAAAACAAAGCCCAAAGCTTTTCTAAAATTATCAGTATTTTCTTTTATTGCCCAAACCGTGTCTTTTAAATTTCCTAAATTTGTATTTAATGAAAAATATTCAAGAAGTTTTGAAAGCTTGGTATTATCGGGAAGCTCAAATATCCATTCTCTATCCTGATTTAAATTATAATCACCACCGATATCTCTATGTAAATATACCTGCATTTTTGAATCTCCTATGAGTTCATTTTTCTTAATTTATAGAAATAAGATAAACATAAAACCTATTAATTAGTAACTTGAATTCAATTTATTAATCATAAAAAAAAGAGGCTTGAAGCCTCTTTTTTTATAGCTGTAGTGGATACTGGTCTGCCAGGCTCTGGTCTAGCAAATCGCCTCTGAACCATGGAGGACAATGTTTTGAAGTTCTGAGTCTTACGAAAGCAGCCGCAACTTCAGGGTCAAACTGAGTTCCTGAACAGCGTTTAACTTCTTCTGTAGCTTCATCAAAAGTTAAAGGCTTTCTGTAAGGTCTGCAGGAAGTGATTGCATCGAATGAGTCTGCAACACAGATAATTCTAGCGCCCAACGGGATTTCTTCGCCAGCCAGTTTGTCTGGATAGCCTTTGCCATCGTAGCGTTCATGATGATGTTTAATTATTTCGCAGACAGAATGTAAGAATTCAATAGAATTCAAAATTCCAGCGCCAATGTATGGATGTGACTTGATTGTTTCAAATTCATCATCAGTCAAGCGACCAGGTTTAAGAAGAATTTTTTCGGAAATACCGATTTTACCGACATCGTGAAGTAATGAAGCATGTCTGATAGTGTCAACTTCAGACTTAGGAAGATTCATTTCTAAGGCAATACCAACGCTAAGGTCAGTAACACGTCTAGAATGACCGTGAGTATAGCTGTCTTTAGCATCTATAGCAGCAGCTAACGAACGGATTGTTTCGAGATATACATTCAGAAGGTTATGATAAAGTCTAGCATTTTCTATAGCAATAGAAGCCTGAGATGCAAGAGTTTCAAGAAGATCGAGATTATCAGCAGTAAATGGACCTTTTTTATCTTTCTTTCTTTCGCAGTTAATAACCCCAATAAGATTATCTTTGTTAACCAACGGAGCAGACATTAGAGTAAGATTTCTAGCAGAAAGCTGACCGAAATCTTGATACTCCTTGCTTGTTCCAGTATCATCAAGTCTTATCGGTTTATGAGTTGCAGCAGCTTTACCGGCAATACCTTCGCCAAGTTTTAGTCTGAAATCATTGATAGAATCGTTATCAAACCCACGATGAACTTCCACATAAAGTTCATTGGTAGAATCATCGTAAAGCATTAGACTTGCACAGTCTGCTTCTGTGATTCTTGTTGTCATATCAATGAAATAATTTAAAACAGAATCGAGGTCTAATGAAGAATTGATTGCCTTTCCAAGTTCTTGAATAAGACTGAGTTCTGCAACCTGCATATCTGTTTTTTCGTGAAGACTAGCATTGGCAATTGCTTGAGATATCTGACCAGAGATACCAAGCAAAAGATTAAGGTCATCTTCTAGGAAAGCATCACCGTTTCGCTTGTTATTAACATTCAAAACGCCTAACAGTTTATTATCATGAAGAAGAATAGGAACGGAAAGAACAGAACGAGTCTTATAATCCAAGCGCCCTTGATGGTTGGAGAAACGATCATCTTTAGAGATATCTTTTAAAAGAACAGGCTTTTTGTTCTGAGCAACCCAACCAGCAATGCCTTCGCCAGACTTAACTTCAATTCTGCCTACCATATTGCTTGGCAAACCTATGGCAGCATCAAGAGTCAAAACTTTCTTTGCGGGGTTATAAGCCATCAAAGAGCAGTTTTCAACGTCCATTACTTCCTGAACCTGCTGCAGAATGGTATCAAAAAGTTTAGATATGTTCAAAGTTCTAGATACAGAAGAACCGACTTTGTATAAAGTAGACAAATAATCTAGTTTTCTTCTAGAATCATTGAACAATCTTTCGTTTTCGAAGTGAGAAGTAATAATTCGACCAATAGTATTGAGCAAATCCTGGTCTGATTCAGTAATTACCTTCGGAGAATCACAATGATATATGGCAAGAGTTCCAACAAAGCGATCATCAGCAGTAATTAACGGAACAATCAGCATAGATTTTGCAAACTGATCGAGGAAATTTACATGAACTATAGTGCCATCATGGATAGCATCAGCAATTAGCAAGGTTTTCTTGTTTGCAGCAACCCAACCATGATAGCCTTTTCCCAT
>JAEEGL013191643.1_pt1 | contig 10031 bp, 5 predicted proteins | sample 9134231 | NCBI WGS metagenome assembly JAEEGL01 (sample SAMN16246548, study PRJNA631951) | gut metagenome | biome: gut microbiome; feature: rumen; material: fiber-attached | host: Bos | place: Iran: Karaj | collected 2018-10 | reverse complement strand
TCCCAGTTGCAGACGAACCGGGTGGCATTGAACAAAGCAAAACGGAGATAGTGGGAGCCTCGTTTCTCCATGTGAGGATAAGCGTTGTTCAGTTTGCCGGACTGGTATGTGGATGGAGACAGCCCGGCATAAGCCAGAATCTGATCGGGTGAAGTGAAACGGGAAAAGTCTCCGATTTCTGCCAGGATCATGGCTCCCATCCGGTAGCTTATTCCGGGAATCGTAAGGATTGGAGATGGATCTGCATCCATGATTCGCTTAATTGAGAGTTCAATTTCATCGATTTCCTCAGTAAGAACCTCGATCAGATGAATGGTGTGTTTTAACTCCAGGGACTTGGCAGGCATAACATGTATATGATTTTACAGTTTTCCCGTTTTTCAGATCCCAGGATACATTTACGTTTTTCATGTCGGCAGTTGCGGCATGAGCGCCTAAAGGAACCGAAACAATGCACAGCAATACCAATACCAGGCAAGATAACAGAGCCATTTTCCTTTTCATTTGGATTACCTCCTTTTCTCCTTTTGAAGCATGTTCAGCAATGGCATACATTTCTTCTCAGACTCGTCCTTCCTGTCCGCAGCATAGAGCGACGCCGGATGTCCGGTCCGGCGTCGTCCTTGTCCATCCGATTAATATTTCGGCCTGGCGTATCCAGAGACCTCATAATAAACATCGCTGTATTTCATCCGTCCATCTCTGCTGAATTTGGTTCCAACAGTTACTTTTTTGTCCCAATTGCCATGGACGACTGTAATACTGTCATCATCCACTCCCATTACTATCCCAATATGTGAATAAATATACAATGGGTCCGTCGCAGTTTCAGAGGAATAAGTCCTGAAAACGACAATATCTCCTACTTTAGGTGTGAATGAGGAACGCTTCTTTTTCTCCGCTGAATTCTTCAGATCATCGTCCATATCAGCGAAGAAGTAATAAGACTTTCCTCCGACAGCTTTCATATTCTGAAGCAATACTTTTCCGTTCATACAATTGTCTTGACTTGGGAAAATATTACCCATTGCTGATTGCTGCGCTACCCATTGTACAAAATAACCGCACCAGGGGGAGTTAAACTGATCATAACCTGCGGATGTGAATGTTGCGGACGTACTTCCCTTCATTCCTATTGCATGATCGACATAGAGCTGCGCTTTGTCTGCAGGTTCCGGTGGAAGTTTTTTATTCTTTATCACATATTCCGGATTGTAAAACTTTATACCCTTATAATAATTCACATCTGAACCGTTGCTGTCAAAGAATGTATACCCGCCGTATCCTCTCTGCGGTGTATCTACAATCGAAAAGTGCAGATGATATGTTTTGTTCGAGGCTCCGGTATTACCCACAACGCCGATTTTCTGGCCTGCCTTTACTTTATCTCCTTCATTAACACAGATGCTGTTATACTTCATATGATCAAAGAAGGAATAGCATACAGATTTATCAGAAAGAACGTGTTTAATCACTACAAAATTGCCATTCACCCCGTCTTTCGGACCTTCCACCTTATTATATGTATATATTACTTCTCCGTCTGCCGGTGCAACAATATCTTCATCCTTCTTGCCAAGATCCAGAGCGATATGATACGGTCTGGCGCCTCTGTCTTTGGTATAGCCATTCCAGCCGCGCATCGACCTTTTGCTTGCCGGATAAACCCACTTCTGTGCCGATTCTTTGATTTTTATCGTTATAACAGCCAACGGTTTATCCGCGCCTTTGCCATCCGTATCCTTTGCCCAGATTTTCAGTTTGTAAGTGCCGGGTTTGTTCCACGGTTCCTTGGATGTATCAATGGAGAAATATTTTTCCAGGCTGAATGAAGTTACATATTTCTTATTCTCTTTGATAAAGTCATATGAGGTTTGGGCCCCTTCCAGGTCGGGAGAATTGACGGTAATCTTGCCAAGGAAGCCATATTTGATTTTAATCGTCCCAACAATATCCCATTTCTGGCCCAGTTCAATCGTTCTGACCGAATACTCCGGTGTAATGGTAATCTGGCTGTCCGGTTTCTTTCCGGGCTCGTAATAAACAGCGGTAGCCGGGGCGCCTTTTTCACTGAAAAGCTTTTTATATGCACTTGCCTTCCCCTTGGGGCATTCAATGAATGCGTTCGCATTGATGCCGTTGAACGCAGAAGCGGCCACGCCGGCCTTTTTCAGGTTTTTGGACAGGACGACGATTTTCCTTAGGTTCTTGCATTCTCCAAATGCACTCTCCATAATTGTCAGGACATTCTTGCCGATCGTAACCGCTTTAAGGCCGGTCATGCCTTTGCAGGCATTCTTGGCGATCATGGCCACCGAATAATTCTGTCCGTTAATCGTCACCGTGTTCTGCACGGTCAGTGAAGATGCGCTCTTATCTTTGACCCCGATCAGGGACGCAACCTTGCCCTCGATCTTATAAATTCCATTCTTTACGGTCACCTGATCCTTGGCCTGTTTTTTTGTCACCTTGATTTCCGCGGCCCTTACGCTGCTGGTATACCCTTCCGCCTTAGCCGTTACCGTGACGGTATATACATTTCCGGCTGCAAACTGATCCGCCGGGATTTCGGTCTTCAGGCTATACAGTGCCTTGATCCATGTATACTGCGGTTTTTCTTCGCTGGCCAGGTAATCGGCGTAACTCATGTTATACAGTTTCACCAGATAGGACTCGGCATGGGGAACTTCCGTCCAGGAGAAGGACAGGTTCTTACCTTCCTCAATGGACCCGGCGATTTTGATTGATGTTTTTTCCAGGGCGTCCGGTGCTTTCACCGAAAACCGGACTTCGGTCCAGCCGATCAGATTGCTGTCGTCACTTTCCCCTGCCGGTACGGCGCCGACCGCAAAGCGATAGCTGTGGCCTTTGACAAGCTTTGTCGCTTTGACAGACAGCTTTGTTGTGGCCGCTTTTTTCAGTTTCGGTTTATCCGTGGTCAAATCCCGCAGCGCGTAAACATAGTGATCCGCCCCGCTGACGCTTTTCCATTTGATGATAATTTCCGTTTCGGTCAGTTCGTCGCCTTCATGCAGCGTGGTCACTTCCGGCCCGTCCAGTTTCTTCTTCTCCGGTTCGGGCTCAGGTTCCGGTTCGGGTTCCGGTTCCGGTTCCGGTTCAGGTTCCGGTTCCGGTTCAGGTTCCGGTTCCGGTTCGGGTTCCGGTTCAGGTTCCGGTTCGGGTTCCGGTTCGGGTTCCGGTTCCGGCTCTTCCGGATCTTCGGGTTCGGGTTCCGGCTCTTCAGGTTCTTCGGGATCTTCAGGATCTTCGGGATCTTCAGGTTCCGGTTGTGCTTCTTCCTCTACACTGAACAGGACTTCTTTCCACCCGATCAGGCTGCTCGTATCACTCTCGCCTTCCGGAGCCGCGCCGACCGCGAAACGATAGTTGTGGCCCCTGACGAGATTGGAAGCGGTGACGGTGAGTTTGGTCGTCGTCGCCCTTTCCAGAACCAGTTCATCCATGGTCAGGTCCCGCAGGGCATATACATAGAATCCGGCGCCGCTCACGCTGTTCCACTTGAAGGTGCAGCTGGTATCCGTCAGGACCGCGCCTTCCGCGGGAACCGTTACGACAGGAGCCGCCAGTTTTTCCGCGGCTTTCACACTGAACAGGACTTCTTTCCATCCGGTGAGCTCGCTGGTGTCGCCTCCCCCCCCCGGAGCCGCGCCGCCCGCGAAACGATAGCTGTGTCCCCTGACCAGATTGGAGGCGCTGACGGTGAGCTTGGTCGTCGTTGCCCTTCCCAGGACCAGCTCATCCGTGTCCAGGTCCCGCAGGGCATATACGTAGAAGCCGGCGCCGCTCACGCTGTTCCACTTAAAAGTACAGCTGGTATCCGTCAGGACCGCGCCTTCGGCAGGAGATGTTACAACAGGCGCTGACAGCTTCTCTGCTCCTTTCACGCTGAACAAGACTTCAGTCCACCCGATCAGGTTACTGTCGTCGCTTTCCCCTTCAGGAACCGCGCCGACCGCAAAACGATACTCATGGCCTTTTACCAGTTTGTTCGTGCTGACATAAAGCCTTGTCGTAGTGGTTTTTGAAATAACCAGTTCATCTGTGGTCAAATCGCGTAATGCGTATACATAATAATCCGCATCGGTGACGCTGTTCCATTTGAATTTGTAACTTGTTTCCGTGAGCACGGCACCTGCTGCAGGCGCTGTAACCTTCGGCCCACTCAGTTTTTGCAGTTCTTTGACGCTGAAAACGACTTCCTTCCAGCCGATCAGGCTGCTGGTATCGCTTTCCCCGGAAGGAACCGCGCCGACCGCGAAACGATATTCATGCCCCCTGATTAATCCGGAAACATTGACGTATCTCTTTGTAGTCGATGTCTTCTCCAGTTTCAGCTTATCAGTGGTCAGGTCCCGCAGGGCATACAAATAGCGGGCAGCACCGGTCACACTGTTCCATGAAATCTTGATACTTGTACTAGACAAGGCGTCTCCGTCAGAAATCGACGTGACAACCGGGGCGCTCAGCTTCCCGTCCGCCCTGGCGCCTGTCCATTCCAGGGATACAAGCGGAAACAAAGCCACCATCAGAACGATTGCAAGGATCCGGTTCATCTGCCTCTGCCATTTGCGCGGTTTCATAATTTACTTCCTTTCCGATTGCGTGTCACAAAAAAGAATCGAATGATATCCGAGGATTCAATGATTCAATTCTGATTACACGTGTCTGATATGCAACATGGATTATATCACTTTTATTCGGGCGTTGCAACAGTCAGCGCAGCATCAAAGTGATTCACTTGCTGCACAAAAGAGTTTTGCATCAGGGCTGATTCAGGGCTTTGCAGCCGCTTATTTATGATTGTTCCCGTCCCAAATCTGGCGAAATCATATCTCAGGCAATGGCATCATGTGAAAGCGACTCGATATATTGCGAATAATATTACATTGTCAATAAAGATTCGTTTTGCGTTAAGTAATCATGCAAATAGAAAAGCCCGTCCCGGTCCACGATTTTATTTGAATTTACAGGCCTTCGCTGCGCCTTTTTTGATGAACAGCTTGCTTATTTCCAGGAGACGATCATGGGCTTATCTCCGGCCTTCAGAGAGGTAATCTTCGCACCAGGGGGATTGATGTAGAAATCGGTATAGGCATATCATGCATATTTTCCCCTGCCGACGGCTAAAGCCGACACCGTGCCAATATCTTTAATCTCGATATAACGCACGATATAGTCCGTACCGTTGACCAACTCTTTCCCATCCAACGTCAGAGTGACTTCAGGCTTGATGCTCTTTCCGGTATATGCCTGATCCGGAATCGTCTTAACGGTGGCGAAATTGAGAATAGCCTCAGTCGGTCCGCTGATATAATCACCCGCGATGATGCGGACGGATGGATCAATACCAGAGAAATATCCTTAAAAGATGGGTAGATCGTAAAATGATGCTGCCACAAAAACGGAAAATATCATTGCAAAGGCACCCCGGTTCTCCTCTCGTTTCCGGCCCTCCAGAACCGGTTTTTTCGTTATTGAAGCGCTGAATAATGCCAGCGATTTCCGTACTCCGGAGATTTGAGTAGGCATTTTCGGATTTCCACCAGTTTTTCCGACTCAAATCCTACTATCATATTTTGCATGATATCGCAAAACAGTGAAACGAAAAAGACCGTCCCGCTGTTTCACGCCCCCACTATCAGTGTAAAAAAAGATGCGGCAAATTTACCGCATCAGGAAAAAACCGGAATAACTGCAGGGTGCCTGTCTGGTTAGGGGATATAATCATCCGGATAATCGATTCTCAGCTTAGCGACTAAAGGAAGTGCCAGGTAAGGCGCCAATCTGCCGCCGGTTCTCTGGTTATAGTAGACATGCTGGGGAATACACGGGTAATCCGCCGAATTCAAATAGAGGTTTTCCAGATTGTAACAGTCCCGGACGTCAACGCTGATCATTTGATATTTCTGCACGCAGGATAGATTGCTCAGATAAAGCAGGCCGCTCACGTCCAGGGTTTGGATCAGGTTAAGGGGACAGTACAGAGCGGTGAGGTTGGGGAACTGTTTCACATTCAGGGACCCGATTTTGTTGTCCCCGCATTCGATCACGTTGATGGAGGAAGACAGACCGACGGGGAGCGAAGTCAACAGGTTGTCAGCAATATACAATTGAGTCAGGTTCACACAGTCCGTGCAATCCAGGCTGCCCAGGCTGTTGGTGGCACAGTTGAGTCTCTCCAGTGCGGAGCAGCCGGACAAATTCAGCTTGCTGATTTTGTTTTTGGAACAACCAAGGTTTTTCATGGATGAGCATCCGGACATATCCAGGCTGCAGATGTTATGGCCCTCGCAGTTCAGGGAGGTCAGGGCGGTACAACCAGACAGATTTATATGGCTGATATCCGCGTTCAGCGTGATTCCGATCAGGGAAGCGCATCCATCGGCAAGCAGGGTATCGATTTTCCCGGCAGAAATATTCAGCACCGTTAAGGCGGAACAGCTGCGTACGTCCGCGGTCTTCATATTATCATTTCCGAGGGTCAGAGTATTCAACGCCGGAAGATCGGGCAGGACCAGTTCCTCGAAACAGTTATTTGCGCAGGAAAGATTTTCCAGGGAGACGCATCCGTACAGGAGAAGCTCCTTGAGTTTGCAGTTGTGACAGTCGAGGTTTTTCAGCGCCGGGCAGTTACTGGCATCGATCCGGGTAAAACCGAATCCGGAATAATTAAACTCAGTCAGTGCGATGCAGTCGCTGATATCCGCTTCCGACAGATCCCAGCAATTGCCGAGGCCGAACGCAGGCAGGGAGGTACATCCGGCCGCGTTGAAAGATTTCAGCGGATTTGAATTGATATCGATGTAGGTCAGAGTGGTCATTCCGCTGATATCCAGGTTTTCTAGCTGACCTGCCTGCCATCGCAAATCCTTCAGCCTGCTGAAAAGCTTGATTCCTTCCAGAGATTTGGCCTCATTGGCATAAGTATATATTTTTTCGGGCTGCTCCCGATCAGAAAGCATCTGGTCGCCGGATTTATCGATGGTATCCAGTACAAACTGGCGGAAAACCGGATCCGGGAAGTGTTCCTCATCGATCGGAATGGTGCCGGTATCATCATGAAGTTTTTTGTCGGTTTCTTTCACGAGGGTGAACGCGTCCCCGGCAAGTTCATGGATCAGGGTTTGCAGGGTGGACAACAGGAAATCGGCGGTTTCATCCGCCGCCAGGACCAGGCTTGACGGCAGCTGAAGCCCCGGAACGAATTCAGCAACGATGGCGACGGACTCTATCACATCGATTGCCAGGCTGATGCCAATCAGGTACAGGTCACAGTAACACGCCAGGAGCGTAACGCCGCACCACATATTCAGCTCATCAGCCAGATCGCTCAGGTATTCAAACATGGCGTCCAATTCTGTCGGATGCCCATGGTCCCGAATGATTTTTATTTCTTTCAGGTATTCCAAGTCTTCCCTCATGTCATGGACGGTCAGCAGCGTACCCACCGCGGGCAGCGTTTTGGCGGCACCTCGCAGGGCGGCCCGGAGTGCTTTTTTCCTCAGGCATTTCGCATTCAGGCTTTTGTAATAATCCGTTCCTTCCCCCAGGTATTCGTCAGTTTTATATATCTTCAGTGCTTTTTCGAGTTTCGTGGCGATTTTGTCCGCCTCGTCGGCCAAAGCGTTGAAATAATCCCCGAGATCTGACAGCTTGTCCAATACCCGGTTGATGATCAGCGAGGCAACCAGGCTGTCATTGACCGGAACGGCCCGGTGGGAAGTGGAGCCTATGTGATTCAAACCGGAATGATTGGCATTGGAAGTCGCGCTGAGACCGGATTCGGTGCAGGCCAACGTCATATGGTTGCTGAGCGGAATGAAAGCAGTTCCGTCTTCATACGATATCTGGTCTTTTAGGACGGTCACACCACTCAGATTTCCCGTAAGGCCGGAAACACTGTAGGAAGCATCCCCGCCGGACAGGGAAAACCCGCTGCTGCTGACCTGGATATTCAGTGATTCCAGTTCTTCCATCGCCTGATTAGCGACGGTCCGGACCGATTCCACAGCCTGATTATAATCTTCTTCAGCCTGCGCCACTTCGTCCACGAGACTGTTCCATTTCTCGGCTGCCTGACGGAACTTCTTATCGGTAATCCCGTCCAGGGGGATCTCTTCCAGGGGCACATCGTCTTCCCAAATTTCTTTGACTTCCACTGTCACTGTCGCTTTTTTCTTGCTGCCATCGGTTGCGGTTGCTGTGATCTTTGCTTTGCCGGCGCTGACCGCTTTAACTACGCCCTTATCGGATACCGTCGCCACCTTGGGATCGCTGCTCTTCCAGGTAAAGGACTGCGCGGCTTGGGTGGGCTTCGCTTTGGCCTTCAGCGTCACCTTGGTTTTGTCGACCAGATTCAGTTCCAGATCCCCAGTAACGGACACCTTCGTGACTGGTTTGGCGGTGACGGTGACCGTGAAGGTTTTTTTCACTTTGGGATTCGCCTTGGAGGCAGCGGTGATTTTTACTTTTCCGGCCTTTTTCCCCGTGACAACGCCCTTGGAGGAGACCGTTGCGATTTTGCTGTCTGCGGATTTCCAGGTGACCTTCTGGGACGCTTTGTCCGGGGAGACAACCGCTTTCAGGGTGATCTTTTTCCCCTTGGCCACGTACTTTGAACCTGTAATCGTCAGTTTTTCCGGCTTGACCGTTTTTGAAGCCGCTGATTCCGCCTGCCCTGAAGAGGTTCCGGCAGGTAAATTCCGCACGGCCTCTCCCAATGAGGGAACAGACATTATGATCATAACCACCGCAAGCATGCAGGACAATATCCTTTTCCAGTTTGACATACTGATTTTCGCCGGATGGCTGGCCGGCTCTCCTTTCTGAATTGGGTTGGCGTGAATGATCGTTCAGCTCAGATTCATTCGTTTTCGTGAGGGCTGCTGTTTTCAGGTTTTGCTTTTTCTATCAGCTTTTTCTCAAATATAGCTGACATTTCCTTTTTTTTCAAGGACTTTTTACATATGCGCAGGTAGTGTGCAGAATCTGCATATGAAAGCACCGGTCTGTGATGACCGGTACCAAAAAACATATCCTGTTTACCTCCCACCGCTATTTTCCAAATCACATTTTACAACAGAAACAAATGTGGTATAGCAACTGTTCTGCCAACGTAGTCAAGATGTCCAACTGAGTTTTCATCTCAGAAAGCGCTAAACCCGTTGAATATTGGGCCTCCGGCATTTTGGCTTCACGTGCCAGGGGGTGAGTAAAGAGCGTCGGACAGGGTTTCACTTTTTTTGGGGACCAACTGAACGCTTCGTCAGGCGAACAGGTGATAGCCTGAACGGTTCAGTGTGGTTCAGGAAGCAGCACCGGAGGCTTACTCCCCCGGAGCTGTTTTATCGGTTCATCTGGCTAAGCGCAGGCGTGAGGGCATTCCAGCTGATGATATTTTGGTGACAAGAACGGTGACATAACGGTGACAATATGCTATAATGTCACTGATCCCATGACAGGAGGCAAGAATCATGAATCTGGGAATAGAGTCAGAAACGCTGGAGTTTAAAAAATCCACCGGAGAGATAGAAAAAGCGATCAGCAACATCGCAAGCATGCTCAATAAACACGGGCATGGAACGCTATTCTTTGGGGTTGCTCCGGATGGACAGGTTATCGGCCAGCAAATCAGCGCTTCTTCACTGGACGACGTTGCCCGAAAAATCAAAGAAGAGATACGCCCCGCGATCTATCCCGAAGTCAGACAGGAGAATCTGGAAGGCCGGACAGTCATCCGGGTCGACTTTTCCGGAAGTGAAAAGCCGTATTCCGCTAACGGGCGGTATTATATGAGAGTGTTTGACAGAACGGAAGAAATGACACCGGATGAACTGAAAAGGATGATGGTATCAACAGACCGTTCCTCCTGGTGGGAAAACAATCTGACTCAATATGGATTGGAGTCAGTAGATAAGGATGCCCTGAAGAACTATTATGCAAAGGCAATTTCCTGCGGACGTCTGGATCCGCTGCCGATTTATGATGAAGCAGAACTGCTGACCGGATTG
>JAEEGL012866542.1_pt1 | contig 10031 bp, 10 predicted proteins | sample 9134231 | NCBI WGS metagenome assembly JAEEGL01 (sample SAMN16246548, study PRJNA631951) | gut metagenome | biome: gut microbiome; feature: rumen; material: fiber-attached | host: Bos | place: Iran: Karaj | collected 2018-10 | reverse complement strand
GAACATAGCGAAATACGTATAGGATGGTCTAAGCTTCCTGAAAGGATTACATATGAGACGCCGGTCGATACAGAGGCTACAAGAAATATGCTTACTAACTTTCAGGATGATATGGAGATTGGCGATATTGTTGTTATCCAAAAAGCCTTTGATAGGATTGATGCCATTGGTATCATTACCGGCGATTATGAATTTGATACAGCAGCGCTTAACGGAGATTGGCCAAGAAAACGTTCTGTTAAGTGGATGGCAAAAGAAATAGATGAAGATTTGTATGAACTGAATGGTGATAAGCATCTTGGAAGATATACGATCTATCCGTTAGGAAGAGTAAAGGCTGACGACTTAATTAAATTAGCAAACAAGAATCATCAGGGTGAAGAAATAGTAGTTGAGCAGGAAACAAAACCTTATGTATTTATCATTGATGAAATAAACAGAGGTAATATTTCTAAAATATTTGGTGAGCTTATAACGCTTATTGAGACAACTAAACGTGCTGGAACGGATGAAGCGATGGAAACAACGCTTCCTTACTCTGGAGATTCGTTTAGTGTACCAAACAATGTTTATATTCTCGGTACCATGAATACGGCTGACAGATCAATTGCACTTATGGATACTGCGCTCAGAAGACGTTTTGATTTCGAAGAAATGATGCCGGATCCAAGAGTTATTAAAGGTATTACAGTTACTGCAGATGGAGAGTCACTTGATGTTGCCCAGATGCTAGAAACGATAAACAAAAGAATAGAGTATTTATATGATCGTGAGCACACGATCGGTCATGCATTCTTTACAAAGCTGAAATATAACAACAGCATAAAATGCTTGGCGGAGATTTTTAAGGACAATGTGGTACCACTTTTACAGGAATACTTCTACGAAGATTATGAGAAGATACAACTCGTCCTGGGGGATAATGATAAGAGTAGTGATGACTTTAAGTTTATCTTAGATAAGAAGGTAAACGAAAACGAGATTTTCAAGAAGAGTCCGCAGCTAGATTTACACGAGAAAACTTATGAAATACAGAAAGGTGCGTTTGATAAGATCCGTAGCTACATTGAGATAACGGAAACGCGCAAGGCAGAGGAAGAAAGTGAATAAGCCAGTCGAAGTAAAAGAATTCGATTCTATCATCTGCAATAAAGATTATGCAGATGTAGACAATTTCACATGTATCGCGGAGAAGGATTTTAATGACCTGGTTACCTTCATTCACGAGTATACGGGTACAGAGGATAGCGCTGATGCCCTTGATTTCATGCGCATAGGATTTAGACGTAACGTAGGAGATGTGGTCACTTTTAAGAACTACGTAGGTCTTATCCAGATGAAAAATGGATTCCAGATCCAAGTGCTGCCGAAGATTGATTTCAGTACAGAAGATGATACTGGAAATGAGGCTACGAAGAAATTGTTTCTTAAAATGCTCCGTAGCATGAAGGACTTTCCAAGTAAGGTGTTTAACGATGCCTCATTACGAGTAAACCGAATGAACCTCTATGAGATATTTATAAACATGTATATCCAAGAGGTAAGGCAGCTCGTGAAGCATGGACTGAGATCTGCATACGTTGAGCAGGAAGATGATCTTAAGTATTACAAGGGCAAACTATTAGTGAACCAGCACGTGAAAGCAAATTTAGCCCATAAGGAGCGCTTTTACGTCGCATTTGAGGAGTTCAACCAGAATAGACCAGAGAACCGCCTTGTAAAGGCTACGTTGGAAAAATTACAGAAACTGACAACCAGTGCGGAAAACTCAAAAGAGATTCGACAACTGCTGGTTTCTTTTGAGATGGTAGAAAGCTCAACAGCGTATGAAAAGGACTTCTCGAAAGTGGTTATAAACAGAAATACTAAGGATTATGAGAACTTGATGAAGTGGTCGAAGGTATTTCTTATGAACGAAAGTTTTTCTACATTCTCAGGAACTACTACTTCAAGAGCATTGTTATTCCCTATGGAGTCGGTATACGAAAGCTATGTGGCCAGGGAGATGAAGAAGGTATTCGGTCCGGCAGGATGGGATGTATCAAGTCAGGATAAGGGGCAGTGGTTGTTTGCAGAACCAAAGACTCAGTTTGCCCTACGGCCGGACATAGTCCTTCGAAAGGGTGATAGGATAGTCGTTCTTGATACCAAGTGGAAAAAACTGATCGATAATGAGGGTAAAAACTATGGCATATCACAGTCGGATATGTATCAGATGTATGCTTATTCAAAGAAATATAAGACATCTGAGATCTGGCTTTTGTATCCCGTGAATAAGGAAATGCGGGGCCATTCACCGATTGCATTCTATAGCGGGGACAACACATACGTCAGATTGCATTTTGTTGACGTGGAAAGAATACAAGACAGCCTTAACGAGTTGATGATAAAGATAGAGGGTGTTGGTGATGAGTGACGCAGAGGTGTTTGTAGCAAAAATAAATGAATATGTAAGCCGGTTTGAAACCGAAAGCATAATGGATGTTGATTGAAAGAGATGAAGATAAAGCCATTAAGATATTCTAGAATAGGGAATAAAAAATGGACACGGCAGTGTTCTACTCAACTACAAAAGGGAGCATCGATTATGGTGAACTTCATGAAAACTTTTTAAATGTTTGCGAGGAAGCAATGAGGCTTGGGCTGAATTAGAATTGATCCAATCTTTTGGAGAATAATACGTTAGAAGGAAGTAATGAATTAACGTAAAGAAAAAAATAAAGGAGAAGGAGAAAGTGGGTATGAGCAATTTTAAGACAATGAGTAAGCAACAAACACAGGAAATGAATGCATTACTTCATGCGGCAGATGCAATTATTGGAAGTAGTACTCCTGTTATTAAAGGCAATCCGCAAATGGCTGCGACTGTTGGAACTGCTATAGGTGGAGCAGCGGGAGCTGCTATTGCTGCATCAGCAGGAGCAGTAGGTGTTTCGGGTAGTATAGCGGCTGGTGGATTAGGTGCAGCTGCAGTAGCAGGTGGAGGAGTGGTTGCTGTTGCGGCGTTGCCGGTTGCTATAGTTGCGTTGATAGCAAGCGGCATTGGAATGCTTATTGGAAAAAATAAAGCAAAGAAGAAAGAAAAGCTAAAACAAGCTGAATATGTTAAAGAAATCACTGAGAAACAGCAGCAGTTATACGAAAAATACAATGATTTAAAGCGTGAATATGAGAGAACTAGTAAAGAAAAAGACGATATTATTAAGCAACAGCAAGAAAAGTTGGCAGAATATGAAGCACTGTTTGAGGCACTTAAGAAGCAAAGAGACATTTGGGAAAGTAACTTGTCCGCAGCATAAATGGAGATGAGCCTATGAATAATGATGTTTATGACATATTAAAAATGCAAAGCGACGACATGAAAAAGCTTAACGAAGATGCTCAATCGCTAATAGATAAAAATGATGATTTTAATGCCCAGGCAAGGGAAAAAATGACGGATCATGATGCAAAATTTCAGGAGAATCTGGCATGGGTTCGTAGTTTAGGAATAAATCCAGATTTAGAACTTGAAAAAGCAAAAGTGAAGGGTGAAAAGGAAGCTGAAAGAGTGCTTGCTGAAGTTGAGGCTGCCAATAAAGAATACGAAAAACATGATATTTCTTATGAAGACCTTGTTAGAATCGCGCATGAACGAGGATATGTTAACACGCAGATTCAGGAGTTGCTAACAGAGGATGAAATGAAAGTCGCCGACGATAGATTGGCAGGTATAGAAGAAGAGTTTAAAAATAAAACAAAACTAAAGAAGATGGATATCGTTTTCTTAGTTACTGCAATTGCTCTTCAGGTTGTGCGCCAATACTTTATCACTCCATTTTCTGATAAGGATATTAATGCCAAAGAAGGCTCTAAAATAATGGAGGATAAATATGGGAATGATGGTAAATTAAAAGGTAAGTATTATTACGCTACCGAAGAAACTATTATTGGACAGAAGAAGGTTCCTTACGATATTATTGCCGGCTCAAAAAAATATAATCTTGGTGGAGATGGTAAAGGGCTTGATGGCAATTCACATAGATTTAGAAGCCTTGGCCATGACCCGATACTTGGATATATTTTTGGCACTGCTAATATTATAACAAACACAGCAACGTGGTGGAATGGAAGTTCGCACCACATTATGTATAAGCCAAATGCTGCAGGCGTAATGGTACCTACAATTGCTGCAAATGCCGATACAGTAAAAATGTTTGGACACGTAACAGATCGTTTTCAAGGTAAGGATGGTAAGCGTATTCTAGTTGAGGCGATTGTTAAGGAACACTTACACCTTAAATCAGACCAAACTACAGATGGTTTGCCTATTCCGTTTTTACAGGCGATATCTCCGGATCTCGCACAGAATCTTGCAGAATTTGGCTTAGATGCTATTGCTTTAAGAGACATTGCGAAACAGGCAGCGGGTGCTGAGTTTATTAATTTTGTAATTTCAGTAATTCATGGATTACTATGTGCCGAGAAAGGCGAATTAGACTCAAAACTTTACAAAGTTAGAACAAAGAAAATTATCTTAATATCAAACGTAATAGCTTCAACAAGTAATCTTGTGGCAGTTGGAATCGCAGCTGGAGTTGGTGTTGCAGGTGAAAATCCTGACATGGTAAAAAAATCACTCAAGTATTTAGACGTGGGAGGTCTTTTGGTTACTATAACTCATTTATTTACAGACCTTAGATTCATCGCAAAAGTAAAAGAAGAGTTTATAAATAACGCCATTGAATCAGATTTACTTGAGGAGCTAGATAATCTAGATAAATTATTAGAAGAATAGGTTATGTATGAAAACAGTAAAAGTTGTAGCTGCAGTTATTAAGGACGAGAATGGAATATTTGCAACTGCCAGAGGTTACGGGGAATTCAAAGGCTTATGGAAATTTCCTGGCGGGAAGATAGAAAGCGGAGAAACCCCGCAAAAGGCTCTCAAACGTGAAATCAAAGAGGAACTCGATGTTGAGATAAAAGTTAATGATCTAATAAACACGATTGAGTATGATTATCCCGCCTTCCACCTTTCAATGGATTGTTTCTGGTGTGAGATTGTATCTGGTGAGTTGGTCCTTAAGGAAGCAGAAGAGGCAAGGTGGCTTACGGAAGAGTCGATCGATGAGATGGTTTGGCTACCGGCTGATCTCAAGTTGGTGAGTAAGATAAAAGAAGAAATATGCCCCACCTAAGCTCACGAGGCCAGAGCTATGGTAAAGACCAACCTTCTGGCAAAAGTGGACTAAGGCCGCATAAACAGTGAATTTCATAAATTAGTTACGCGCAAAGGATATGTCTAATACCCCGGTTTAATTAGCCGGGGGTATTCTTTCGCACATAATCGAGTGATACAAACTTTTTAACGGGTGTGGATATTCCGGAAGTAAACACAATTTTGTTTTTACGACCAACTGAATCACTAACTGTTTTTTTGCAGCAGCTTGGCCGCGGTCTGCAACTTGCGGAGGATAAAGAATGTCTGACGGTGCTTGATTTTATTGGACAGGCAAACAAAAAATACAATTTTGAAGAAAAATTTGCAGCACTTCTTTCTAATACTCGCCGCAGTGTTTCGCATGAAATAAAAGACGGGTTTGCGTCTGCGCCGAAGGGCTGTTATATTCAGCTTGAAAAGAAAGCGGCAAAATATATTCTGGATAATATTCGTGCTTCTTACGGCAGCAGTGCGGGACTTGTTTCTCGCATAGCTTCGTTTGAGGAGGATACGGGACAGAAATTAAATCTGGCAAATTTCCTTGCGTATTATCATATTGATGTCAGGTCGATCTATAAGTTCAGCACGTTTTCAAAGTTGTGTGCAAGAGCTGATATAACAGAGGTTTATAACGAGCCTGTCGATGATATGATACAAAAGGCTATGGCAAGGCTTTGTACAATTGATTCAAGGCGTTGGATCAAGTTTTTGCTTGAAATTCTTCAACGTTTATTGGACTTTGATTTTTCAAAACTTGTACCTATGGAACGGCGAATGTTCAGAATGTTTTATTTTACAATGTGGAAGGAAACGGACAGTGAAAACGAGATAAAACAAAATTTAAAAATGTTGGCGGATAGTCCGGTTGCATTGGCTGAAATAATCGAGCTGCTTGAATATAAATATAACAGCATCGACTTTATTGATGAACCTGTTGAACTTGGATTTGATTGTCCGCTTGATCTGCATTGTACATATACTCGTGATCAGCTTCTTGCGGCACTCGACTTTATGAAACCGTCAACAGTTCGTGAAGGCGTGAAATGGCTGTCGGATAAAAAACTGGATGTGTTTTTTGTCACACTTAATAAGGCGGATAAAGATTATTCACCAACTACAATGTATAACGATTATTCAATAAATGAACAGCTTTTTCATTGGCAAAGCCAAAGCACAACGGCGGATAAATCTCCGACGGGACAGCGATATATAAATCATAAACAAAAGGAAAGTAAAATTTTGCTTTTTGTCAGAGAGTTTAAAAATGATGATGTGCTGAACAGTGCTGCGGCCTACACTTATCTCGGAACAGCAAACTATGTAAAACATGAGGGCTCAAAACCGATGAATATAACATGGCGGCTTGATAGACCGATACCTGCAAAATTCCTTAAAAAAACTAATAAATTGGTTGTCGGTTGATGATATATCCAAGGGGTTTGGGTTCGCCCAAAATATTAAAAACGAAATGCCCATTTCGTGCAAAACGTAAGTGGAATGCCATTTGGGGTCGATATTTGCCAAAAACGATTTTCGCTGTTGAAAAAACCCAATAGGGCGTCCACTTGCAATGGTTCCTAAGGAAAAAAATTAGACTTTAAAAGTGAAGAAAGTATAAAAACTATCGGATTTTTATGACCAAACAAAGGAAGAAATTTCGCTGCGATTTATATTCATATTAGTTTCCAAAGGGATAGTTGAATTGTATTTAGCTATATGCTATAATAGTTTCGTAGCATGATGGAAAAAAGAGTGCAGTAATTGTTGAAAATATATTTGCATTTTATATTGATTACTTAAGAATATGGTAAGCGATGAGGAATTTAAATGAAGAATTTAGAACTACTGATAAATGAGTTAATAAAATATAAAGATGAAGTTGAATGGCTTGAATTTAAGCATAACAATTACGATCCGAAAATGATAGGTGAAGATATTTGCGCATTGGCTAACAGTGCAGCATTGCATGATAAAAATTGTGCTTATATGTTGTGGGGAATAACAGATGGCGAACATAAGATAGTTGGTACAAAATATAATCTGCAAACCTTAAAAAAGGGTAATCAGGAACTTGATAATTGGTTAAGATATTTGTTATCAAAAAATGCTGATTATGAATTTCATACAGTGAACATAAATAATGTTGATGTCGGTATACTAATAATACATAGAGCTGTTAATCAAACGGTTATGTTTGAAAAAACAGAATATATCAGAATAGGGAGTTATACCAAAAAATTGAATGAATTTCCGGCATTACAAGCAAAACTGTGGGATAAGTTAAGGAATTCGCGATTTGAAGATCGTTATGCAAAAACCGATTTATCGTTGAATGAGATAATGAATTACATTGATTTTTCTATCTATTTCACAATAAAAAATGAACCGGCTCCCTCCACTGTAGATAATTTTATATACTATATGCTGGAGGAACAAGTTGTTGAAAAAATGGAAAACGGTTTGTATGCCATTACAAATTTGGGTGCAATACTTTTCGCTAAAAGACTTTCGGATTTTCCGAGGTTATCGAGAAAGTCGGTTAGAATTGCACAGTATGCAGATAACAGTAGATTAAATTTGCTTAAAGAAGACACGATAAATACAGGATATGCCATAGGGTTCAACGAAATGTTTAAATACATTGGAGCGTTGCTGCCGAGTGAAGAAATAATAAATGGTGTTGTACGCAAAACTGAAACTGAATATCCGATGATAGCTGTCAGAGAAGCTGTTGCTAATGCGTTGATACACCAGGATTTTTCTGTTGCAGGAGCAGGTCCGGTGGTGGAAATTTTTGAAAACAGAATTGAAATTACAAATCCGGGACAGCCTTTGATTGATATAAATCGTATAATAGATAATCCTCCAAGATCGAGAAATGAAAAATTAGCTGCATTGATGCGCAGATTAAAAATGTGTGAGGAGCTGGGAACGGGCTGGGATAAAATCACGCTTTCGTGCGAAATCAAACAATTACCGGCACCGAAGATATATTTATATGAGGAAAATACTAAGGTTACTTTATTCAATAAAATTCCGTTTAGTGATATATCTTCTTCCGATAAGATGTGGGCGTGTTATCTGCATGCCTGTATAAAATATGTTCAAGGTGAATATTTGACTAACAGTTCTTTAAGAGATCGCTTTGGATTACAGGAAAGTTCATCCGGCAGTGTTTCGCGTTTGATAAAAGATGCAGTTGCAAATAATATGATAAAACCGTTTGATCCAACTACAGCACCGAGATATATGAAATATCTTCCGGTTTGGGCGTGATTTAACTTGCCTGTAACTTGCCTGTAACTTGCTGGAGTTGCATAATTGCCGCACGGCGGATTTTTTGGAAGCTGTAAAGTGGCGGTTTTACAAGTATTTTGCGCGAAGAAAGATTAAAAATTTAACTTGCCTGTAACTTGCAGAGATGATATACAATGTTGTAACATTATATTTGAACAGGGTAACATTTAAGTCAAATGTTGGTTAATGAAATATCGAAAAAATGTGTTAAAAAAATAAGTTGACTTATGTTTTGTTCGGTGGTACAATAGACTCAAATAAGATGTTTGCCGATCAAAACAGGTGCTATCAACTGATAGCAAATTGATAGCAAAACCTTATTGTAATTAAAATAAACCATACCGGCACAAGTGAAATTATCTAAATTTAGAGATTTTGCGTACTCTAAATTTAGAGAATACTCTATATTTAAGAGAGTGGGAATAATTTACGAACTTTTGTAAGCTGCTTGAACAGCGGGCTTCAAAGTTGACAACACCGTTTTGACAACAAAATGGCAACAAAATCGTACTATTTTCAATAATTCAATTTCAAAGACCTTACCGACAAACTGTGTGTTGGTAAGGTCTTTCTTCTTATGAGTTTAAAATCTCATCCAGATCACTGATAGCAGACTGAGGGTAATTACCGTAATACTCCGCAAGCTCACGATAGCTTTCATTTAGCCTCGTTTCGTAAAAGCGGGCAATAACAGTTGTTGTATATACCGCTAACACTGCCACACCTGCACGGACTTTCAGAGCCGCCTTGCCGCACACTAAGAGCCACTCTGTCGCAAGTAGAGAGCCGGTTTGAAATGAGCCTGCCTGAATAATCAGACAGGCTCGTAATTCAATTACAACTCAGGATAATCGATATTATTACTTTCAAGGATAGCCTTGAGTTCAGTGACATAATTATATAGGCGCTGAATCTCGATATAGTTGCTGTGACAGAGTTCATCGGCTTCTTCCAATTCGTTAAGAGTAAGCTGATAATCAAGCCACTTTAGGCACTTATGGTTTTCGCTGAAGGCACAGTAATCGTTCATCACGGTTCAGCTCCTTCCGGAAGACCGTGACGTTTTCTCATAGAGACTTCACCGTCGATCATTATGTCATAAGCATTGTTAACTATCCTGTCGATAATCGCATCGGATATGGGGCTGTCGTTTTCGGGATCCGAGTTTATGCGGTCATACCATCCCTGTGGCTGATATTGTGTGCAGAAAATCATTGAGCGTTCAATACGGGCTTCTATTATCTCCAGCAGGTTATAAGCGTCATTCGGTGTAAGTTTGCGAATAAGCCATTCATCAAGAATAAGCAGATCTACTTTCTTGTAAGCCTTTATCACCTTGCCGAATTCCCCGTTTGTTTTTGGTAAAGAGCAAGCTTAGAAGCGGATTAAAAGCAAATACACAAATTGTTGATATCCGCTGAGGATCTTTTGTCTCTCCCATCCCGCGCATAGAGCCGATACATATTATACGCACGATCTGAAGAAGCGTTATCAGCGCAATGATCATGCTTGTTGTAACACCCTCCGAAAT
>JAEEGL012525760.1_pt1 | contig 10031 bp, 7 predicted proteins | sample 9134231 | NCBI WGS metagenome assembly JAEEGL01 (sample SAMN16246548, study PRJNA631951) | gut metagenome | biome: gut microbiome; feature: rumen; material: fiber-attached | host: Bos | place: Iran: Karaj | collected 2018-10 | reverse complement strand
CAGCTTCACTACGTCGTACTCCTCCTTGTAGTCCACGCGGGGTTACCACATGCCGTACTGTACCGAGGTGGACGAGTTGTTCTGATACAATTTCAGTTCAAGCATAATTCTGTGTGTTTTTTATGGTGTTAGATACTCTGAGGCGACTTCTCGGGCGCCTCTTCCCGCGTATTATCCTGAGCTCTTAAATACAATAGCAAAGGTACAAAATAATTCTCAGATTACCAAATATTTCCCATATTTTTTTTAACTTTTTCTTGAACTATTTTTGGGGCTTAAATAAGCGCCGCTTATTCCGCGAAAAGCCGGGGTTATTCCGCAATAAGCGGGGCTTAAGGAACGAGGAGTCTTTTTCGAGGAGACGAAGAAGGAGGAATGTTTTCTCGAGGAGACGAGGAACGAGGAGACGAGGAGGCGAGATTACCTTAAGCGCAGCATTATCCGCAGCATTATCCGCCTACAAAACTATTCTCGTCTCCTCGTCTCCTCGTTCCTCGTCTCCTCGAAAAAACTCCTCGTCTCCTCGAGTGCACAATAGGGTCGGTTCTTTGCAAGCAAAGCGAGCAAGCTCGAGCGCCGGTGTGCACATTGCCCGAATCGGCTACAAGATGGGCCATTTGACCACACATTTCCTTCCAAGTGAGGTCAGGATACTGAAATTCCGCACCGCTGACATGTGCGCCAAGAGGGGGAAAATACATCGGAACCAGAGGTTCGTGCATGTCTTTTGATGCCTGAGAATTCAGAAGTTTGATGCACTCTGTGCCTTTTCCGAGGTTCGGCATCTTGGGTGCCGTTGGTTTTGTGATGTCGTATTTCATTGATTTTCAGCTTTTTAGATGAATTATTATTGACCTGTCGGTTACAGTTACAGTTATTACAGTATGCTTCCTTTTTCTCGCAAACACCTTAAATATATATATAATTAACTGTATATCAGTAAGTTATGTAACTTCTACGAGATTTTTGGATTCAGAGAAACCTAATTGTAACTACTGTAACTGTAACCAACACAGTCATTCTCAATCTTCAATTCTTAGTTCTCAATCTACCAGGCCCTCCAGCGCCCACATCAGTTCGTTGGCTACGCTGCTTGCATAGCGCTCCACGCTGAATCCCGGACCCGTGTGTATGGGTCGGAAGTTGGGGTGGTAGGTGCCGTCGTCGCGCCGTGTGACCGTGATGTGCTCACCCTCGTAGATGTGCGGGTTGCGCTTCACCCGCTTATGGTTGACGGTCTCCACGAAGGTCATCACCTCGTTGTACTTGAACTCCTCGCAAGTCACGTCGCGGCGCAACACGCCGTGGTAGTCCTTGCCGGCCTTCATGCGGTCGTCGCTGCGGAGGTAGGTCTTTACGTCCATACACAGTTCAGTGTTCTTGTTCCATCCCTGCTGTTCAGGGCTCTCGGTAATAATTATCGTCTGTTTCATAATCGTTGTTTTTTTATTAGAAAGAAATTGCCAGAAATTGACCAGAAATTCCTTTTCGTTATCGTTAACGTTATCGTTATCGTTAAATCACGTTGATTAGCAGAATCTTCCTGCGGTTGTTCTTCGGTCGCACGGCGAAGTGCAGCCAGTAGCCGCGGCTGTTGCGTTCCAGTAGCAGCTCGTCGAAGTCCTGGCGCGTCTCGTCGCTGATGTCGAGCAGCAGCGTGACGTAGCGCAGCAACTGTTCCTTGCCCGTCACCCGCAGGTCGGCGGCGCATCCCGTCAGGTGGTTCGACGTAGGGCATCCGCCCACCAGTCTGTTCACCTCCTTGCAGCGGTATCCGCTGTTGATGACGATCGGGTCGTCGCCCTCGCCGTAGCGTTCGTTCCATCGCTGGCGCAGCATCTCCAGCCATTGGCACACCCGCGTCAGGTTCTCCACCACCTGTTCCTCCGGCTGCGTCTGCCTCTGTTGGTCCAGGTATCCCAGCTTCACGCTTGTACGTGTCATCTCTTCGAGCGTAAAATGAGGTGTCAAATAAATATTCTTTGCCATAACAATAAAGTTTTTATAATTTATAATGTTATATGTTCCATCAGAGCCCTTGGGTTAATTGCGCCTCAGACATCTGATTTCGGTGGCAAAGGAAACGATTCTCTGAAACTGACAACATTAAAATCAAAAATTCTCAGAATTAATTTCAGAATTATTGTAACGTGCTAAATATAAGCAAAATAAAAAATCGCCAAACAGACGATCAACATCTACTTGGCGATTCAGAATTATTTCAGAATTCTGTTCTGGACTATTCTTGACGTATAATCTTATCTATGTATTTCTTTAGGAAGGGGATGACGTTTTCTAAGGCAATACTACGATAACCCTTTTTCCCTTTGTTGAAATTGTTGCTTTGTTTGTTATTTTTGCCAAAAAGCTCATTACGGATTTCCTTTGACGAACCAATCAACAAGTTTTCTTCATTAAAGAAACCGGCAAGATTGGCAGGCAACATTTCTTTTATGTAGCCTCCTCTTCTATTTTCAACTAAAGTCCACATCTTCTCACACTCGTCAATATCTTTCTCATCGAGTAATGATGTGTCTTTACCAAATATTGTATTCAAAAGCTTTTCGACATTATCTGCTGTTGCCGGTTGCTTCCAGTTGCCATTCTTTAAAATACCTATAATCTCATCCAACTTTGATTGGCGGGCAGCATCCATTCCTGTTTCATTGCTTTCTTCAGGCTGTTGCTCATTAACATGATTCAGCCAAGCTTCATGTTGTTCTTTAAGTTCAGGGAACATTTCGCATTGGATAAGGTTGCGTCTGACGATAATTTCATAGAACATTTCGATATTATCTGTTGTCAACAGTTCGATGAATGGTTGTATATTTTCAGCCTTTCCAAAATCGAAAAGTTCGTCAGAACGGCATGAAGAAAGAATCTGCTGCATCAGTCTACCATTCTCATCCATTTGCCTTTTCATGTCCTCACCCCAATGCTCCTGCCTTGTCTCTTTGCAATCGGCGAGTAGTTGCATCTTTGCTTTATTGAGTGCATTTTCGTCTGCGTCTAGCATATCACTCCAAAGTTCTGGTGTATAGCGGTCGGTTCGGTGCTCTTTGTAATGTCTGGTCAGATCTTCTTTCATATCCCTAATTAACTTGACCCCAAAGTTAAGTGTCCACTCCTTTAAATCAAGATTCATTGCTTGTGCAAAGGCTTCTTCTGATGGATTCAGGTCAATAATAATGTGTCCACCACGATTCATTACAGCTATCAACACTTGTTGAATATCTGAAAGCATCGAAAACAAACCCGAGCGCATCTTGAGCGACTGGTTGTTTAAATCAGCAATATACTGGTCAACATCTTCTACATCACCAATATCTTTTCCATATTGTCCTGCTATCAATTCACCTATCGATTCCGAGCTTATACATTCTCCTTGAAGCCAGCCCCCATAGGTATCAAGCAATGTCTTGAAATGGTCATAATAATCACGGTATAATTTTTTATATTTTTGATGAATATCTCGCATGGTAAGTAAATGCACAACGTATGGGTTTGTACGTTTTCCCCATTCTTTAACTGTAAAAGATGTACCAGAGTCCGCATAACGTTCAATTGCGTTATTCAATGCTAACCAACCTTCAACTATCTGAGGGTTTTGAAAGAACAAAGACATGTCAGGATACTCACCTATTTCCTTTATCTCTTTCTGTAGGTAATTTATATCCGCAAGTATCTCGTCCTTTAAAGAATCGGAATATTCAAAATAAAAAATAAAAGAGCCGTGTTTATTATTTTGCATAATCCTATCTATCCTCGTTTACGAAATACAACTCTTCATAAATATCACGCGGCAAGGTGCTGTCCCAACCGCCTACACGCTTGCTGTCCTTCATGGAGTTATCGAAACCGATGTACTCCAACGAGCCATCCTCGTAGCGTTTGAACTTATAGACGGCATCGTTCATGATAGCAGAATTGAACACATTCAGGCTAACCAGCAACTCGAAGTCCTTTATCGTCAGACCTGTCACCTTATGGAAAAGTCCTGGTTCCAATTGGGTAATGACATCCTTCAGACATTGTTCGCGGTAGTCTGTCAGATACATAAAGATAGGTATGCGTGTAGCAAACTTAATGAGCTTGTCTTGTATCTGTTTGCGTAGCGACTTCATCTCCTTCTCGTCTTCTGTCAGCTTACGTTTCTCTTTGATGGTCAGTTCATCATCGTTTGCCTTTGCTTTGGCTTTCTTCACAGCCTCACTCTTGTTGATGATAGTCTCGATATCCTTGTTTAGCGAACGGAAGCCTTCAATATTCATCAGGGCTGCCATTGCCTCAGGGTTATTAAGCAAACGTTTCAAGGTGATGTTATCTACATTCACCAACAACGCACTCTCCCAACGGCGAGCCAGCAACGTTGCCGAAGTTCCACTCATCGCGATATCCAGAATGCCTGCTGCATCTATCTGCTTCATGTGCATACCATCATAAGCTAATACCGGCAGGAACTTGATAAAGTCGGCAACCTTCTTTTCGGGCTGGGTCTCATCTACATTCAGACGACAAGAATAGTCGGCTATCTGGCGCAGAGCACGATTGGGCGCAAAGTCGAACACATAGCACTCGCGCTTCATAATCTCTGTGCGATTAGGATTGTCGTCCGTTGGGTTCTTGATAACCCAAGGACTCTGTACACGGAATGCTGCCTGGAAATATGTCTCAGGCGACGAGCTGTTCCTGAGCATGAATATACCAGACCAAGGCTTCACGGTTACACCTGTAGTCAACTTTCCACACGACAACGTAATGGTACGTGTCTCTAACGGGTTATCCATCGCCTTGCGAACTGGAGGCAATGCGCCTACGCCAATACCAGCCTCTGTTCCAGCTGCCACTACAATTTTGAAGTCGTGATAGAACACGTTATTACGCTGTCCTAGCAGATTTCGCATCGCATAGCACGAGTCTACAGAAGGCAAGAACCAGAAGGTATGATTCAGTATGCGCAACAGAGGGGCATGACTGAAAGGCATTGGTGGCTTTTCGTTACGCAGCGTCAGGTCATCCTTGATAGATTCACGATAGGCACCGCGAATCAGGTCGAGCCATTTCTGCACCTCGTCCTCATGACGGAAAGTTGCAAAATTATGGTTTCCGCCTTCTGGTTTATCAGCAGCAAAGAACTCATTCAGATCAAACTCGTCAAACTCGCCCTCTTTGGCCACTCTCTCCAACAATTCAGGCAATTGGTAGGTCATCAGCACCATACGGGGCATCATCTCATAAGGATTGTCGTCTTCTCCTTCCCAACTCTCCTTTTTGTGCTGTTCGTCGCTATACGTCCAGTTGAAAATCTGCTCTTCGATAAACTCACCCGAAGCAATGGCCCGGAATGGTGTTCCTGAGAGATACAGATAGTGGTTGGTGGTGATAGGCATGTTGTCCTCGTCGAAGTAGTCGATTGCCTCACCGTTCTGAGCCTGCTGCTCAGCTTTTTCCTCACTATAGAACAAGTCTTTTGCATTCTCGCGCCAAGCGCCGTAGTGATATTCATCGAGTATCACCACATCCCAGTTCACCATGTGCACCCACTCATTCTTAACTTTGATACCTCCTGCCTTGTTCTTACCCAAAAAGTCTTGGAAAGAACCGAAGCAGACAATAGGCCGCTTATGATCGGCTTTTTCGTATGTCAATTCTGAGGTACGTGAGATAAACTGCCAGCCCTTGAAGTCAACATGAGTATTTAGGTCTTCCTCCCATGCACTCTCAACAGCTGGTTTGAAAGTCAACACGAGGATTCGCTTCCAGCCCATTTTCTTCGCCAACTGATAGGCGGTAAAGGTCTTACCGAAACGCATCTTGCAGTTCCAGAGGAAGTGAGGCGTTTTACCCGTTTCACGTTTAAAGTTGGTGAAATAGGCTGCTGTTTTGTTTACTGCATCCTGTTGCTCCTCGCGCATTCCGAATGTTTCCGTTCGATGCTCCTCATTTACTGTACCACTCTTCAAGGCGTACATAGCAGCACGCACATCGCTGGCAGTACAACGGAACCATTCTCCTCCAGTATTCACGAAGCCGTTCTTTTTGAGCCACCAATGTACCATCTTATCGGTAAAGGCTGTTCCGTCATCTCTGACGCTACTGTCTTGATAGACTATTTTGTAGGGCAATTTGCCGTCGGGACGTTTGGTTGGATATTGAGCGGCAACTCGTTTCTGTACATCATGAGCCGTATAGCCAACCTTCAGCATGCCCTCATAATTAGGGTCGCTGTAGGCGTAAATCTGAGGCGTCAGATTCGGGCGACTGGGGAAGAAATTACTCTGTGCCATAATTCCTTTTTGTTATCGTATTTCTTTTATTTACCCATGTCTTCAGACTTCATTATTTTCGAATCTATATACTCCCATTCATCTTCTTTAATATCCCACAATTTACAAAGATATTCATCGGTATAAATTCTATCATAATGGCCCAAATAAGGCACGAATTTATATTTCTCTCTAATAACATCTTGAGAAACCACACATTGAAGAAGCAGGAATCTAACTACTTTAGTGTAAAGATAACTCTTGAAGTACTCAACTTCCTCCTTATTATCCGAGGCAAATAAAACTAATAGAGATTCTGTACAACAAGTACCAGGAGGCACTATTCTTGTATTTCCATCATAATAAAAACCTACTGGTTTTGAGAAATCAGTCTGTCCTGCAATTGGTGATCTTGGTGCTAAGAATTTCCATTTATTCAATAAATCATAATTATCAGTCACATCAGTAGGGGCTGCATATTTCAATCCAATTTTCTGTATAAACTGACATGGTATTCCCTTTTCCTTGGGTTCATAAAACGTTCTTAAGCCAAAGGGCTTTGAAGGCGAAACCGTACTATCCATAAATTGGCCTTTATGGGCATTCTTTACTTTTCTGACAATTGACAAAGCCTTGTTGGAACGCACAAAAACTTCAAATTCATCCAGATAACGATAGGCTTCATTACTTGCTTGAGACGTTTTGTTTACAACCTTACATTCCCCCTCGGAATCTCTTTCTCTAAGAAAATAACAAGCACCTCCGGCCAAATCGACACCAGGAAAAACATCCTTAAAATTTTCATAGTCGACGAGTACCCTAATATGTTTGTCTTTTAGCATATCAGCACGAAAATCATTAAGGCCTCTGCCGCCTGTAAACCATCTTGATGGAATAATCATCGAAAGATATCTTGGATTAAGTTTCTTTGCTTGCTCAACAAACAACTGATAAATTGGAATGGAGCTTTTTCCATTTCCTCCATCTTCCAACTGATACGGTGGATTTCCTATGATAACGTCAAACTTCATGTTTCCGAATATTTTTCCTGGTTTTTCTGTGTGAATAAACTCATATGCATGACTCTCTAATTCTTTGCGAACCTTTTTTCCGAATAGTGATTCTGGAGCACCACAATACTTACACTTTCCGTCTACGAACTTATGTTCTATCGCCCTGTAGCGAAGGTTACCTTCTTCGTCACGGAATTTACGGCAGATAGAATACTGACCATTAGCATATTTGCTACAATAGACAGAACGGCGGCTGGTGAGTGCAGTCAGCTCCGTGATAGCAATACCATATAATTGATGGGTGAGAATATGGTCAGCTCGATCGTGAATGTCAGGTATCTGACTTTCCAATCCTATCATCAGGCGTTTGGCAATCTCACGAAGAAAAACGCCACTCTTGCTAACAGGGTCGAGAAACTTAGTCTCTTTACTACGAAACAGTTCTGCCGGTAGCATATCGAGCATGCGATTCACTACCTGCGGCGGCGTGAACACCTCATCGTTCGACAGATTGGCCAGACAAGTCAACACATCGGGATTGTAATTATTGCTTAGTATCATAATAGGTAACTATTTTCAGATAATGAACAGGTTTGTACTCTCTCACAGGTTTTGGCGGAAGGTAAGCCTCTTCCCCCAAATCGCTAAACAGGTCGGGAACGCTCTGACTCTGCGCTTGCATCAGAGCAGCCAGATGATAGTCCTTGCGTATCACCATATCTCGGATGAACGACCATTCGCAAAAAGTGATGGGAGGAGCATCGCGTTTTTCAATGATAGTAGCATTCTCGCCGACTGGCTCGCAAAGGGTCAGGGCATCACCCCAAAGAATGTTTCGATGAATCAGATACAACCATACATCAGACAGTTCTTGGGAAGGAGCTTTCTTTTGAGGATGTACTTCTGAATACCAACAGCAAACGATATCATGCAATCGTTGGCAGCATTCCTCCACATTGTCTTTCATAATGTCAATACCGTAAATGCTGCTCAGGGCTATGGTGGTCTGTAGTTCCAATTCGCCCAACTGCTTTTGGTACTGACGCCTTACAACCTCTAACTTTCGTCTCAGAATCTCTACAAGGAAGTTGCCCGTACCACAAGCTGGTTCCAGGAAGCGGGAATCAATTCGCTCCGTTTCCTGCTTCACCAAGTCGAGCATAGCATTCACCTCTCTCTCGGCTGTAAACACCTCACCACGCTCCGCTACTCGTTCACGTGATTTAATCTGTCGTTCTGCCATAGTCACGACAGATTTAAACTTAAATTACTGAATGAGGCGCACGAAAAAACCCTGCCACAAGAGGCAAAAGCCTGATGCGGCAGGGGGGCCGGGTGAAATTTTTGGGAACTATTGTTTACATTATACGGCGAAATAGGGGGGGGGCAATAACCTCCTGTGTATCAATAAGTTACGGTTTTGTATCAGTATATCCATAGCATCAATATTGCTTGTTTTACGTAGTAATATGCTGCAAAGATAGGAAAAGATTTCGAGAATAGCAAGAAAGCGTTTCAAAAATTTTTCTGATTGAGGGAAATAACTTATCTTTGCAATATTGAGTGCACAATAGTAAGGCGGTTGTAGTGAAGTCGGAAGCTTTCAATGCTCCTGACAAGGAATCCGTCAAGCAGATTATCAATGAAGTAATAGAAAAACTGAGGACATAACCTTGTGGGCTATATCCTCATATGGTGGTCAGAAAGGTCCAGCTTGAATATTGCTATGAAAACAATTGTTTCGCGCCCTCTGACGACATTCTGACGGTGCAAAGATAGGAAAAGTTATTGAAACTTCCAAACTTTTAACTATATTTTTTAATTCATTGGTCTAATCATTGACTCGACAAATTGGATTTCATCGTCTGTTAGGCTGTACTTAGAATAGAGTTCCGCATCTGTCCAAGGTTTGGTGAAGTCTTGGATGGGCACGAGGTCAAAAGTCCTTGCTGATACATCGGGAGAAACAATTGTAACTTGACAAAGTATCCTAAAGAACTTGGTTTTGAGGTATGACAAACAATTCTTGGCGAGTAATTCATCATTGAACGAGGCAACAACTACGTATGATTCCGTAACAACAGATTCTGGCTCGGAAATGAATGTCTGTACTTCACGCAATACTTGACCATTATCTTCTTCAGGAACAGATGTGCTTCTTGAGGTTACAACTTTCCACTCATCTATGAATTCTGCATTTTTGGTTACTTCTTCCCTTGAGACATAGCCAAATCCATCTTTTTCCTTTTTGGTGTATAATTTGATTTCTCCACTTTCCCTAAACCCCATAAAGTTTGTCCTAAATCCAAAAGGCTTCTGAGAAAAAGATAATGTTGACATCTTTGGTTCACCAATTGCAGTCACCTTATAGATAATACTTCGTATTATATTGTCTCTAATAAGAAAATCTAACCCAAATTCTTTCTTCGGACGTAACTGTGGTAGGACCGTTGTCTTTGGCATATTGGTTATTTCCAACTTGTTATCGTTATATGTTGAATCCCACAATATATAGCAAACGCCTCCACCAATTCTTATACCAGGGAAACAATCACCACCGTTTCTAAAATCAAACATCTTTGCGAAATGATTATCTGTCAACATGCTCTCACGAAAAGCATCTAGACCTCTACCGCTTACACACCAACGTGATGGCATAATCATAGAAATATACCTTGGCTTGATATCTCTTGCAACGTTTACAAAGTGTTGATAAACAGGCATCGCACTCGCATTATTTCCACCATCAAGT
>JAEEGL012434207.1_pt1 | contig 10031 bp, 10 predicted proteins | sample 9134231 | NCBI WGS metagenome assembly JAEEGL01 (sample SAMN16246548, study PRJNA631951) | gut metagenome | biome: gut microbiome; feature: rumen; material: fiber-attached | host: Bos | place: Iran: Karaj | collected 2018-10 | reverse complement strand
TTCTCCCCTCATCCTGCTTGCCGCTTGCGGCGTTTTTCATGTGCTCGCTCCAATGCCCGGTCGTAATCGATCACCGGAAGCCCCCTCACCGTCGATTCACACTGTGAATGTGTCAAATGGAACCGTCCCCATTGACACATTCTGAGATTGCCGTATAATGAATGCATAGTCTTTGGTTACGTTTATCAGGAGGGAGAGGTTTCATGAATTTTGATGGTTTTATCCGGGATATCGTTGAGAACAAGTGGAATGTATTTGGCGTAGAGGTGTACGAGCAGGGAAAGCTTTCGCATGCGTGGGGGGATACGGACACGAACCTGCATGAGATCTACTCGGCGACGAAGGGGGTGCTTTCGTGTGCGGTCGGGATCGCGTGGGATGAGGGGCGGTTCGACCTGACGAGGTCGATCTTGTATTACCTGCCGGAGGAGAAGGTGTTGAAGCTGACGTCGGATCAGCGGGTGGTTTTCGAGAAGATCACGATCCAGAGGCTTCTGACGATGTCGGTCGCGGATTTTCCGTTTCGTGCGGAGGGCGACAGTTACATCGATTTCGCCTTGCAAAACGGGCCGCAGGATCCGGAGAATTGCGGCTTCCATTACACCAACATCTCGGCTTACCTGGTCGGGGTGGCCCTGGCCAATGCACTTGGCCGGGACGTCGGTTCGTTCATCGAGGAACGCCTCTTCCGGCCCCTCGGCATTGACAATTACGCGTACGAACGCTGCCCGGAGGGGTACTTCTACGGAGCCTCGGGCCTGAAACTTACGGTGCATGAACTGAGCCGATTTGGTTTGCTGCTCTACAACCGGGGCGTTTACGATGGACAGCGCATCCTGTCGGAGGAGTACGTGAAGACCGCGACATCGCCACAGACGATGAACCGCGAGGGCGGCTACGGCTACTTCATCTGGAAGTACCGCGACGGATTTTCCATCAACGGAAAATGGGGGCAGAAGTGCTACATTCTCCCGAAGGAGGGCATCATCGTGGCCAGCCTTTCGCACCGCGAAGAAGGCTGGGACGACGTCCTGGTCAGCATGGAGAAGAACATCTTAGGATTATAAGATTGACCGAAAACGAGAATAAATCAAACGCGCCCGGCGGGTCTCCGCCAGGCGCGTTCGTTATATCATTTATGATTTGGTTCGTTACGAAAGATCGATCAGGATCTCTTCCACTTCCAGTTAGCAACTTCCGGCAGATCCAGACCAACTTCGTGGATGTACTGCTTGTGCTCAACGAGCTTATCGCTCATCTTCTGGTAGAGGTAAGCGCCGCGGTTGCCGAGCTGAGGCAGGAACTTGATCGCATCCATTACCAGGTGGAAACGGTCGATGTCGTTCTGTACGCGTACGTCGAACGGAGTGGTGATGGTACCTTCCTCCTTGTAGCCGCGAACGTGCATCAGACGGTTGTTGTGACGACGATAGGTAAGCTCATGGATCAGAGAAGCATATCCATGGAAGTTGAAGAGTACAGGCTTGTTCTGGGTGAACAGGATGTCGTACTCGGCGTCGGTCAGACCGTGCGGGTGCTCGGTGTTCGGCTGCAGTTTGAACAGGTCGACAACGTTGATGAAGCGGATCTTAACTTCCGGCAGTTCCTCGTTGAGGATCGATACAGCGGCCAATGCTTCGAGGGTCGGAGTCTCACCTGCGCATGCGAAGATGATATCGGGCTCCTGTCCCTGATCGTTCGATGCCCAATCCCAGATGCTGATACCCTGTGTGCAGTGCTTTACTGCCTCAGGCATGGTCAGCCACTGCGGACGAGGGTGCTTCGAAGCTACGATCACGTTCACGTAGTTGCGGCTGCGGATACAGTGGTCGAAGCAGGAGAGCAGGCAGTTCGAATCCGGCGGCAGATAGAGGCGGACTACGTCTGCCTTCTTATTTGCGATGTGATCCATGAAACCGGGATCCTGGTGTGTGAAGCCGTTGTGATCCTGCTGCCATACGGTGGAAGCCATGATCAGGTTGAGGGAAGCGATCTCCTCTCTCCAAGGCAGCTGGTTGCAGACCTTCATCCACTTCGCGTGCTGAGCAGCCATGGAGTCGATGATACGGGCAAATGCCTCGTAGGTCGCGAAGAAACCGTGACGTCCGGTGAGCAGGTAACCTTCCAGCCAGCCTTCGCACATGTGCTCGGAAAGCATGGAGTCCATAACACGGCCGTCTACAGCCAAATGATCATCATTGTCATAGATCTCGGAGTTCCAGTCGCGGTTCTCGGTCTCGAATACAGCGTTCAGACGGTTGGAGTTCGTCTCATCCGGTCCGAAGATACGGAAGTTCTTGCTGGCTGCATTGAGCTTGAAGATATCGCGAACGAATTTACCGAGTTCGGTCATATCCTGACCGTCCTGGCCGCCGTGCTCCTTCACTTCGACTGCGTAGTCGCGGAAGTCAGGCAGACGCAGGTCGCGCAACAGCTTACCGCCGTTTGCGTGCGGGTTCGCGCCGATACGTGCATCGCCCACGGGAGCGAGAGCTTTCAGTTCGGGGATCAGGGCGCCCTTCTCGTCGAAGAGTTCCTCTGCGTGGTAGCTGTGTAGCCACTCCTTCAGGATCTCCAGATGCTCCTCGGGCTTCTCGAAGCTGATCGGAACCTGGTGAGCCAGGAAGTAACCCTCGATGGGCTTGCCGTCAACTACCTTCGGGCCTGTCCAACCCTTCGGTGTACGAAGTACGATCATGGGCCAGATAGGACGGGAAGGATCGTTGTTATCCCGCGCGTTCTTCTGGATCGCTTTGATCTCCTCGATTACGGTGTTGAGTGTCTCAGCCATCTTCTTATGCATGGTCATCGGATCGTCGCCTTCTACGAAGTAAGGCTTCCAGCCGCATCCCTTGAAGAAGCATTCGATCTCTTCGTGGGACATACGTGCAAAGATGGTCGGGTTAGCGATCTTGTAACCGTTCAGGTGCAGGATCGGAAGAACCGCACCGTCATTGATCGGGTTCAGGAATTTATTGGACTGCCAGGAGGTAGCAAGAGGGCCGGTCTCTGCCTCGCCATCGCCGACGGTAACCGCTGCGATCAGGTCGGGGTTATCGAAAACCGCACCAAATGCATGGGCAATGCCGTATCCGAGCTCGCCGCCTTCGTTGATGGAACCGGGGGTCTCGGGAGCGCAGTGGCTGGGCATGCCGCCCGGGAAGGAGAAGCGCTTAAACATCTTCGCCATACCCGCCTCATCTTCGCTGATGTCCGGGTAGATCTCGCTGTAGCTGCCTTCCAGATAGCTGTTTGCGATGAAGAAGTTCCCGCCGTGTCCGGGACCGGAAAGAAGGATCAGATCCAGATCGTAACGCTTGATCACACGGTTCAAATGAACATATACGAAGTTCTGGCCGGGAACGGTTCCCCAGTGTCCTACGATCTTCTTCTTGATGCTGTTTAAAGTCAGCGGTTTGCGAAGCAGCGGATTATCCAGCAAGTATAACTGTCCTGCGGAAAGATAGTTCGTCGCGCGCCAGTAGGCGTCCATTTTCCGAAGATATTCCTCGGTAAGTTCGCCCTTTTCTACACAATAAATATTATTATCCTGCATAAGGCCTCCTTAATGATTTATGCTTGAAACGTATAGTTACAGGGGATTTTACCCCGGCCATATCTTAGCAAAGATGCGGGGGGATGTCAACGAAAACGAAAAGATTTGATATTAAAACCGGAAGGGTTTTTGTTTTTTGCAAGGCCGGATGCTTCTTGCAATCAAAAACCCGGTTGAATTGTTGTAATTCGTACTGCAAAACGCACAATTCAGAGCGCCCCGTCGCCGCTTCACGAGTTCATTCTAAATGTAAAAAAATCGACAAATAGTGGAAGAAAAACCGGATGTTCACGGCTTGCATGGTTTACATACCGCGTAGGGTTTGGTAGAATTGTAGGTGGAGCCGTCCCAAACGGCTCACGGGGTTTACGATATAGAAAGGCAATGACCATGAAGGCAAATTATCACAGTCACACGACCCGCTGCCACCACGCAACGGGCACACAAAGAGAATATGTAGAGAAGGCGATCGAAGCGGGCTTCCAAGTGTTCGGATTTTCCGACCACACGCCCTATCCGTACAACAATGGCTTTGTTTCGTCGATCCGGATGCTTCCGAACGAGCTCGAGGATTACGTGAAGGAAACGCTGGATCTAAAGGAAGAGTATAAGAAGGACATCGACATCAAACTCGGGCTGGAGGTCGAATATTTCCCGAAGCATTTCGAGGATCTTTTGCGGCTCTGCGAGCCTTACCCGATCGAGTATTTCCTGCTGGCACAGCATCACACGGACAATGAATACGACGGCACCTATGTCGGCTTTCCGACGCAGGACGAGGTCGTGCTTCAGAAATACTGCAACCAGATCTACGAGGCATTGGCCACCGGAAAGTTTCTGTACCTGGCGCACCCGGACCTGGTGAATTTTAAGGGCGAGGAGGCCGTTTACGAGCGTTACATGCGCGAATTGTGCCGGAAGGTGAAATCCTACGGCTTGCCGCTGGAGATCAATTTCCTGGGCATCTGGGACCACCGGAACTACCCGGACCGCCGCTTCTGGAAGATCGCCGGCGAGGAGCAGGTCGACGTGATCTTCGGTGCCGATGCGCACCATGTCAGCAAGATCTGGCTGCCCGAGTGCGAGAAGATCGCGATGCAGATCGTGGAAGAAAACGGGCTGAAGCTGGTGGAGAGACTGGACGTGTGACAACGGGGACGGTTCTTCCTGTCACGGTGACAATGGGGACGGTTCTTTTTGTCACATTTAGAGAGAGGGGGATTTCCCCGGTTGATACAGGAGTTCGATGGAAAATGAGAAAAACAACGATGAAAGATGGCGCTAAAAGAGACGGGGACACGTGGATCTTAGTGGCCGGAGGTACGGTGAGCCCGGCGTTTATTCGCCGCGTTTTCGATGAAGCAAAACCGCCGGTGATCCTGATCGGAGTAGATCGGGGCACCATTAAAATATTGGACGCGGGGCTGATCCCTTCGCGCGCCATCGGAGATTTCGACTCGGTGAGCGAGGAAGAGTGGGAGCGCATCCGTTCGATGGAGATCCACGTGGAGAAACTGATTCCGGAGAAGGACGACACTGACACGGAGCATGCGCTTCGGTATGCGCTGAATGAACGGCCGCGCCGGATCCTGTGCCTGGGCTGCACCGGGACGCGCCTGGACCAGACGCTGAGCAGCATTGGCCTTTTGAAACAGGCGGCCGATGAAGGCATCGAGGCGTTTATCCTCGACGAAAACAACCGCGTGCGCGTGGTGCGCGGCAGTTGCACCTTGCATAAAAAGGAAGCGTTTGGCAAATATGTGTCCGTGCTCCCGTACGGCGACCGCCTGGAGCATCTGTATATGAAGGGCTTTAAATATCCCGCGGAGGATGTGAGCACGGATTTCAGCGTCAGCCTCACGGTCAGCAACGAATTGACCGCGAAGGAAGGCGAGATCCGCTGCGACGGATACTGCATCGTGATCGAAAGCAGAGACTAGAAATAAGCTAAGAGGAGAGAGAAAATGCAGTTTGGAATGCCGACACTGATCGAAAACAAGACCCTACAGGATAATGTCGACCTTTGTAAAAGCCTGGGCCTTAAGTTTATTGAGCTGAATATGAATTTCCCGGAGTATCAGGTGGATCGTCTGGAGCAGGTCGATGAGCTGATCAAAACAGCGGAGAATGCAGGGATCTATTATACGATCCATCTCGATGAAAACCTGAATATTGCCGACTTTAATTCTCTGGTTACCGGGGCGTATCTGGAGACGGTGCGGCGGACGGTTGAGGTGGCGAAAAAACTGCTGCCGCTCCGTGACCGCTTCGGGGACAGGACGCAGCCGCTGATCCTGAATATGCACATGAACCACGGGATCTTTATCACATTGCCCGATCGAAAAGTTCAAATGTATGACAGGGATTTCGATACTTATATAGCCGCTTTTGCCAGATTCCGCTCGTTATGCGAGGAGTGGATCGCGGGAAATGACATTCGGATCGCCGTGGAGAACACGGATGGGTTCCGTGAATATGAGAAAAAGGCCATCGACCTGCTTCTAGAAAGTCCGGCCTTCGGCCTGACCTGGGATATCGGGCATTCAAAGGCCACAGGAGAAAAGGACGTTCCGTTTATTATGGAGCGTGAGGAGAGGTTGATTCATTTTCATATCCATGACGGCCGCGAGAAGCCGCCGAAGAACCATCTGGCTCTGGGCGACGGCGAGATCGACCTCAAAGCGCGGTTGGATTTGGCCGGACGGAGAAACGCGCGGTGTGTGTTGGAAACGAAGACGATCGAAGCCCTGAAAAAATCCGTAGAATGGCTGAAGGCCAGGTGACAGTGGGGACGGTTCTTTTTGCATGTGACAGTGGGGACGGTTCTTTTTGTCACATTTCGGTGACTCGATGTAGCACACCATCAAAAGCGAAACGGAGGCATATACATGAAGTATAAGAAGATAGAAAAGATACATCAGGGGCGGTTCATTACCCGCTATGATGTGACATATGAGACGGAGGCCGGGAACGAGAAGGTCTATGAGATGATCAGCCGCGACCCGAATATAAACTCAGAGGAGGCGCTGAAGCGCGGGAAAATCGATGCCGTTGTGATGGCGATCTTCGACGAGACCGGCGAGAAGATCTTGCTGGACTGTGAGTACCGTCTGGCGGTCGATGCGTGGGTGTACAACTTCCCGGCGGGACTCATTGACCCAGGTGAAACGCCCGAGGTAGCCGCGAAGCGCGAGCTGCGCGAGGAGACCGGCCTGGAGCTCTACGCCATCGATGACGTGATCGGCGAGAGTTATTCGGCTGTCGGGTTCTCAAATGAGAAGAATATCATGATCGTCGGGCGCGCCCGGGGAACATTTGCCGAAAGTACATCGGAATACGAAGAGATCCGCTCCGGCTGGTACACCAAAGAAGAAGTTCGCAAACTACTCGCCGAAGCCATCTTCGCCGGAAGAACACAGGCGTATTGCTACATGTGGAGCAAACAGTGAGCCATGCGTGACAGTGGGGACGGTTCTTTCTGTCACCTTTTTCGCGTACGAAACCTAGGGAAAATGGGGCTTTCATGGGGGCGACTATGTGACAGTAAGAACCGTCCCCACTGTCACCGTGACAAAAAGAACCGTCCCCGGTGTCACATGAGCCGCTTACCCTTCATTTGTGTACCGCTTGCGGCGCCCCCTCTTGTTTTTTCTCACAGGTTGCTTTATTGTAGACTCAGGTTTGAAACACAAGCCGCCCCGACGGGGGACTCAGGAGAACATGTTAGACTGAAATGAAAGTATTTGTAAACACGACAGGCAAAGATGATGAGATGCGCGTAGAGATCCTGTGCCGGCAGATTACCGGTGAGGTCCGCGATCTCGAACGGTACATCCGGAATTACGACGGAAAACTGATCGCACACGCCGGAGAGGACGTGGCCCGCGTATCCGTGCGGGACATCCTGTACATCGAAGCGGTGGACAGCAACGTCTTCCTCTATACGCAGTCCGGTGTGTACGAGACGGAGAAAAAACTATACGAACTGGAGACGCTGCTGAGCGCCCGCGATTTCATCCGGTGCGGCAAGTCGCTGATCGTGAACATCTATCACATCCGCGCGCTGCGGCCGGAGATCACCCGGAACATTCGGGTGACCATGGACAATGATGAGATCCTGTATATCTCGCGGCGGTACGCGAAGGCGTTTAAGGAGCGGATCGCAGGAGGGGCGGAGCATGAGTGAAGCGAGAGATAAGCAAAAGAAAGAAATGGGACGGGCCAATGTAAAGAGCGCATTGCTGATGTTCCGAATGGTATTTACGATCGCGTTCACGTGGCTGATGCTTCTGGCCCTGCTGATCGCGGCGGCCTGCGGAAAAGAGATGATCTCGGTGGGCTTTTCCCTGAAGCTCCTGGCATTTAGCGCCGGCGCATCCGCGATCTTCTGCGGAGTATTTTCCGAACTGTTCCTGAAAGGGAAATCGTTCATTTTCCGCATGACGATCTTCATGGTGGCATTCCTCCCGCTCGAAGTAGCCTGCTTCTATTGGATGGGCATTTTCTCCGGCTCGGGCGACTGGGCACTCTGGTTGTTATTCGTCGGAACGTTCATCGCATTCTATCTGATCTCGGTAGTTCTGGATCGTGTTGTGTTTGCAAAACGAGGTGAAGTTTACACACAGCAATTAAAAGCATACCAGAATGAAAGGAAACAAGATTATGAGAGCGATTACGAAGGAATATCATGAGAAATCATTGGATGAGATGAGAATAGACTGCGCGATCACGCAGAAGAAGGGCGTGCCGTTCATTATGGCGGCGGTGCTCATATGGGCAGGCATCGGCATCCTGCATTTGACGGGACTGAAGATCGAAACGAAGAACCTGATCACGTTCTGCTTCTCGGCATTGTTCATGCCGCTGGCGCTGATCTTCGCCCACTTCCTGAAGGTGAAGATCACGGACCGTGTGAACCCGCTGAGTAAGGTAGGCTTCCTCTTTACGCTGAACCAGTTCCTCTACATCCTCATCGTGATGTGGGTGTACTCGGAGCGTCCGGAGGGCATGGTCATGGCCTATGCAGTCGTAGTAGCTGCACACTTACTTCCGTTTAGCTGGCTGTACCGCTCACTGAGCTACCGCTTCGCAGCCATCATCGGCTCGATCGTGGCACTCGTGCTGGGTTGCCTGACCACCCCCGCTGTAGTTGCATTTACCATGTCCGGCATCCTCGCCGTTTTGGTCACAGCTCTGATCAGCGAACTTCGGAAAATGAATCAATAAGGACGGTTCCTTTTGAAACATTTTCAGTGGAAATGATATATGGATCCGACAGGCCGGTTGGTTATGAGATAACCAACCGGCCTTGGTTTTTGGGGGGGGCATAGGTTGGTGACTGGAGGCCGTGGCCACCAAAATACGCTGAAGTGAGCTTTCTGGTTGCTTATGAGGAGTTTCCGGGGGTGCAACCTCGGGATGGTGGCCACCAAACCCCGTCGAAAGAAGGCATTTGGTTGTTTTTTAAAAGCTTCTGGGGGCGTAAGACTGGGCCGGTGGCCACCAAACCCCGTCGAAACAAGCTTTTTGGTTGTTTTTAGAAAGCTTCCGGGGACATAGCCTTAGGTCGGCGGCCACCAACCTTCGTCAAAACAAGGCATTTGGTTGTTTTTTAAAAGCTTCTGGGGCCGTAACCTTAGGTCGGCGGCCACCAACCTCCGCTGAACCAGTCCTTCTGGTTGCTTTTAGTAGGCTTCCGGGGTCGTAATCTTAGGTCAGCGGCCACCAGCCCATGCTAAACCAGCCCTTCTGGTTGCTTTTAGAACGCCTCCGAAGCCGTAACCCTAGCTCAGCGGCCACCAACCCATGCTAAACCAGCGTGTTTGGTGGCCGCAGGCCCTGTAAAACCTTCCCCACAACAAAGCCCCCGGGACATTCGGTTTCGAATGTCCCGGGGGGCTTCGCATATAACTATAAACTGACGTTTATCACGCAGTCTCAAACTGGCTGTTGTACAGGTCTGCATAAGCGCCGCCGAGAGCCATGAGGCTGTCGTGGGTGCCTTGCTCGACGATGTCGCCTTTCTGCATTACGAGGATCAGGTCCGCGTTGCGGATCGTCGAAAGACGGTGCGCGATGACGAACGAGGTACGGGACGCCATCAGGTTATCCATGGCACGCTGTACCAGCATCTCGGTACGTGTATCGATGGAGCTGGTCGCCTCATCGAGGATCAGCATCGGGTTGTTCTGGATCATCGCACGGGCGATGGTGAGTAGCTGCTTCTGACCGACGGAAATGTCGGAGTTTGCAGTGAGAACGGTGTCAAACTTCTGCGGCAGGGTTTCTACGAAGTGGTAGAGGCCGCAGGCCTTGCAGACCTTTTCGAGGTCTCCGTCGGTGACGCCTTCCATGTTGTAGACCAGGTTTTCGCGAACCGTGCCTTCAAACATCCAGGTGTCCTGAAGCACCATGCCGAACTGGCGGTGGATCTCCTCACGGGAAACTTCCGTGATCGGAATGCCGTCAATGCGGA
>JAEEGL012411395.1_pt1 | contig 10031 bp, 8 predicted proteins | sample 9134231 | NCBI WGS metagenome assembly JAEEGL01 (sample SAMN16246548, study PRJNA631951) | gut metagenome | biome: gut microbiome; feature: rumen; material: fiber-attached | host: Bos | place: Iran: Karaj | collected 2018-10 | reverse complement strand
TTTACGGACAAAGGTATAGGATTTAATAATAACAATATTATTATTCAACACTAAACAGAATTATTTAGTGTATTTAAATATGAAAACAATTTTAGACAGTTAAATTAATAAAAGAAAGGACAAAACCATGACAAATGTAAATGGAAACAACTATGCAAACTCAGAAGCTTTATTGAAAAGACTTCAAATGAAAAACTTGATGAACGGAAAAAAGGAAGAAGTTCAAGAACAAAAGCAAGGTGAACAACAAGAAGCTCAACCTACACCGACTTGCAGCGAAAATAATGCAGGCTCTATGCAAGCTTTGAATTATGCAGCATTGATGAATTCTACTTTAGTACAAAATACTAAAGTTCAAAACGGAGAATTCAAAACTTATACTCTATCTTCTAAGGGTACCATTTTTAACATTAACGGTCAGGATGTTAAAGTTACGGGTTCAGGAAAATTTAGTATTGCAATAGAAGGTAACAATATTGTTATTAAGGCAACTTCAAATTCTTCAAGTATCAAATTTAACAATACCGTAGATTTAAATATCACAGTTGAAAAATCAACTGTAAATAAAGCATTTAATCTTACTACGGGCAACGGTAATGATACTGTTATTATTAATGAAGGTGCAAAAATAACTAACCTTACTACAAATGCCGGTGATGATAATATTATTATAGCTGAAAACGCAACCGTATCAAGTATAAATACTAATGCCGGTGATGATACTGTTGTTAATTTTGGTACCGTAACAGGTAGTGTAATTACTGATACTGGTGCAGATGCCGTTTTTAATAAAGGAATTGTTAAAACTTCTATCAATACAGGTGAAGATAATGATATTATTCAAAATGACGGTAAAGCCGGTAACATCTATGGTGTTAACGGTAATGATCAAATTGTTAACAACGGTACTGTCATAAAGAATCTTTTGGGTCAAGGCGGTGTTGACGTAATTATCGACAATGGAACTGTAATTTTTGAAAATACAAAAAAGAATATTACTTTAAGCGAAAATGATAAAGCTGTACTCAATGCAGACGGATCAGTGGCTGTTACAACAACCGATGAAGCTAATAACAAAGAAACCGTTGTCACTTATGATAAAGCAGGTGCAGAAGTTTCAAAAACAGAAAAAGAACTTAATGCAGAAAAACCGTCACCTTCACCTGGTTCTCCTACCAGAGAAAAAATTGAGGCAGCACGTATTGCTGATTGGTATAACAAGATAAAAGAAGAGAGGGCATGCCAAATTAAATTTGAAGCAGAAAAAAATAACATCAATAGTAATTATAATGCTATATTGAAAAAAATAGAAAAAAAATACCAAGAAGCAGAAATAAAAATTAACCAAGAATATAGTAACACAATAGAAAATATAGCTAAAGAATTTCTTGAAGATAAGAAAAAAATAGAAGATAAATACAGAGACTTATTAGAAGAACTCGATACAAAACACACAGCAACAATGGAAAGACTCAATAAAAGATTAAAATCTATTGAAAATGAGTATCACAATACATTAGAATCACTCTACGAAGAAGAAACTAATCTTGAAGAGGATATTTATCATATCATGGATGATATCGAAAATTTTGAAGAAGATGAATTCGGTGAAGATGATGTTGATAGTGACAGTTCTTCAATAAGTTCTAACAATAATATTACTTTAGCAGAACTACAAACAGCACTTAAAAATGCACAAAATCAACTTAAATTAGTCCAATCACAAATACAACAAGTTAAAAAAGAAAAAGAGGATGAGCTAAAAGTAATAAATGATAAAATAAAAGTAGAAGAAGATTATTACTCTGAGAATTATATGAAATTAAATGTCTCAAAAACAACTGATATTATGAATTTAACACTTCAAAGACAAGAAGAAGAAAAAGATGCCAAGGAAAGATTGGTTCAAAAACTTACAGACATAACCTACATGCGCGAAATACAAAATAACGATGCACAAAAGTTGCGTGACAAAGACTTAGAAGAAGCAGCAAAATCATATGAATCCGAGCTGAAGGAAATACAAAAAAGATATGAAGATAAACTACTAGAAGCAGAAAAAGCAGAAAATGAAGCATTAGCTCGTTTGGGAATAGAAAGTGACGTAGGCACCAATGATGATACAAAACAAGAATAGAAGGAAGGGTGCATTTTAATATGTACGAGGGTGACCAAAAGCATGTACACCCTCTTTTAAATTAAGCAAGAGTGCATTTCAATGTACGAAATCCAACAGAATCAACAACATTTTGCCTCTCCTAAAGATTAGGAGAGGCAGATGTTTCAATATGTTAAATATTAGAAACATCGGTGAGGTATGAATAATAATTAAAATATTTGTAACCTCACCCTGCCCTCTCCTACAATGCAGAAGAGGGTGTATTTATACATACCTAAATACATAAGGTTGGCATACTTGCCCACCATGCAACAAAATAAACCATTTTTACCCTCTCTTACATTGCAGGAGAGGAAATTCCTTGCTGCATGCCCAGTTTTTTCAAAACAATCTGTCATTCCAAACTTGTTTCGACATCTTGAAAATGACGTATTTAAAAAACAATATTATATAGATCTTGAAACAATTCATTATGCAAATAATATTTATGTTGTAATCATATTTTATTTTTGTTATGGTATAATAAATGCATGACAAGTTAGTTTATATCATGGAGTAAAAAATGAAACGTACACTAGAAGGAACAAAGATAAAAAGGCAAAGAGTAAGCGGTTTTAGAGCCAGAATGGCTACTTCTAACGGACAAGAAGTTCTTAATCGCAGACGTGCAAAGGGTCGTCATCAAATTTCAATTAAGGCAAAAAACAGAGCTTAGTTAATGCTTCCAAAAAATCTTAGGCTTAAAAAAAATTCTGAATTTACTGCTACTTTTTTTCAAGGTAGATTTGTGAATTCAGATTTGTTCACTTTAAATATAGGTAAAGATAAAACCAATCAGAATTATCCCTGCAAGGTAGCTTTTGTTGTATCTAAAAAAATAGACAAACGTGCCGTTGTGCGAAATTTAATAAAAAGAAGAATGAGAGCTGCATATTGGGAAATAATAAAAGCTAACGATATTGATTTAACAAAGTGGATGTCTATGATTTTTGTTGCAAAATCCTCTTGTATGCAGGCCGATTATGAACAAATTCTTTCCCAAATGAAATATATTATTAATAAAGGTCTGAAAAAATATGTTTAAAAAATTTGTTATAAAATTGATAGATATTTACAGATATTTTTCTAAGTTTACTCCTCCTGTTTGCAGATACTATCCTACATGTTCTGCTTATACAAAAGAAGCTATCTTAAAATACGGGATATTAAAAGGCGGATTTATGGGGATAAAAAGAATTTGCAGATGTCATCCGTTTCATAAAGGCGGTTATGATCCTGTTCCATAGAACACTAATAACAAAGTGAAATTTTTAAATATTTTATATCTGATATTTGTAAACAGTGTAATTATAATCTATAGCTGTCTTTTTATCCATTCCATAATTATATCAACAAGATATTTTTGCTGAGCTTCATTTAATTGAATACCCTTAGGAAATTTGTGCCATTTTTCAATACATCCTCTGCAACAGGTGGCTGTTGCATGTTGAGCAATAAAAACAGGATGTCCTCTCATAGGTGTTTGCTTGCCGTCATTTGGAATTTCTGAAGGTGAAATCCTTAATCTGATGAAATCACAGGCATGAGAATGTATCTTCTCCAATCCCTTTTCACTGATATAATTAAGTTCTTTTTCTCTTAATTTAAAACGACTTCTGAATTTTGATTGTCTCAGTTTATCAAATATATCCATAATAAAAAATTTTAGCATAATTACCTTATTCAATAAAACCAATAAATTCAAAATTAATAAAAATTGGCTGTGTGCTTGGATTTAAATTATTTGAAAATTCTTTGTAAATTTTTGTAACAAACTCATAAAAAATCCTAAAGTTTTCAAAAATTTTGCCGATAACTATATTAGTTAAGATATTGAGGACAGATAAAAATTTACCCGCATCTGGCATTTCTAATGGACTAACGTGTGTTAACAGTAATTACACAAATGAGAAAATCTGTATTTTAACTAAGTTTACTTTATTTAATTTATAAGGAGTACCACCTAATGACTAATGTTTATTCAAACTATTCATCTTTTATTTTTAATGTTGCAAAACTTATGCAAAAAAACGGAATTAGTGAAAGAGAAGCTAAGGACAAAGTTATAGAAAAAAGTTTTACTGATGGAAGTATAAACTTGGATGAACTCTCCTTTAATGAACTAACTAAACAAATAGATTATGAGAGATTGATGAACACTTTCATTTCAACAACAAGTCCTTCTCAAAATAACAGCAAGTCTTATATATTTGACAAGGATACAAAATCTCAAACAATAAAAATAGGAGACAAAAAAATTGTTGTCACAGCTGATGTTTCTGGTAACAATTCTATTCAAGTTTTTGTCGACAATAACGGTAAAATCTCTGTATTTAACAATGGAGGAGAAAAGCTTTCATTTCTAAACGCTGATAAAAATACAGATTTAGATATAAATATCGTTGAAAGTGAAAAAGAATTTGATATTATAGGAGGTCACGGTAATAATACCATTGTAGTTCAAGAAAATGCAAAAGTCGGTAATATTTTCGGACAAGAAGGCAACGATATTATAATTAATGCCGGCAGTGCAACACTTATTGACGGAAATGAAGGAAACGATATCATTTTAAATTCTGGTAAAGCTAAATATATTGATGGCTGGAGCGGTAACGACATTATTTATAACAAAGGAACGGTCAGCAATCATATATGGGGTTATACAGGTGATGACAAGATTATCAATGATAAAACAGGAAATGTTAAAAAAATCATGGATGAATCTGACAATGACAGAGTTGTAAATTACGGCAGCGCAAGAGTGAAAAAAGGAACCGGCATGGATGTCGTAATAAATAAAAAAGTTATTGAATTTGCTGACGGTAATAAAATGAATTTAAAAGAAAATGAAACAGCATATTTCGATGATGACGATAATGTAGTTGTATTTAACGAAGAAGATAATATTTCAAAAGCATATTCTTCTTTTGGAAAATTAGTATATATACAAATAGGAGATACCTTTATTCCCTATACATACGAAGCAGAAATAACCAAAAATGCTGATGGAACCTATACTATTAATCATACAAATTTTATTGAAAAAGATGACGAAAGTTTTGATAAATATAAATTTACAACAACTTATTCAAAAGACGGCAATCTTTTAAAAGCACAATTTGGTGAAAACTGTTTTGAAAGTAAAGGAGAAGCTATACTATATCCGGATGGAAATAGCGGATATTCTATTATTGATAGTGTTTCTTCTGATAGTGACAAACTTACTCCTGATCAGTTTGCATATATGTATTCACCTTACGGAATATTACAAAACCAAATTTCAATAGAAAATAATACTATTACTTTTAAAGATAACAACGGAGAAATTACAAATGTTGAATTAAATGATTCTGAAAAAGCAAGGATTAATCCTGACGGAACGGTATTTGTTATAACTCCTGATGTTGGTGAACTCTATAATGTCACTTATTCAAAAGAAGGAATTGCTATTGCAACAAGTAAAGAACTAAAAATTGCTGAAAGTATCGATGATGAAAACGGTAATCCAAAAACTCAATGGAACACTCTCACCTTTGAAAATTTACTGGATAATGAAATGGTTTTAATCGGCTCAGACGGACTTCCTCTCTCAAATATAACAAAGCAAGAACCCTATCTTGTTTATGACAGAAAAACAAATGAAATAAAAACTGATTTTCCGCTTAGTTCTGACGGTGTATACTTCTATATGCAAAATCCTGATTATAAACTTGATAACATAAGCGCCCTTTTAATAAGCGGTCAAGCAATGTGTGTTACCGAAGATTTCTCTTTGTTTTTAAGCCAGCATTATAACGCTGCTGAACAAAAATATTATTATACCGATGAAACAGGGAAAAACACCTCAAAAACATTCAATGAAATGAAAGCTATCTGGGAAGCCGCTAACCCTAATAGAACAAGTGTAGTTGATTGGGAAACTGATGAAATATTTAATCCTGAAATTGTTAATGAAAATTCATTAGATGAAGCAAAAACTCCGACTACAAATCCGTCTTCCCCTGCCCCGAAAGATGTAATATCTGATAGCAGAAATAAAACCATTTGCGAATTTTTAGGCTGGCTTACCGATAAAAACATTACTAATGCTCAATATGATGAAAATGGTAATATTAAGAGTTTCTCAGCTGATAATAAAGACTATACGGTTACAACAAACAGTCAAGGTAAAATAACAGGTTTAACCGTAAAAAGTAACAATACCATATTACAAAAAATTAATTGTACATATTCTTCGACAGGAAGTTTACTAAATAAATATGAATACAATTATGATGAAAACGGAGTAAAAAAATCTTATACAGCAACCTCATTTAATACAAACGGAACAAAGGCTGATGAAATTACTTACACATATAACAATTCAGCAAAATTGGCAAATTATAAAAAGCAACTGTATGATTTGCAGGGTAATCTTCTTTACACAAGAGAAAAATCCTACGTAGACAGCGAAGGAAAAATATCTTCCAAAATCATTTCTGACAAAATAACATCCGCTAATTACAGTATAGAAGATACTTGTTTAAGCACATATCCTTGTATTTATTCATTCAATTCTTCTAAATGCACTCTTAAATTTGAAGGAGGAAAAACAATAACCTTTAAAGATAATGAAAACGTTTCAATAAATATTGACGGTACCGTAACAGTTACTGATAAAGACGGAAAAATAACAAGATACAACAGGAGAGGTTTTCCCATATAGTCGCCAATGATATATATAGGAGGAGGATGACCAAAAAGTCGTCCTCTTTTCTTAATTATTTATTTTATTATGTAAAATCATATTTATGATATGCTAAATTTGTAATAAAAAATATTTAGGACTAATTTATGCAAAAAATTTTAGATGAATTAAAAGGGAAAATAATTGTTTCAGTTCAAGCTATGCCATCCGAACCTCTTTATGACGAAATTTGTATTAATGCGCTTATAAAATCTGTTTTAGCGGGCGGAGCCGGCGGATTAAGAGTAGCCGGCAAAAGAGATGTTATTAATGCTAAAAAACTTACAAATTTACCTGTCATTGGTATAACAAAGCCTGATAAAATTCCTTCAAATTATAAAGATTGTGTATACATTACTCCTACTGTTGCTGATGCCGTTAAAATAATAGAAGCCGATGCAGACATAATTGCTTTTGACGGAACATCAAGACCAAGACTGAATAATGAAAATCTTGTCAGCATTATTAATGCAATACATTCTAAAAATAAGCTTGCTATGGCTGATATTTCAACTTTTGAAGAAGGAATAAATAATGCCGCTTTAGGGGTTGATATTATCTCTACTACTCTTTCAGGATACACTTCTTATACGGAAAATAATTTAGAAGGTCCTGATTTTGAACTTTTGAAAAGACTTGTAGAAGCTACAGATATACCTATTATATTAGAAGGTAAAGTTTGGGAAGTTAATGAAGTTCAAAAGGCATTTGAACTTGGTGCACATAGTGTTGTAATAGGTTCAGCCATTACAAGACCGCAGCTTATTACAAAAAGATTTGTAAACTCTATTCCACCGGCAAAGTAAATTTAAGCAAGAATACGTTTGTACGTGCCAAAGCAGTTGTAGAGTGCCGTCTTTAGACGCACCAATAAAATAATAAGAACAGAATGTAAAAATATTGTTCTTGATTGTGATTTGGCTATATTTTGTGTATTAAAATACACACTACATGCTATTCTATAATAAATTATTTTTTTATCGGTAGTAAAAGCCCAGCAGGTGTGTTTTTTTCATTAACAGAATATAATAATCTTTAAATCAAGAAGTCAATTTTTATGGGTAACATGTTTTTATATAAATAAGAGAAATAGAAAATATACTTTGTGTATTTATCTTATGGAAAGAAAGTTTTAGAGAAGTAAAAATTCAGGAGTTGCTGTAATGACAGAAAATTTATCATTAAAATTATTAAATTTTGATACAAAGGTTTCATCAAATGATGTTTCGGATAACCAAAAATCAGAAATTTCTGAAAAAAAAATAAAAAATGGATCTGTATGGACACAAAATGCAAATTTTGGTAATTATTATACCTCCGTAAATATGTCACAATGCGGATATAACCCTGACAAAATTCCGGGGATAAAATTGCTTTTAATAAGTAAGTTTGGATTACAAAATGTTATTGAGGATTGGTCAATATTATCAAAATTATCAGATAAAGAACTTTCTGAAATAATTAAATTAAAAAATAAACCTGAAAATAAAAATGCTCCGATATTTTATCTCTATGAAATAGTAAAAGGAGCAGAACCTGGCGAGTGGTATTCAGATACAATTAAGGATGATTGTTTTGAATCGGCTCTGGCTGACAGAAATCTTTCAGATGAAGAATATGAAGAGCTTAATGAAAAATTATACGGGAAAAAATCACCTAAAGTACAAAAACTCTTTGATGATTTTAAGAAAAAATATCCCGATATAAAACTTATGGTGGATAATGATGTAACACTAAAAAAAGCAAAAGAGATAATCATAGCTACAGAAAAATTTATTAAATATCAAAAGAAAGCAAATGCTCCGTTTGCAAAAGTTATTCAGTTCACAAAAATGGAAGGTTGTGGAGGATTTTACAGTGATAATAAAATATTTATAAATATTAATGAAAGTGGTGATTATTTTGATGAAGATATTTCTCATGAAAACGGGCATTTAAAAGATGACGGAAATTTTGGAATGATTATGAAAGAAATACCTAAAGATATAAAAAAAATATTAAGAAAAATATTGTCTGATTATGCTACAACCAAAACAACAGAATCCCTAGCCGAATTGGCAGCTGCTATTGAAACTCCCGGAGATAAAGACTGTATGAAAATGACAAAAAAAATAAGATTAAGAAAAGATGAAAATGGGAATTTAATATTAATGGTTGCAAAAAACAGCAAAGTAACAAAAGAAGAAGTAGAAAAACTGGGAGAATACCTTAGAAGTATAATTTGTCCGAAGATGATTCCTGATTATAATCCTCAAAAACATGGTTCAACCGATAAATACAATGAAACCATTATAAGAGATGAAAAAAGAGTTAAAGAATATTTGGCAAAACAGTTTACTCCTAATGAAATGAATATTATTGAAAAAAGAAATTTACTATCTTCTAAATATTCACGATTTACAATAGAAGACATAAAATCTCTTGTCAGATTAAGTGATGAAGAATTTAATAACATTGAAAAGAGAGAATTATTAACCTTAAAAGCTGCTGACGGTAAAGTATTTAATGGTTACAGTATAAAGGAATTTGCATCATTAAGTAAAGAGGAATGGAAATTTATTAAGGATAATAATTTATTGACCAGAAAAAATTCTAACGGCAGAGCATTTAGCGGTGAAGCAATATCCTTCTTGGCAAAAAATCACAAAATAGTTACCGAAAGAGGATTATTAACAAGAAAGAATGCCAATGATAAACTTCTTAACGATATAGACATGAAATATTTAGTTGTATTAAATAATGAAGAATGGAAGAATGTTATTGATCCCCAAAAAGGGAGGAATCTGTTAACTTTAAAAGATGCTGATGGAAAAGCATTTAGTGGCTTTGATATAGTACAACTTGCGAGACTTTCTGATGAAGAATGGAAGAATGTTATTGATCCCCAAAAAGGGAGGAATCTGTTAACTTTAAAAGATGCTGATGGAAAAGCATTTAGCGGCTTTGATATAGTACAACTTGCAGAATTAAGTGATGAAGAATGGAAAAAGGTTATTGATCCAAAAAAAGGAAGGAATCTGTTAACTTTAAAAAATGCGGATAGCAACGCTTTCGATGGTTCAGATATAGCAGAACTTGCAAAGTTGAGTGATGATGAATGGGAAAATGTCAAAAACAGAGATTTGTTAAAGAAAAAAGATGCTAATA
>JAEEGL012316667.1_pt1 | contig 10031 bp, 9 predicted proteins | sample 9134231 | NCBI WGS metagenome assembly JAEEGL01 (sample SAMN16246548, study PRJNA631951) | gut metagenome | biome: gut microbiome; feature: rumen; material: fiber-attached | host: Bos | place: Iran: Karaj | collected 2018-10 | reverse complement strand
GTGACGGATATGAACGGGATCAGCTTCCACTATAAGGTTGCCAACATCGAGACTTTAGGCGCTTATGATGTGGAGGAGATGGAAGCAGGAGAGTGGGATTTTACCATGTTTACCTGTACCGTGGGAGGTTCGAACCGTGTTACTGTAAGGTGCGAAGCAACCGGCGAAGTCAGTGAGACGGGGACGGAGCCTGATGTTATAAAAGCGGCTGAAGAGAGTAAACATATAAGAAAACAAAATTAAGATTATAAGCATCTGCTATTGGAGCAAAAGTTCCGCAGCAGATGCTTTTTCACAATGAAAAATTATTAAAAAAATATAAAACTTTCTAGATGGGAAATGTTTAACTAAGGCTCATATTTTGTTAAAATAAATAGGTTAGGAGATATATTATGTATTAGTCATAAATATATCTTCGCTTGGGAAGTATGAGGCGGGGGACTTGAGGTGTATGAGCACTAAGAGTAAAGGCGATTTGATCGAAAATGGAATTGAGATCATTGATAAAAATGGGGTACAGGTTACAGTTAATTATCTTATAAGCGATACCGGCGGACAGGGAGATGTCTATCATGCATCTTACATGGGGAAGGACTATGCCCTTAAATGGTATTGCAAGAATTCTGACGACGTCATTGGTGGAGCGCAGTACTCCACTATCAGTAAAATCTGCGGTGAAAACAAAAGGCCGGGGGATAAATTTATCTGGCCACTTTTTCTTGTCACAGAAAAAAATCCACAACCTGGGAAAAAATTTGGATATCTTATGGAGCTGCTTCCGAAAGAATTTCATGAAATGGATGATTTCCTTCGGATGGATGGTGATCCTAATGCTATTCGTTTCAGTCAGTATTGGACGATGCTGGTGGCCGGAATGAATATTGCTTCAGCTATGCAGAAACTCCATTTAAAGGGTTGGTCCTATAAGGATCTTAACCCTAAGAATTTTGCTATCAATCCTGATACCGGAGATATTCTTGTTGTTGATAACGATAATGTCTCTGTGGATGGTGATCTATGTTCGGTAAAGGGTACCAAAGGATATATGGCACCCGAGATTCCCAGAAGTAATTATAAGAAAAATCCAAACAGGGAGACAGATTATTATTCTTTGGCAACGGTACTTTATCGTCTCTTTTTTGTTGACCATCCTATGGAGGGAAAGGCTTGGGAGAAATATCCACTCTGCACAGATAAAGTGGAGGACTATCTCTATGCCATCAATCCGGTATTTCATTTTAATCCTAATAATGACAGTAACAGGCCTACAGGGGTCTATGCTCCCAATGCGCCTATTCGTTGGATGTCTATTCCGAGGGATCTCAGGGCGCTTTTTGTAAAGGTATTTACTGAAGGTATTGATAATCCTGGCAAAAGACCTCCGGAGAATGAGTGGATAACGACAATTGCCCGTGCCAGAGACAAATTGATCGGACTTAATATGGACAGGGAGCAGTTCGTGAACTTCGATAATCCTCAAACGGTACCGGGTTACTGCCTAGGTATGAAGATAGGAAGAAATGAGATTGCACTATATCCCAAAAAAGGAATATATGGAATTTCAATAGATGGAAATGTACATAATTATTCAAGGCTTATAGCAGGTATTGTGTACAACAAAGTATACGACAAATTATTTATAAGGAATTTGAGCACTAAAATCTGGAGATGTTATTCTCCTGTGACAGGACAGATTACAGAGGTGGGAAATAAACAGGAATATCCCATTGAACATGGAGTTATAATCGAGTTCCAAAGAGAACAACCAAAGATTGTCGGTGAGATATTTGATCCTAAGAAGTAAGAATTAGTCTAAGCAGAGTCAAGGAGTAGCAATATGGATATTTTTAATATGGATGATCCACTTGGAACACAGTATCAAACACCTGATATAGGAAAACTGAAAACTGTAGGCACATCAAAGCTGATGGTAGTGATTTTTGTTGTTGACTGCAGCAGAACGATGGAGGGTGAGAGGATAAACTCTGTGAATTCTGCGCTGCAAGAGCTTCGTTTTACTCTGGAGCAGATGAAAAAGGATAACGATCTGGATCTTAGGATTGCAATCTTGAGCTTTGCTTCATCAGCAAAATGGGAGCTGAATCTTACTCCTGTTGAAGAGGTCAATATTGAGACTATTCGCACAAGGCCTGGGTTGACTGAGTATGGCATGGTCTTTCATGAACTTAACAAAGTGCTTACAGCAGATGGTTTCATGAAATACACCGGGAAGGTTGCACCGCCTGCAATCATGTTTTTGACTGACGGTGAACCTGAAGATGACTACCAACCGGATCTGGATGAACTAATGAAGAACCCCTGGTTTGTAAATGCCAGCAGGAGCGCGGTACTCATTGGTGATGCTAATGCGGATGGCGCTGCCAGAGAGGCACTGGGCAGATTTGTTGTTGATCCTAAGAAGGACATTGTTGGTACCGATGACAGTACAGTCATCATTCAAAAAATAAATCAGGCAACCATGCACGTAGTAGCAGGCGACTCAATGGGACTGAGTTCGGCGAAGAAAACTGAAGCCAAGGTTGTAGAGGAAGAACCAATTGTTGATAGCTTATTCGGGGAACCTGTTGAACCGGAAACAATAGACAATCCATTCGGAGAACCGGCAATTGATAATCCATTCGGAGAACCTGATAGCAAGAATTCTGCTGATCCTTTCAAGTCATTTGCACCGGACATGGACAATCCGTTCACTAAGAAATTTGACGATGGAAATGATCCATTTGCATTGCCCTCAGAGGATGTGGTTCATGTGGAAGAAGACATTACTCCTGAACCGGTTGTGACTCCATCAGCTGCGCCGATTGAAGTTGTTCCCCCTCAAGTAGCTGCTGTTTCTAATGATTCCTGGGATGAGGCTGATGATCCGTTTGCAGGATCATTTTCCGGTAGCAATGATCCATTTGATGGTATTATTTGATACTTTGTGCTTTTCTTAGGAGATAAAAAATGTTGCTTGGTAGTGTATATGTTAAGCAAGGGCTTCCACTACACATAAGAGTGATGACTGCACTTAAGTTTGTAACTAACTTAAAAAAAACATTTGATGAACAGGGTGAATATATCAACAAATTGTGCGAGGATGCTTTTTTGATCAACACTGAGAATGGAGATGTTGAGATAGATCCTGAGAAACTTATCGAAGTAGGGAATGATAATTCTTCTGTTTCAGAGCAGGAGATTTCCGGTTTTGTCGCTTATGTTGTTTTCAGGCTCCTTTGTATAGACAGCCCATATGATGGCAGGCAGACGCTTACAGAATTTCCTTTTTTGACAAATGAAACCAAGAAAGATATAGAATCCGGAAAGTATGGTTTTATATTCTCAGAAGGAGATAACAGGTTTTCGGAGTATAAAGGAAAAGATACCTACCACCGTTGGGTGAACATCCCGGGTAAAGTCAGAGAAGTACTGGCTGGGGAACTTTCAGGAGAGTGCGTTTCCAATCACTGTTTGATGCTGGATGATTGGCTAAAAGCTGTGAGAATACTCAGAGATTATCTGGTATTTACGGATGGACAGTTTAAGTTTTGCAACCCTGAAAAAGAGGAAAAAGCTCTTTTCATAAATGTCGATGATTATAGAATTCCGGTTTGGCCCAGAAAAGCAGTCTATGCCTATCATGTGGATGCTGATATTGCAGATACGGAAAACGGACTTGTGGCAGGAATCAATGCAGAGGGACGATTGGAAAACCGGTCGGCTCTTAAGTGGATAGTGAGCTATGAGAACGAAAACTCAGAAGTAAATAAGGGAGATAGCATAAAGTTAGAACCTGGAATGACTATAACTATAAATGAAAAAGAAATAAAAATAGGAAGTGGTGATAGCAATGAGTAACAAAGTCACAATTTTATTTTTAATAGATACTTCGGGAAGCATGTATGGACGTCGTATAGAGGCTGTTAATGCTGCTTTGGTGGAGTGTATGAATGTGCTGGACATGAGTCCGAGAAAAAACGATATTTCTGTAGGATATGTAAGATTTGATGAGAGAATGGGCACACTGATTCTGCAAAATGATTTTACTCCAAAGACCTACAGTGTCAAAGCAAACTCAGATGGATTTTACAATACAACATCTTTTGCCTGCTTGTATAACGGTCTGTATGACGTTATTGGAGACCTTCAGGATGTGGATTCACTTTACATGTTTCTTATCTCTGACGGAAAGCCCGTCGATTCAGGGGAATACAATGAAATTTATGAGAGAGTAAATAGCAACAATGTATTCAAAAATGCTGAAAGATATGTGGCTGTGGTTGGTGATGAGGATCTTAGAATGAATGATGATGTCCTTAAGTTTGTCGGATCCAATGCAGCGAATGTGGTCAAGCTAAGAGATCTTTCGAGCTTATTTGCAAAGCTAAGCTTTAACAGTGATTCTTCTGCTGCAGCTTCGGAAGCAGATTCTGACAGATACAGCAACATCTTTGGTGATTAACGGAAAGGAATTAAAAATGGCTGATGATTTTTTAAAAGACCAGGTATATACACCACCAATGAATAGCCTTAAGACTAAGGGAACTGCCAAGCTTCTGAATTTGTTCTTTATAATTGATACCTCCGGAAGTATGAGAAGTGAAGGCAGACTAGATGCAGTTAATGATGCCTTTAAAAAAATGGTTCCTGCCCTCAAGAAGATTCAGGAAGAAAGCATGTCTGAATTTGAACTTAAGATAGCTGTTATGACCTTTGATGAAGAGGCTAAATGGGTTGTAGAACCTACCCCTATATTGGAGTATAACCATGTGTCATTTGCTTGCAGCGAATGGGTTACTTATTTTAGCAATGCTTTTAAGACTTTTGGAGATAAACTTTCAAGAAAACATTATATGGCACACACCGGGAAGATTGCCCAGCCTTATATCATGTTGATGACAGATGGAGAGCCGACGGCTGATGATGATTATAACCAGGAGCTGGATGCACTTTTGGAAAACGGATGGTTCAAGGCATCACAGAGGTTTGCTGTGCTGATTGGCAGGGATACTATAAATAGTAAAGCAGCCAGAGAAGCAGTTTCACGCTTTGTAAGCAATCCTGTAGAAGGAATCATTGATGCGGCTGATGCGGAAGCTATTGTTTCAGAGGTACAGGCAAAGACTATTCATACAATACAGATCGCAACAAAGCACGGTGTTCCGACAGCTGATGTACAAGATGATACAACTCAGGAAGCGGATCTTTATGGAGGCACAAATGAACCGGCCGGATTTGAAGATGATTTTGCCGGCTTTGGTGGCTTTGATGGTTTTGACGGTTTTGATGACGGAAGTTTTATCTGAAGCAGGATAAAAAGATATGCAATACAAGACCTTTGATGATTACAAAAAAGGATATTCTCATATAAAGATTGGGGCAGAGTGCGAGGATTACGCTTCTTCATATCAGGATCCGAAAGGCAGGTATGTTATCTGCGCAGCCTGTGATGGTCACAGTGACAAAAACTGTTTTAGAAGTGATAAGGGAGCAGAATTTGGATGTGAAGCTGCAATCACAATAATGAAACGCTTCTTTGATCTCTACTGTAATGCGCCTGAAGAGGAGAAAAAATGCGGAGTTGAAGATGCCCTAAGGCTTAAGCAGGCAGTGAAACAGTTTTGGGATGATCTTGTATTTAAAGATTTGGAGCAAAAACCTGTGACGGAAGAAGACTTAAAGCCATTAACAGATAGAGTCAGGGAAATTTATGAGGCAGGTAAGGGACTACTCAATATTTATGGAACAACTCTGATGGCTGTGGGTGCTACTGATGGACTTTGCGTGGCACTTCATATTGGCGACGGGATAATGCTTTTTGTTGACGCGGACGGAAGTTATTACAATCCTCTTCCTTACGATGATAAGAGTGATACTCCTTCACCGGCTTCCCTTTGCGATACAGATCTTTTTACACGAGAAAATGCTTTTAGGTGTCAGTTCTTTAGCAAACTGCCTTGTGCAGTGCTGGTGTCTTCAGACGGAATTGGAGACTGCATGGATCAGATAGAATTCAAGGAATTCTTTCATTCGTTAGTTTCTAAAATTGACTCTCTGGAAGATAAGGATGATCGTTCAAACAGTCTTAATGAAGCGCAGCGAAGATTCTTGGAAAGCTGCACTGCATTTTACGCAGATAAAGGGAATGGAGTGGAGGATGACTGTTGTCTTTCGGGATTTTATTCATTGGATGAGGAGTTGCCTTTAGTCAGTATCCCCGGAGAAGAAGCAGAAAAGATGCTTAAAGAAGCTGTTGAAGAACGTGAACGCATAGAGCTGGATTATGGAAAGAGAAAAAATGACATAACCAATGCGCTTGATAATCTTGAGGAAGCTTTTAAGGAATCTCAAAATGATGAGATACGTGAAAAGATAGAAAACACCAGAGATATATTAAAAAATATTGAGGAAAATGAGACAGCAAAGATTTCTGCTTTGGACAGCAGAATAAGAACCTTCGAAGAGTATGTTAAAAGAAGTAGTGGAGAAGTGAAACTATGAGCGGACCAAAACTAAGTGAAGCTGAATTGGAACGATTAAGGCAGGAACAGCTTGAGAGGGAAAGACAAGAGGCACTGCGTAAACTGCAGGAAGCGCAGAGAGCTTATCGCAATGAATGCGAGAAGATAGAAAGCCTTAAAAGAAGTGCTTCTGTTTTGTCAGGTCAACTTGACGGAGATTTGCATTCAGAATTTGAGTATAAAATAAATCAGATATTTAGTGACCTTAAGCCTGTGACTGTTTCCAATAATAAGGAACCTGAGAGTTACTATAATGCCATACAACAGATGGAGGCCAAGCTTCAAAGTGGCAAGATAAAGCTTGATGAGCAGATGAAGGCTGCCTTAAACAGGGCAAAAAATGACAAATCCCTTGGAGAGGCAGGTACTTCTTATCAGTCATTCCAGGCAGCAGTCAGTGAGCTGGATAAAGAAATACAGGTTGTAAAGATAGATTTTTCCAGCAACTTTGATGAGGATGTTGTGACTAAGCAGGTAACTGCTATGATCGAACATTTCACAGTAATGTCCGTGAAGACTTCCGATGAGGTATTGGTAAGTTTCTCAAAAAGAGCCATTAAAGCACTTGAAGATATTAAGATGCAAGGAATAACCGGTGATAACATCGATAAGAGTCGCCGGATAATGCAGAATATCATAAATGAGGAGCAGGAGCAGATTCGACTTTACAAAGAGAAGAAGGCTCTTTATGAAAACTATGCTTCTCTTGCAGCAATGACGGATGCCCAGCTATTGGAACAGAGCGCCTTCAAAGATACTGAAGCAATAAAGAAAGAGATTGAACGTCTCAGTAACATTTTCAGGAAACAGGATGAGATGGATTACATTGCTGATCAGATCAATGAAGCCATGGTGGAATTGGGATACACCTTTGTGAGTTCGAGTATTCTTGTCAACAAGGACAATGGGGATACTGACTTTAGTTTGTACAAAGCTGATGAGCAGACCGGAATTGCAATTTATACGGATCAGTCCGGTGCAGTCATGATGCGCATGACAGTGCTTGGAGATGATCCCACTATATCCGAAGCTGATAGGGATTTCAGTTATCAACGTCAGATAGATTTTTGTGCAGGTCATCCTGATATTATTAAGGCTTTGGCGGCCAGAGGGGTATATCTCAAGCAAAAGAGCTATCTGGAGCCGGATAAAAAGCATACATTTAAAATGTCAGCAACAGGCACTCAGAGTGCTTCAAAGAGTGGTGGTGCATCAAAGGATGATGCAGGAAAACAGAAGGTAGAGAGAAGGAGAAGACGCCGTGCAGGAACCAAAAAGATGCGTGCATTGTAATACTATAAATGCAGCAGACAGGCTATATTGCGAGAATTGCGGTAAATTTCTTTCATCAAAAAAGCAATCCTCCGCTGATAGAATTACAGTTTGGGGAAGGGTGCGCGAGAATAGTGAAAACAAAGTAATTGCCACAAATAAAACAGTAAAAAAGAAGCAGTTGAATCAGCCGTCGAGAAAGGTAGTTGTTTGCAGAGAATGTGGAAACAAAATAGAAGTAAAAGACGGACTTATGCCTCTTTGCTGTAATGATTGCGGATACTTCTTCCAAGATGGAGTGGATAAAATTATTTCGGAGGAATCCATAACCGACAATGTTGAGAAACCTATTAACGACTCTGCCAACGATTCTGTTAAGCCTACGGTGCCCTTAACACGACGTAATCCTCTACCTACAGCTAAAAAAGACACATCTTCAATGAGATTGATATCAATATCTGCAGGAAAAACTGCTGTTGAAGAGGTGAGCGAATATGGAGCAGTTGTCGGACTTGACGGCACGATTTTGAAAGAAATTAAAACTGATCAGCAGATTAGTTTTTGGCATGGAGCAGATGGCTGGCATGCAAGAGCCATGAATGGAACGCCTCTTTTCAATGGAGCACCAATGAACATTGGAATAGAGATCAAGCTAAGTGATGGGGACATTCTCTTTTTGGAAAGAAATCAGATCAGGGTTGAAATAACATGTACCTAGACAGAGTGATTTATCCGGTTACGGCATTGGGACCGGGAAACAGAGTTGCGATTTGGACAGTAGGATGTAACAGAAAGTGCGAGGGTTGTGCCAATCCTGAGCTTTGGAACAGACATCCTGAACAGTATATAACCGCAGACAAGCTGGCAGAATATCTCAACGCTATGAAAGATAAAGGAATAGACGGTATTACTCTGACTGGTGGAGAACCTTTTTATCAGGCGGATGAGATTATTACAATGCTGGATAAGCTTTCTTTTGAGACAGAAGTAATGGCCTTCTCAGGATATAAAATTGAGGAGATTATGGCTGACCCCACAATGAAAAAGTTGCTGGACAGAATAGATGTATTGATAGACGGAGAGTATATTGAAAGACTCAACGACGGAGTCTCAGCTCTAAGAGGATCCACGAATCAGACCATCCATTTTCTTAATCCTGATGTTAAGGACAGATATACGGAATACATGGCTGAAGGTAGAAAAATACAAAACTTTATGTATGACTACAAGACTGTGTCGGTTGGAATCCATAATCCATCCAAAACCTTTCGGGAGGAATAGATATGCTTGAAAAGAGTAAATGGCAAAGAGAACTGCTTGTTTTTGGACGGCTGGTAAATACTATAGTGCTAACAGGCAATATCAATGATCAGCAGCCGGTGGTCAATGAGCAGGAGCAGAGAATTCAAGGCTTTTGTTCTCTGGAACTGTATCTTGCCAAAACTTGTCAGAGCATGGGATATCAGGCAGTGCTGTTTTTTAATCCTGTCGAAGGATTCTATTCTATTCGCGGACTTCAGCAGAAGGTTAATGTCCTTGATCTGGTGGAGCATCACGTAGAGAATGCCGGAAATACAAATGAGGAAGGACAAGAGGGAGAACTAAAGGTAACCAGGAGAAAGAGTCCTTCGGGGAATGATACGCTTTCTACTGATAGCATAGATGATGCTGCTCATATCATAGATATTTTGTTGACTCAAAGCTTTACATCTCTGGCAATAATTGTCAGCTTTTCTTCGAGAATGACCGCAAGACCTGATGATCTTGATATGAATGAGCGGCTTATTTTCATGCACTTCCATGAGGGAGCCATTAATGCGAAAAAGAATAGAGCAGGAGATCCGGATTCTGCTGAGTACAAGTCTAACCCAATAATCCAAAATCAACTTTATCTTATCGCAGATAAGATTAATGACCTGCCGGCATGGTATTATCTGGATCATCCAAGCCTTAAGAATATCAATATACCTCGTCCTGATTACAGGATGAGGGAACAGATCATTGCAGGCTATTCGTCTAATTTTCCGGGGTTCAACGAGGCCGATGAGGGCGAGCGAAAGCTGTTTAATGAGATATTTGTAGGCTCCACAGAAAGCTTTACAACGCAGGATATTGCAAGGGTATTTCAGATTGCACGTTTTAACAATTTGGATATACATGCCATCGACAAAGCAATTCTTCTATACAAACATGGAGTTCAGGATAATCCATGGCTTAAACTGGATGCTGAGAGGCTTT
>JAEEGL011468754.1_pt1 | contig 10031 bp, 11 predicted proteins | sample 9134231 | NCBI WGS metagenome assembly JAEEGL01 (sample SAMN16246548, study PRJNA631951) | gut metagenome | biome: gut microbiome; feature: rumen; material: fiber-attached | host: Bos | place: Iran: Karaj | collected 2018-10 | reverse complement strand
CTTTAAAAATTCTCCAGACAAAATTTTTGAAAATGCCTTTTGAGAAGCTGCCGTTGCAGCCCTGCCGTCTTTTCTCCTTTCTTTTTGCAGAAATAGTATCAAAAACATCTCCATTTGATTTGGTTCTATAACGGCGGCTTCTTAAAGGGCATAAAACAGGCTAGAAAGGAGAACAAACCTGCATGGGAAGACGAAAGAAAGTACTTGAACCGGAGGTAAGTGAGGTTAATGGCCTCGAAACCCCGCCGGATCTTTCTAGTTCAGCCATTGAAAAGCGGTTAATAGCTAAAGCTTATGCCGAAGCAGAGCGTCGAATTGACAATGGAACAGCCACATCCGAGATGATATGCCTTTTTCTCAAGGCTGGCTCCAATAAACACTATATCGATGAGCAAAAGGCCAAAGCTGAACTCGAATACGTTAACGCGAAGGTTGATCTTGTGAAATCCCAGATCAAGACTGAGGACATGATCGTCGCTGCAATGAATGCGATGAAAGATTATCAAGGAGTTGACGATGTATCGGACGTATGAGGAACTTATTCGTATACCGACGTTCGAAGAACGCTTGAAATACTTAATGGTGAAGCAGCCTGTCGGCGAAGACGTATGGGGATCACGTAGAAGGTATAACCAGCTGCTATATACTTCGCCACGTTGGCGCTCGTTTCGAAATTCTGTAATCATACGAGACAACGGATGCGATTTGGCTATGCCTGATAGGGAACTTCATTCGGGTTTGTTAATTCATCATCTTAATCCGATTACATTGGACGATATCATCAACGACCGGCCATGCATATTTGATCTAAACAATGTCGTTCTTACGTCTAAGCAAACGCACCAGGTAATCCATTACGAACGCGATCCGTCGCTAGTTTTATTGAATGGTGATCGGAAACCAGGAGACACAAAACTATGGCAATGAACGATAGTATTTTTTATTCAGTAAAAGAGTATTTGGGGCCCTCGGACGAAGACAAGCATTTCGACGGTCAGATCATGGAGGCCATAAATTCGCAGTTTCAAACGCTCCATCAGTTGGGTATCGGCCCGGCTGGTGGTTTTTTCATTGAGGACGAAAGTGCTTGCTGGTCGGACTATTTAACGAACGGCGTGTTATTGCACTCGATCAAGTCCTACGTACAGATGAAAGTCAAAATGCTCATCGATCCTCCGACATCTTCGTTTGTATTAGATTCGATGAAAGCACAATGCGCGGAGTTCGAGTGGCGTAATTACACCGAAGCCGAATTCCCGTCACAGGCATAGCCGATAGATGCTGTCTAATACAGCAATCCCCAAATACTATGGGCAATTCCGAACTAAGGTTTTGTTGGGACTAATTCCTGTTTGTAAGGAAGTATCGATGCAGATGAATCTCATCGATAGCCTCATTCAAAATCCGAATTACTACTATGATGGCGCCATTGTTGAAGGCTGGATCAAGTTCTGTGAAAGCGAACTGACCCTCACCGATGGTTCGCCATTCATAATGTTGGATAGCTTCAAGTTATGGGGCGAAGACCTACTTGGCTGGTATGAGTTTGAAGAGCGTCAAGTATGGTCACCAAACGGTCTCGGCGGAGGACGGGGCTGTTATGTAAGCAGACGGATCAAGAAACGTTTGCGCAACAAGCAGATGCTAATTGTCGGACGAGGCGCAGCAAAAACCTTATACGACACTTGCATACAAGCGTACGGAGTTCTGGTTGATACGACTACCACACAGGGCGTCACCACCGCTCCGACAATGAAGCAAGCCGAAGAAGTTTTAGGACCGTTAATCACCGCGATGAGCCGAGCACGTGGACCGGTAATGAAGCTTATGACTGACGGCGAGCTTATGAATACTCGAGGCAGTAGAGCAGCACGACAAAAGTTGGCCTCTACTAAGTTGGGTATACAGAACTTCATGACCAATTCTTTGATCATGATTAAACCGATGAAGATCGATGCACTACAAGGCCTTAGATCGAAGTATAACACTGTCGATGAGTGGCTTTCTGTAGACATACGAGAAGATCCTTTTGTCGCAATTGAACAGGGCGCTTCGAAGATTAAAGACTACATTGTGGTCGGCACTAGTTCAGAAGGTAATGTACGAAACGGTCCTGGCGACACAGTCAAAATGGAATTGACGAAGATCCTTAAGGGAGAATACGTCAATCCACACGTATCTATTTGGTGGTATAGACTTGATGACGTGGCTGAGATAGGTAATCCCGCAATGTGGATTAAAGCCAATCCCAATCTTGGCATCACGGTCACTTACGAAACGTATCAGCGTGAAGTCGAAAGAGCCGAACAAAACCCGGCAACTCGTAACGACATTTACGCTAAACGATTCGGTATACCGCTTGAGGGATACACATACTTTTTCACGTTCGAAGAAACCCACAAGCATGCACGCCGCAGCTTTTGGCAAATGCCGTGCGCGCTCGGGGCTGACTTATCTCAAGGCAACGACTTCTGTGCATTCTCATTTCTATTCCCACTTCAGGATGGAACGTTCGGTGTTAAGACTCGAAGTTACATCTCTAGCACCACGTTATCACGCTTACACGCTTCGTTACGAAGTAAGTATGACGAGTTTATACGCGAAGGTTCTTTGGTCGTATTGGATGGTGTCGTACTTGACATGGATGTTGTGTATGACGATCTCGATGCTTACATCACACAATGCGAATACACAGTAGTGTGCCTTGGGTACGATCCGTACAATGCTAAGCACTTCGTGGAGCGATGGACTCTTGAGAATGGTCAGTTTGGCGTAGAGAAAGTTATACAGGGAGTTAAGACAGAGTCCGTTCCGCTTGGCGAGTTGAAATTGCTTGCTAGCGAACGGGCTTTAGTATTTGACGAAGAACTTATGTCTTGGACTATGGGCAACTGCATAGTCATGGTAGATACAAATGGTAATAGAAAAATTATGAAGAAACGTTACGAACAGAAGATCGATAACGTTGCAGCTTTGATGGATGCATGGGTTGCATATAAGGTCAACCAGGATGCGTTCTAGTGAGGTCAAAATGAAAGGAACATTTTATCCACCCAACGATTATCGAAGTTACCTCATGCATCATGGTGTTAAGGGCATGAAGTGGGGCGTGCGGCGGTATCAAAATCCAGATGGTTCATTCACAAAAGAGGGGCGAGCAAGGGCAAACGCCGACGGTCAAGGTTTCCGAGCCAGAATGAAGATCCGCGCGCAAGGTGCTGTTGGCGGTGTTCAAGAATACGCTCGTGGAATTAAAAATGCTAAGGGCATCCGAAAGGTTTCGGCCGCTATTGGCTCTGGGGCTAAAGCAGCAAAATTCAGGAACGAGGCGTATACACAGCAGCGATTAGCAGCTGCATCTAAAACAAAACTAGGCAAGCATTTACATGGCGTGTGGGCATATAACAATGCTTCCATGGCACGCCATTATGATAGGTACCAGAATGCTAAAAATTTAAGAGCTTATGCAAGAAATACTCTTAACGATCCTTCGATGAAAACGCTTGCCGGAAGAAAGACGACCTATAAACGCCGCGTTCTTGATATGGCACTTACTCAGGGCAAAGTTGGTACGGCGCTTGATGCTTATTATCTGGCAGGCAAGGCATATGAATATGGTGCAAACTCTAGAAAAAACGCTGGCGATGGAAAAACACGCTCTCGTAAAACTAGAAGATAACTCGGGCGCAGGTATCGTGGAGTAGAACTATGGGCACATTTTTTAACGTTGAAGATTTCCTCGCGCATATTGGCAATGCTAACTCTGGAAGGTATAGGCGAGGATCTGGTAAAAATCCATTCCAGCATGTCAAAAACGCCGCAAGTAAGTGGTTCGATCCCAACATAAAATCCGGTAAAGATAAAGCCCCGCAGTCAGCAGCAGAGAAAACTTCCAGAGAAGTGAAACGAGGGATCGAAGAAGCATCTAGTGCTGTCAGCCGAATGTCTGAGATGAAACGCCGGCGTCGAAAATCTAACGCTAGCAAAATGACTGAAAAACAGCTGAATGATGCGATTAGACGAATGCGGCTTGAACAAGAGTATGATCGACTTACTGCGGGAACAATGAGTACCGGCTACGACAAAATACAGGATATTTTGGGCGTTACAGGAAACGTGGCCGGAATAGCTGCTAGCGCAGCGACGGTAGCAAGTATATTACGAAAAATGAAAAGCGGACAAATTGACTAACTAAAGGGATCCGCATAGGAGTTAAACGATGAATAGCACATTTTATTCTCCAAATGATTACCGGAATTACCTTGCCCATTTTGGTGTGAAAGGCATGAGGTGGGGTGTCAGACGGTATCAAAATGCCAACGGTTCTTATACCTCCGCTGGCAAGAAACGTTACGGCGTAGGCGACGGCAAGTCTTATAAATCTGTTAGCCGTGGCGGAAAAAGCAGCATGACAGATGAGCAGCGTGCAGCACGCAGAGCAAAGATCAAAAAGGCTGCTCTCATGGTCGGTGGTGCAGCAGCATTAGCCGGCGGTGCATATCTTGGCGCTAAGTATGGTAGAGGAGCTCTTCAGGCGTATCGTTCTGGCGGCTGGGATGTCGTTGGAAAAGGCAGAACTAATTTCCTTAATGGGCCGTCTGCTCGTTCTCAGCGAGCTCAGGCTTTTAAACAGCGAGCCGGACAGTTTGCAAGAGCGGCTAAATACAAAGCTCAGGATATGGGACGAGGAGCAGCTGGCGCAGCGCAGAAAATTCGGAACGGATCGTACGCACGTAACGCAGCTGGTGCTGTTCGTGGTGCCGCTGGACGGGCTCGCGATTTTGCAAGCAACATGACCAGAAGAAGTAGCCGTGGCATTAATTACGCGGGCCTCCCTGGACCTAGTTCCAGGACAGCCGCCGGAGCACATTTGAGGAACTTTGCTACGGGAACAGCCGCAGCCGCCGCTGGAGCAGCTGGAAGAGCGCGTGGCGCAATGGCTGGAGCAGCTGGAAGAGCGCGTGGCGCAATGGCTGGGGCAGCTGGAAGATTTACAAACAAACGACTGCCCAACACCGGTATCAAAATTCCTGGAAGAGGCGATGCTATAAGGAGTAAGGTTGCTGGCGCAGCTAGTAGAGTTCGTAATGCCGCAGCTAATGCCGCTTTCGATGCGCGTAGTGCTAGAGTGACAGTCGGGAATAAGATCCGTGGCGCAGCTAGCGGTGCTGGTCGTTATGCTTCTGGTGCAGCACGAGTTGCGGGAGCTAAAGCACGATATGCGGCTTCTGCAGGAAGTCATGCCGCTCGTAGTGCTGCAGCCAATGCGAGTGCATCGGTTCGAGGTGCAGCAGGAAACGTGCGCCGTGCGGCAGGAAACGCAGTAAATAGCGCACGCGCCAGCATGTATAAAGCCGGAAGGTATAATCCCGCAGGTCTTCCTGGACCTAGTTCCAGAACGGCTACTGGCGCTCGAATGCGTAATGCCGCTAGCGCAGCTGCTGGTCGGATGCGTGGGGCAGTAGGCTCTGCCGCCAATAAAGTGCGAAATATGGACGCGCAGGATAAGAGAGAATTTGCGGCTAAAGCTGCAGGAGCAGCAGCCGGAGCAGCTATCGGCGGTTATGGCGCATACAGAGAATCCAAACGCCGCGACAGTCAGGGCAATTCGACCCGTCGTAAAAGACGCTAAGATCTGGAGGTAATTCAAAATGCCAACTTTAGGTGAACGACTCCAGCATGCCTGGAACGCGTTTAAATCGAGAGAGCCTACGAACACCAGAACGTACGGTCCATCAACTGGTGGTTACGGGTTCATTCCGAATCGCAGGCGGCTTACTCGCGGAAACATGAAATCTATCGTGGCGCCCATATATAATCGCATCGCGATCGATTGCGCCATGGTTGACATGGAAGAGGTGTTGCTGGGTCCGAACGGACGATACGCAGAAACGGTGCGTTCCGGGTTGACCAACTGCTTAAAACTGGACGCCAACATTGATCAGACAGGCTTCGCTTTCAAAATAGACGCGGTGTTGTCGATGTTCGATGAGGGCGTCGTTGCGCTTGTTCCGGTCGAAACGACGGGCGATCCGTTGCTGTCGGGCACCTATGACATATTAACAGTGCGCACCGGACGAGTCGTTCAATGGTATCCACGCCATGTGCGGGTGTCTGTTTACAACGATATGACCGGGCAATTACAGGAAGTAACGTTGCCCAAGAAGATCGTGGGCATTGTTGAGAATCCATTTTACACCGTGATGAACGAACCAAATTCGACGCTGCAGCGGTTAATTCGAAAACTCAATCTTCTGGACTACATAGATGAGCAGAGCGGTTCGGGCAAACTCGATTTAATCATTCAGCTTCCGTATGCGGTTAAAACACCACAGCGTAAAGAAATGGCCTTGACGAGGCGTAAAGAACTCGAGGATCAACTTTCTGGTTCAAAATATGGTGTTGCCTGGACTGATGGTACTGAGAAAATTACTCAGTTAAACCGGCCCATTGAAAACAACATTTGGACTGAAGTTAAAGACCTTACAACAATGCTATACAACCAGCTTGGCCTGACTGAAAACATTGTCAATGGAACTGCCGATGAGAAAACCATGAAGGATTATTTCTCTCGTACAGTTGAGCCTATACTGAAGGCCCTCTCTGATGAAATGGAGCGTAAGTTCTTGACCAAGACAGCCCGGACCAGAGGTCACGCAATCCGATTCTTTAGAGATCACTTTAAGCTCGCATCTTTGGCTGAGATTAGCGAAATTGCCGATAAATTTATCAGCAACGAGATCGCGGAGCCTAACGAGATTAGATCGGAGATCGGATGGAAGCCTTCGAAAGATCCTAGAGCGGATCAGTTGGGCAACAGAAACCTTAAGAGTAAAGACAATGGTATGATGGGCCGCGATGGTGAACTCGGTCCATATGATCAAAATGATCCGGACGCCGAGTACGATTACGAAGATTCGAATGAATACGAGGACGAGCCCGTCGACGGAGGTTAATAATCAAAATGAAACTGAATAAACGAGATGCAGATTTTGCCGGATGGGTAACGCGAAATAATTTGCGTTGCGCTGACGGTAGAGTTATCCGCCATGGCGCTTTTGCCGATCAGGACGGCGATGTGGTTCCTCTCGTATGGAGCCATCAGCATAATGATCCAGCGCTCGGTCTCGGAAAGTGCGTGCTCGAGAAACGAAAGGAAGGCGTTCGTGGCTACGCGGTCTTGAACAACGGACGTAAAGCCAGACAGTCGAGAGACCTTGTGGAGCACGGCGACATTAACTCATTTTCCATATACGCAAACCATCTTCAGCAGGAAGGCTCCAGCGTTATGCACGGAATCATCCGCGAAGTTAGTTTGGTGCTTGCTCCGGCCAACCCCGGGGCATTTATTGATGTAAAAAGTATTGCCCATGCCGAAGATCCGGACAGCGATTTCGAAGCTGTTATTACTTCCGGCGAAGTATTTGATGAGTTGGCGCATTCCGACTCGTTGAGCGGCGTGGCAGCTTTTGAACACGCTGATACAGACGAGGAGGACGATATGTCAAGGGACAATGACGCAAGAGATCCGCAGGAGATTTACGACGAGATGACTGATGAGCAGAAAGATTTCGTCGCATATATTGCCGGTGCAGCAGCTCAGGGAGCTGGTGATGAGGACTTCGATGAAGAGTACGACAACGAGGACTTCGATGAAGAGTACGATGACGAGGACTTCGATGAAGAGTACGATGACGAGGACTTCGATGATGAGTACGATGACGAAGGCTACGACGATGACGAGGAAGCCTATGACTATGATGATGAGGATGATGAAATGAAACATAACGTATTTGATGCAGATATGTACGATGAGGGCGCTGTTCTGAGCCATGACGATCTGAACGATCTGTTCGCTACATCAATTGATGATGCCAAGAATTTCGGCGGCAGCTGGAAGCAGTCCTTTATTGCCCATGCCGATCAGGATTACGGTATCGAAGATATCGATATGCTGTATCCCGACTATAAAAGCCTGAATGTTCCTCCGGAGTTTATCTCCAGGAAGATGGGCTGGGTGGGCAAGGTTATCAACGGCGTAAAGCATGTGCCGTTCACCAGGATCAAGTCTCTGTTTGCTGATATTACAGAGGACGATGCCCGCGCCAAGGGTTATATCAAGGGTAAGAAGAAGCTGACTGAAGTGTTCCAGATCTTGAAGAGAACAACTGACCCGCAGACCATTTACAAGCTTCAGAAGCTGGATCGCGATGATACGATCGATATCACAGATTTCAGCGTTGTCGCATGGCTCCGTCAGGAGATGAGAATGATGCTGGACGAGGAAAAGGCAAGAGCTATCCTGATCGGAGATGGTCGCGATCCTCTCGCAGAAGATCATATTTCTCCCGATCATATCCGTCCGATCGCTACGGATTCTTATCTCTTCACGGTTAAGGTTCCCGTTGAGGTTCCTCAGAACTCCACAGGAGCCACTCTGGCCAAGAATTTTATCAATCAGGTTATCCGCAGCCGTAAGCAGTATAAGGGATCCGGCAATCCTTCTCTGTATACGACCGAAGACATGCTGACCGAGTGCCTGCTCCTCGAAGATAACATTGGTCATAAGCTGTATAAGACCGAGGCTGAACTCGCGACCGCACTTCGTGTTTCTGAGATTGTAACTGTTGAGCCTATGGAAGGCCATAAGATCACGTTCAAGACAGAGAACGATGAGACCATCGCCAACAAGCCTCTGCTGGGCATCATCGTTAACCTCGATGACTACAGAATCGGTGCCGATAAGGGCGGTGAGACCAACACGTTCGAAGATTTCGACATCGACTTCAACCAGTATAAGTATCTAATTGAGACCAGATGCTCTGGCGCGATGGTTAAGCCTTTCGGAGCGCTTGCCATCTATCAGGAAGTGGCCAGCGCCTGATCTGGAACTAAATACGAAGGAGACGTTTCAGCATGAATAAATTTTGGGGCACTATAGGCTTCGTAAAACAGGTTGAGACGTCTCCGGACGTTTGGACCGAACAAGTAACAGAACGTAAGTATGTATGCGAAAAAGTACGTAATGGATCGCGATGGCAAGGATCGACTCATGTTACAGATGACATAGTTATTGATAACAGGTTCAGCATTCTTGCCGATCCTTATGCGTGGGATGAACTCGGCAGCATTCGTTACTTGATCCGCAACGGGTCAAAATGGAAGATAACCTCCATAGACGAAGCATACCCGCGCTTAACCATAACACTTGGAGGGCTATACCATGGCAATTCTGACAAGAATGGAATTTGGTAAAAAGCTTCGATCACTCGAAGATGGATCGCATACATATTTTCAGCCCCCGAGCAGTGTACGCATTGAGTATCCTTGTTTTATTTATAGCCGCGACGTTGGCCGTACGATGCGAGCCGATGATCGTCGCTATGGATATGCTGAAGGATACGAAGTTATTTACATTACTACTGATCCGGACACTGTTACTCCGCAGAAAGTTATGGACGCGTTCACATATTGTTCGGATGGTAAACCGTACATAAAGGATGGTCTTTACCACTATCCGTTTACAATTTACAACAAATAAGTAGGAGGAAAACCATGCCTAAACTTGAATGGGACAAAGTCGGCGAACGGCTTTATCATACCGGTACGTCTATGGGCGTACTCTACCCCGCAGTTAATGGAGCATACCCTAAGGGCGTAGCGTGGAATGGCCTTACCGGCGTCGATGAGAACCCTTCCGGCGCTGATGCAAATGCGCATTATGCAGATGATATCAAGTATCTTGAACTGAGATCAAATGAAGAGTTCGGTGCGACCGTGACCGCGTACACGTACCCCGATGAGTTTGAGGAATGTGATGGCTCAGTGGAGCTGGCACCGGGACTGTATGCAGGCCAGCAGACAAGAAAGCCTTTTGGTCTTGCTTATAAGACTAAGATCGGTAACGATACCGAAGGTGATACGCATGGCTACATTCTGCACCTCGTATACGGCGCCACTGCATCTCCCTCTAAGCGTAGTTACAAGACAATCAATGACAGTCCTGAGCCGATTGAGTTCAGCTGGGAGAT
>JAEEGL010521115.1_pt1 | contig 10031 bp, 9 predicted proteins | sample 9134231 | NCBI WGS metagenome assembly JAEEGL01 (sample SAMN16246548, study PRJNA631951) | gut metagenome | biome: gut microbiome; feature: rumen; material: fiber-attached | host: Bos | place: Iran: Karaj | collected 2018-10 | reverse complement strand
TATTACAATTCTCTGGATCAAAAGCTTCATCCGCTATGGCATCAATCAAAATAACTTTTTCGGAAATTAGTTTTTGAGTATCAAAATCTACTATATAATTTATTATATTTAATAAACAATCATTATGAACCCAAGGTGATATTTTTTGTATGTTTAAAGTACTAGAAGGATTAATAATTCTAAATAATTCTGGCGAATACAAATACATTGTTTGACTTAAAACAACTCCTCTCTTACCAAAAAATAATTTTCGCAAAAAAGCATCCCAAAAGCTAGGTAAAAATAAATTAGGATTATCATAACTACCTTCTCCATCATCAAAGTAAAAAAAAGAAGTATTACATTTTGCACGAAGATGATAAAGACATATTAATCTTCCAATTAATGCTTTTGATGATATAAATACATTTTTATAATCAGAATCAGGAACCAAAATTGGTTTCACAAACTTCTTAATCCTCAAATAAATCCAGGCTAATAATAAATGAATAAGAATCTTACTCGAAAATCGTTTATACGGAACAAAATCATCATTAATTAATGAAACTACTCTGAACACATTCAACGCTTTAATTCTTTCGAAATATGATTCAGCTCCCGAAAATTGAGGAACGATATACAAATCGGCAACTTCCTTGTTTGAAACACACATCGCAACTGCATTCATAATCTGAAAGGGTGTGGTACAGACATAACAATTAGGTGCTTTGAATGACATAAGATACCGATTCTAGGTTTTTACAATGATTTGTATAATTTATTATCAACAATTTTATTTTTAGTAGATATATCAATAAAGAAATTAAAAATAAAATAAAAATATAAGATTTCACAATGACCTCTAAAACAAACCCGATCCAACAAGGCTCTAGTAATAAAAGTCACAAATAGAATCAATAGCCAAATATTTCTACTTCTTTTTCGTGAATAATATATAAGAATACAAATAGTAATAAATACATTTGCAATAAAAAAAACCAAACCAAAATTGGCATACATTTGCAAATAAGAATTATGTAAGTTCCCGTCGTTAAAAACCATCAAAGGATTGGAACCCAATATAAAATCCTTAAAACTTTCAAAAGAATTATTGATAAATTGAAGCCAAATATCAGCTCTACCATTACTTTCCATTCCCATTTTTTTAAACTTACCAAATACTTCATAATCACTTAAGCTATTCAATAATAGGCTATGAAAAAAAATAATGGAGAATATCAAGAGGCAAACAATTAATATTTTTTTATTAACACTTATTCGTGATTTATAAAACTTAACTAATACAAGAAGACTCATAAAACAAACTGCGGAAATAATACCACCACGTCCGTAAGCTAAACAACATACAACAAGAAATAAAAAGCCTTCTTTCAATGAAAGGGGTTTATTATTTTTAATTAATGTCAAACAATACAATCCAAAATACAATAAAGCTAAAACACTAATAAAATTATACGACGATTCGTCAAGCATAAACTCTCGAATAGGTGTATTAAATATCAACAATTTTACAATAATACTTACCATCACAAAAAGAAACAATATCCGCAATGCAAATATTTTTTGACTCCACTGAACCAAAAACATAGCTACCAACATATAAGATACAGAATAAACAAAATAGTCAAAACTATATTGCCATTCAGGCCTGAATATCAACTCAATTAGCCATGATACAACAAATAATAAGATATAAAGAAAGCATAAATAATTTTTCTTTGAATAACTAAAAAACGAAAAAACACAAGAAATAAGTAAAGATAATAAACATAATCTTAGGCAAATCATAGAATTATCAAAGACTCTGATTACAAAATTTAAGTATAAATATAATAATACAAAAAAATTGCAAATAATTCCAAAAATAAACCTTCTACGCATTGTCATTGTTACTTACCATTAAAACATATCACACTACATTTTTGGCTTATGGCAAATCTATAAGTGATACGAAATGCTTTTCGCGCTTTTCCGGAGGCGGTAATTCCATATAATTCTCTCCGTATAAATTTTTCAAATAGTTATGGAACTGACAAGGAACCAAAACAGAACTACTTTCAAAAGGTACTGATTTTAACGGGAAGAATATAGACCTAGGTAAAATTTCACCCAAATAATGTTTCCTACCAGTTGGGAAACAAACATACAACGACTTATTATTTCTATATCTAATAGCTTTGTCTATCAAATTACACCACTTAGAATAACTTCTAAAAGAGAATATCAACCCAATAAGGTATCTAACTCTATAATTAAGATTACCAATTTTATCTTTGATTAAAGAAGATTCTTTATGTTTAAAAGAACCATAGAATAAAACCTGCCCTGCAACAAATTCTAAAGCATTAACATAACAACCTTTAAAAAAGCGAAAAATCTTATTGTTTGGGGCATTTTCCATCGTAAAAATATCAATAAAAACCTTTTCAAACTGTTGTTTAGTATTCCATTCTGCGGAAATATATCGTGTGTTCTTCGCCAATATTTTAGGAAACCTACTTATAACTTCAGTACTATAATTTGGAGCATTCAACTCATATTTATCACCAAGTTCGGATTCAAAAACAGAAACAAACTGTTCATAATCATCACGTGGCATATTAATATCTAAATCATCATCCCATGGAATAAAACCGTGATGTCTAATTGCTCCTAAACAGCTACCTCCTCCAACAAAATAACGCAAATGATATTTTTCCAACACCTTTACAATATCACCTAGCATTCCTAATAAAAAAACATGCAATTTGTGAATAAGTTCGTCAGACAATACAAACTCTTTAGGATTGGAATTAGAATTAAGTGCTGATTTTAAACTAAATAAACTCATTTTAATTATCGTATTGCATACAATAAATCATACGCTCATACATCTCTTTTAAAGTACCTGAATATGTCCATCCCAATGAGCATAATGCAGAAACATCCAAATTCAAAAAACTTGGTTTTGGATAAATGGAAACATCAGAATCAAGATCAAATTCCACAGATATATTAGAATTGGCAATTTCAGAACAAACAAATTGAGCCATTTCTTGAATTGAACAATATGTATTAGGATTGGCTGCATTGTAGACTCTCCCATTGTCACCATAAAGAAGCACACAAATAATAGCAGTTACTGCTTGAGGTGTATATAGATATGGATGTTTGCTATTTCCAGAGGTTTTCAAAATAATATTCTCCCCATTAAGAACACTTCGTGCCATCATAGCAAACACCTTATTGTCGGATTTAGAAATACCTGGTCCAAATGTTTGAGCCAATCGTATTGACTTAATTGGTATATTATTCTCTGCAAATGCGGCCTTCCCTAACATTTCGCACATACGCTTAGTTTCAGGATACGAACTTCTAACATTTTGTAAATCAATATAACCCAACATATGCTCAGTTAGAGGATCTTCGGAAGTAATTTCGCCATAAGCTTCCATACTTGACAGATATACAAAACCTTTACACTTATCATTCTTAACCATTTCGATTAAATTGACCATACCAAGTACACCAGAATAAATCACTTGCAAAGGTCGGCTGTTAATTTCAACACTAGCTGTTGGTGAGGCACAATGAATTACATAATCTATAGGTTTTGCGATAGAAAATGGATGCTGTAATGATCCTTCACAAAAATGTAAAAAAGGAGCAACCTTTAATTGCTTTTGAAATATATTTAATGCCTTGTCAAGATTTCTAACAACCACATATACATTTAAGTTAAGATCCAACTTTAAATTAACATACAACAAAGCATTGATTAAATTAGAACCAATATGTCCAGTACCACCAGTAATCAAAATATTTGTATTTTTGAAATCGCTCCATCTAATAAAAGGTACATTTAGAATATAATCTAAATCTTCTTTATAAATTGGAATATCTATCCACATAACAAAGAATCTAAACTATTTAAAGTCGATTTTTTGCTTCCAATAAAGCCTTAAATAAGTAGTAATCACGTATGGTAGTAATTTTGATATTATCAGGTTTACCCTCTACACAAAACAACTTATATCCATAATGCTGCATCATACTAGCAGAATCAATAAACTCCATTTTATCATCTATAGCCCTATTATGAGCTTCAAAAATATCTTTTAAAACAAAACTTTGTGGTGCTCGTGCCAATTGACATTTAGAACGATCGATAATAGTACCTACTGAACCATCCTCTTCTTTAAGAAAGATAGTTTCAATGGCTGGAGCTACTGTGATAGCGCATCGATTCTGTATTACCAAATCAATATTACTTATAATAGTTTCTGTATCTATTAAAGGACGAACTCCATCATGAATTAAAACAATATTATCATCTCCGAACAATTCTTTTGCTTTACATAATCCACGATAAATAGACTCTTGACCCGAGCCTCCTCCTTCAACAACTGCTGTAAGTTTTGAAATATTATAAGAAACTGCTAATTCTTTACAATAACTAATCCAATCTTTTAGGCTAACGAGGATAATTGCATCAATTTGGTCACAATACTGAAAGTGCTCTAAAGTGTAAATAATAATAGGTTTGCCATACACTTCTAAAAATTGTTTTGGCTTTGACACGAGATTCATGCGTTGCCCCGTACCTCCTGCAAAAATAACAGCTATATTCATTTATAAAAATATTATAAGCAATTATAAATCAATTTTGTGGAATAATTGATTTATATATAGCAATCATTCTTTCTCTAATTACTTTAATATCAAAATTTTGAATAATATTACGATTAAAACAACCCAATTCAGAGAAACAATTATTATTAATCAAATGATTGATACTCTCAATATAATCATCCACATTTATAGGATTGACAAGAAATCCTCCAGAAGGTTGCTGAATGAGATCCACATTGCCCCTTATTCTGCCGCAAATACATGGCAGTCCACTTGCCATCGCTTCCATTAAAGATACATTCAAACCTTCACGCTTTGAAGGAAGTATATAGACATCGGCAGCATTTAATAATTTTGGAATATCAGTTCTATAACCAAGTAACTTAACATTATTCTCGATATGACATTTGGTTATTAAATCGAGTAAATAATCTTTTAACGGACCAATTCCTGCTATAAAATACCTTAATTTACTATTATTCAACAACTTGATTGACTTTATAACAACTTGGTGATTTTTATTATTATCTAAACCGCCAACAGACAACAACATAATATCGTCATCTTGTAAGCCCAAACTATATCGAATTTGATTACGTTCATTACCATTAATCATAAATTTGCTGACATCAATTCCCACACCAGAAACATATTCAACCCTTTTAGCATGGAATTTATTAACAGCTCTTTCAAAATCTTCCTTAGTAATGGTAATCAAAATATCTGTCCATCTACTTAAAAATTTCTCAATAGGATAATAAAATATCCAATTTACCAATGGAGCACCATTATAAAAATGAAATCCATGTGCAGTATAAATAACATTAACCTTACGTCTATGAGCCACAATTCTAGATACAACACCAGCCAACGGAGTATGGCAATGAATTAATTTAAAAGAATTATGAACCAACAACTTATTTAATTGACGACTGGATTTTATAACCTTAAATAAAAAACGAGGATTCCTTGGAAAATCTATTTGATGACAAATTATCTTTTGATTTTCCAACTTTTTAATAAACATATTAATACGTTCTGTTGGCCAAATGCTTGTATCCAAAAAATTACATGCAACATGAACTTGACATCCCATTCTCTGAAGGATGTCAATATTATCCATATTGAACTGTCCTATCATTGAAGGCACAGTAGCCGTTATCAATATGTGATTCATCAAAAAAACTAATTATTTGATATATCTAAAACAAGTCGAAAACCAACTGAATTACTCTTAACTTCTGTTTGCTGATATTTTCGAGATGAGACACGTAAAAATGGTGCATCATTACCTAACGAGCCACCTCTAATATTACTTTTCTTTTCATCACTTGATAAGTTACAAAACTCCCAAACATTCCCGCTCATATCATAAATTCCCAACTCATTAGCATTCTTACTAGCAACAGTATGGGTTTTCCCCTTCGAATTCTCCTTATACCACGCTACTTCATCCACGACATCACTCCCCGCATATTTTTTATCAGCAGTTTTTTTCCCACCTCTAGCCGCATATTCCCATTCAGCTTCAAAAGGAAGTCTAAACTGTTGACCAGTAATTTCATTCAACTTTTGAATAAACATCTGAACATCATTCCATGATACATTTTCAACAGGAAAGTACCCTTGATCGCTTTGATTTTTACTCGGATTATTTCCCATCACTGCAAACCACAATTTCTGAGTCACCTCTGTTTCTCCAATAAGAAAATTATCAACTGTTAGTTTATGAGCTGGCTTTTCGTTTTCGCGAGCATCATCTCCTTGCCCAGGGGTAGCACCCATCATAAATGATCCGCCTTCTACGGCTATCATTCTAAATCGAACTCCATTAATTTCAAATTCCTCGTCACAAAAAATGTCGCACGATGAAAAAAAAGCACTTACAAATATTGCAACAAAAACAAATAATGAATATCTTTTTTTCATTTTTATATTATTTATTAATACAACTTTAAAGCAGCCTTTTATAATCAGTTACACCTTTAAAAGTACTTACCAAACTATAAGTATCCTCTTTAATAATTACCCCCGATTTTTCGAGGTTGATAAGAGTGGTGATTATATCTTTGCGAATGTACTCAGAGGCTGAGTATCCCGATTGGTAAAAAACTTTGGTGATTTGTTCGGCTGTATTATTGCCACTTTGCAGTAATTTATTTAAGACAAAAGATGCTATGGTTAGCGTTTTATTGTCGGATATGGAATTGATAAATCCAGCGCATTGTATTATATAAGGTATGCTACGAAGATACGATTCTTTTACACGTGGATCAACAGTATTAAGGAGTATGTTTAATGCGTTGGGTGTATCTGCGTTGTGTTCTGTCTGAAATTGTTTGATAAATTGCGATAGGCTATCAATTACAGAATAATAAACATTTTGTCCATCGTTAATTTTAAAACAAGACCGCTTGCTGAATACCTCAAGAAGTAAAGCCGCTTTATGCAATCGCAAACGGTCGAACGGTTCAAGTTCGGTTTTTAACTTCATCAGCATCAGAACGCATAACGATGTGTAATTATCCACAATATTCTTATTAAAAAGTTCGCTAAGATGCAATAAAGAGGGACACCCCGATTTTGTCGGCAGTCTCAATAATGCATCGTAATAATCTAATAATCATTATTTTATTGATATCCAACAAAATGATAATGACTATATTATATAGTATCTAACTTTGTACTCATACGTCAAAGTCGTTGCAAAGTTAGAACATTTTATTGATAAAACGATAATAAAAGAAACTAATTGCTAAATAAATTTTAAAAACGCTGGAGGAACAAATGCTAATGCCACAGCAGCTACGTTTTCGAGCTTGATAACCACGCGCTTGTTGTTGTCGATACGCATAATAACACCTTCGATTCCGGCAAACGGTCCATCGGTAACAACTACACGCTTGCCAATTTTGTCAGCCACACGATTGTAATCAAGATAGATAACATGGTCGTCGGCAAGCGATGCCACACGGATAAAATTATCCATTGAACGGTCGGGGATGGTGATAATTTCGGGAGTGGTCTTTTTGTCTAACGGACGAGTCATCATATATCGCAATGGAGAAAACTCTTCTTCGGTCATTTTGAGACCTGTAAGGATTTCGCGCGATGAGTGAACAAACAAGAGGTTGTGTATAGCGGGTATAGTTTCGAGTTTTTTATGTCCACCATGAATTGTAAATTGTTGTTTTACAGGCATAAAATTCTCAATACCGAGTTTATCGAGACTTGCTTTTACCATTAGCTCACGGTTGTAAGTTACCCTCATCGGGTACCATCGAATGTCGTTTCTATCCACTATACTACACTTTTCTATTCGGCACAAAGATAATGGTAAAAATTGTTTCCGCCACATTTTTAAGAGAAAATGTTTTTTTCTACTTTTGCAAAAAAAACGAAAATAAACATGACATACATTATACTGTTGCTTTATGCAATATTGGTGTTTTTAACTATCAAAACTAAGCAAACTTACACTCCGGCTGGTGTTATGGTGTTTTTGTGGACGGCGCTCAATGGAGTATTACTGTTGTTTTTTCATGACTGGGTGATAATTAAGTATCCAGGTTTTTTCTATACAGTAATAGGTGTGGGTGTATTTCTTGGTGGAGCAATAGTAGGACAGAAAACTGCCAAACCGATTACCGAGAAAAAATTATTGAGATTTAATCGAACTCTCATTTCACCAACCCTTGCAATCCTTATTATATTAGGATTCATTTGGCCGATTTACTATATTTATACTTATGGCTTTTCGCTTTCAAACTTATTCAATTTAGATGAATTAGGCGAAATGAACAAAGAGTTTTCTACAGAACGATATTATTCTACTGAAGAAATAATAGGCTACTCCAAATTATCACAGTCGCTTCTTATTTTTACATACGTTGTTCCAATTATAGGTGGATTCTGCTGGTTGATAACTAAACAAATTATTTCTAAAATACTATGTTTAATAACAGTATTGCCATGTATAATGATAACTGCCTCACAAAGTACAAAAATGGCTATGATTATTTCGATAATATTTTGGCTAAGTGGTTGGTTAGTTTGTTCGACAACATACTACATACGGTTGAATATCACCATCAAAACTATAGTAATAGGAATTAGTGTATTCGCTTTATTTATGACAACTATGTTTTATTCTATGCTTACACGTTGGGGAAATAATTATGATAACTACAAAATAGAACAAAATAAAACAAAACTATTTGACTACACCTTCGGCTCGTTTCTAAGTTTCGATTATTGGTTTTACGACAACATACATAATATTGATTATTCAACAACAATACTACAAAACTCCAAATTACGTAGGTTAGGATATTTTCACAATGTTGATAATGGAATTAAAATAGATTTTCCCGAGATTATTCACGCCCCATATTTTGAAATATACGGACGACATTTGTACGATTGTGAATACCAAGCTGGGAGAAACTATACTATATCGTTTGATGTAACAAGTAATGTTAAGCCAGATTCTGTAAAATATTCACTTGTAAGTTTTTCTACACTACCCCAGGTACATTACCCTATTAAGATGGATAGTTGCAAACAGATAGGACTCCAATCTTGGCACTATATACACACATTCAAATTGGATAGTAATAGATTTAAAGTACTCACACCCGACATAATACTATCATTCGATAGTGTTAAATATGTGGAAATCACTAAATTTCGTATTGACACAGGAGCTGTAGCTCAACCTTGGGAAATCAATAGTAATAATATTTTTTGGCACAAAGAAAATCTTCAATATGGAGCTATGACCTTTATGGGAATAGCTAATGCATTAGGTTTGGCAGATAGAAAACTTGGATTGTATCGTGATTTGGTCTATTTCGGTCGCTTAAATAAAACTTCGAGATCCAATGTATACACAATATTTAGATTATTAATAGATGATTTTGGTATAATTGGTGCGTTGGCTTTTTTATTTATTCTTGGCTTTATTTCATCAAAGGCAGTGGCATTTATCAACCAAAGGAAATGGCTATTTCTTAGTCAGGTAGTGTTAGTTGCAATTTATTCCTTAATAATGTGGAGTTTTGCAACCTCAATTTGGGCATACACCTCTATATTATGTGCTTACGGATTGGCGTTTATAATTTTCAGCATTCTCCAAAAACCTCTTCACGGCGACACATGGGTTACGAAGATAACTAAAAAACTAAAACCCAAACAAAAATAAGATATAAAAAAAGAGGCCGCCCGATGGACAGCCTCTTTTTTTATAATAATCCTTTAGAATATCTCGTACCCATACTTTTTGCAAAGATCGGTACTCATTTCTTTGAGTTTGTACTTCATAATTTTGCCGGCGGCGTTGAGAGGGAATTCGTCTACAAAGAATACGTACTTGGGTATCTTGTAGCGCGATATTTTGCCTTGACAGAAATTGCGGACAT
>JAEEGL010514307.1_pt1 | contig 10031 bp, 9 predicted proteins | sample 9134231 | NCBI WGS metagenome assembly JAEEGL01 (sample SAMN16246548, study PRJNA631951) | gut metagenome | biome: gut microbiome; feature: rumen; material: fiber-attached | host: Bos | place: Iran: Karaj | collected 2018-10 | reverse complement strand
TCCAAGAGGTCGAACCCCACGGGCTGGAAATGGATGTCCCGGCGGAGGCGTTCCATCGCCGCGTCGAAGATTTTCCGATGGTCGAACGCAAGGGAAGGGAGGTCATCAACGGAGAACCAGGCGGCCTCGGCAGCATCGTCCCCGCCGGACACCTCGGCGGGCTTGACGAGCGCATACCATGCGATCGTGATTACGCGCTCGCGGGGATCGCGGTCCACGTCTGAAAACACCCCGAGCTGGCCGATGGAGGAAGGGACCAGGGCTGTCTCCTCCCGGAGCTCCCGGAGTGCGCCCTCCTCGGCCGTCTCGTTCATCCGGAGGAATCCCCCCGGGAAGGCCCACTGCCCCTTGAATGGCTCTCCGCCGCGCCGTACCAGGAGGACCTTCAGTTTCCAGTCCTCGTACGTGAAGATGACGCAGTCGGTGGTTACGGCCATGTGTTCGTATTTATACTGCCAGGGAAACTCGGCCCCCGGGACGTATGCTTTGTTCTTTGCCATAGCTGAAGACAAATTTAGGCGAATTTCTATGGAAAAACAAAAATTTGTGTCGAATAGACACGAAAAATTTGGAGGTTTGGGAATATTCTTGTATTTTTGCGTCAGATTGACACGAATACAAAAACAAACGTGTCGGAAGAATTCAAGTTTCACCACAAAAGACGCACTATCATGGAAAAGACAATGGCAAAGACGAAGGTTTACAACGTGATTATCATGGACCGCAGCGGATCCATGTGGGATATCCAGAGGCCCGCCATCCACGGCTATAACGAAGTGCTGGGCGGCATCAAGGCGGATGCCAGAACCTATGCGGACACACAGGAGCATTTTATGACGCTCGTCCTTTTTGACAGCACCTCGATTGACAACGTATACTGGAACGAGGATCCGTCCAAGGCCGCCATCCTGACCCCGGAGACCTATGTGCCGGGAGCCTGCACGCCGCTCTACGATGCTATGGGGCGCACCCTTACCCGGCTCGAGAAGGAACTCAAGGGGGACACGAACCATTCCGTCGTCGTGACCATCATCACGGACGGGTATGAGAACGATTCCCATGAATACGGCCTCTCCGCCATCAAGGCCATGGTCGAGCATCTCAAGGCGGAAGGGTGGTCCTTCGCCTACATGGGCACCGACCACGACGTACACGGAGTGTCGGTGAGCCTCTCCATCACCAACATCGTGAAGTTCGAGAAGACCGAGGCCGAGACGCAGGCGGTGTTCGAGAAGGAGCGCCGCGCCCGCAAGCGTTACAACCAGAAGATGGCCTCGTTTGAGATGGAGACGCCGTGTGCATCGGCCGAAGAGCGCAGAAGCTACAGGACAAAGATCTCTGCGGAATACTACGACGAGTCCGGCGAATAAATATCCTTGTGTTGCTATGAATACAGAGAAACAACGGTTGGCCGCCATCGGCGAGAACATGGTCGTCGTCCGCTTGCTGCAGGCGGGTATCGACGCGATCAATGCAAACAACATTCACACGAATTACGCGAGAGTGGATATCCTTTGCCCAACGGATACGGGATTCCTACAGGTACAGGTGAAAACCAGCGACGAGAAGAATCCGAACTTCCCGACGGGATTGACCATCGGGCAGGCGCAGGACAGGTCTGTCATCGAGAAAGCCGTCATCGGTCCCTGGGTGTTCGTCCATACGGAAGGGAAGGGACAACAGATGTCATTCGAATTCTATGTCCTTTCCCGGGAGGAAACCATCAACCTCATCTATGAAAGCAACCGTTGGTATGTCGAAGAATATTACCGTACAACGGGTATCAAGAAGACGAGCCCGGTCGGGGTCAAACTCTCTTGGATAAAAGGAGAAGGAGAGGGACAGACCGCCCGTCGCAAGGCCTTCATCAGCCCCATCCGGCCAGGAACTGCGAAGGATGCCTGGAACAAGATTACCGAGCCATGAGCAACCTGAAACGCTTCGTTGACGCCCAGGAAGGGGGATGGGGTTATGAAACCGCCCTCGAAGAAATGAAGGCGGGCCGGAAACGGACGCACTGGATGTGGTACATCTTCCCTCAGATTAAAGGGCTAGGGAGAAGCTACAAAGCCGAGTATTATGGGATAAAGTCTCTTTACGAGGCCCGTCAGTACATGGAATATGGAAAGCTCGGACGACGGTTACGTGAGATAACACATGCCGTGGTACTGCATGATACGACACCCATTGAGGAGATTATGGGGGGGCGGGGTGACGCAAGGAAGTTCCGCTCATCGATGACCTTGTTCGATATCGTCTGCCCGGGAGAATGCTTCGAACGGGCCTTGGAAGTGTTCTTCGACGGAGAACGAGACATGAGAACCCTTGCCGTGGTTGAGAAAGAGCGGGCATATCTTTACGGTGATTCGGCCTTTGTTCAGGCGGGCATATCCGGATACTACGAACGAGGTTACTTTGAGGGTGGGGTCGTCGAATCCGACGAGATCCCGGCCGAAATCAAGCTGCCTACCGTTCTCGGCTTTATTCTCAACGGACAATCGATGGCGGACATGGTCCATCACTATCTTTATCATAAGGATTTCTCCCACTATCGCCTGTCCGGTGTCGAGTCGAGGTTGGAGTGGTATCGCAACAGGTTGCTGAACGAACTTGTAGATGGGGTGAACCAGAGCGGGCAGAAGGTGTTGCAGAGAGTCGCCCAAAAACTTGAGCGCACCGATCTGGAATTAGGTTCGGAATCCGACATCGAATCCGAGGTGGAACATGCGGCAAACGCGTTCGACTTCGTTGTCCTTGAGTGTGCGAAGGATGAACAACTGAAAGAGAGAATGCTGCAAATGGCATCATCGATTAACAGATCGGAGGACGACGAGGACTGTTTATAGGGACTCGGTGGGGGCTTTTTACAGATTCCAAAGGAGTTCCTAACTTCTGATTTCTAACACGCGCAGGGCGTCCTTTCGGGCGCCCTGTTTTACATTGAAAAGGGACTCCCAGAAGCCCCAGTACCGATATCGTCCCCGGCCCCGCAAAACAAATAATACTAAAACCCTGGACCTGCTACAATTACACCCAAAAACGTTTTTCGAAGCGGGAAAACTCTATTCAAAGGAAAGCCGATCTTTTTCGCAACTATGGACTATTTATACTTGACTTCGGGGTGCGAAACGGGTATATTTAAGTAGAAGAACCACCACGAAGACACGAATAATAAGCGAAGAATGAATAGCTATATGACAGAAGTTGTTGAACTACTTGCCATATTGTTCTACTCCTTCGGCACCGTCAACGCTATCGTTGGCATCGTCGGCAGGATAGTCAATATGTGCAACAAAAACAGGAAGTAAGATGAAGAGGAGTAGTTTTACTTGACCGGCATTGCCGGCAGCGGAGACGCACAGCGTCGGACTATCACGACGAAAAGTCGTTACGAATGGAGAGGTCGGGAGACGGATCAAGTCCGCCTCCCGGCTTTTTGTTCGAACCAAAACCAATGGACACGAAGGAGCCGCCACCTTTCGGTGACAGCTCCCTGTGTCCGGTTTCCCCTAGATGAGTAAAATAGCCTCATTCCATGCGGTCCCGATGCGAAGATAGCAAATCATGAAAGAATTCGCAATTCTATGCGCTGACCGAAAGCGAGGAATGATGAAGTGGCGAGTCCGCGAAAATAGAGTGCGCCGAAAAACCGGATCTTTGTTGCCGTAAACGAATCGCATAATGAAGCCGAAGGCAAAGAACACAAAGACGGCCATCAACGGGAGGCGCCTCAGGATGCTTTCCGGCGTCCTGCGGAGAAGGAGCGAATCCTCTTCCGAGGGGGTGGCTTCCACGGATGGCAGCATCATCATCTTCCGTTCCGAACTCGAATACGTCTCCCGATGCATCCTTGACAGGAAGGACATAGAGACCGGCGGCCAGCTCTTCGGATACTGGACGGAATCCGGCCTCCCAGTCGTGGTGTACGCCATCGGCCCCGGCCCGAAAGCGAACCACCAGAAGATGTTCTTCAACCAGGACGTCGACTATCTCGTGACCGTGGGACGCAGGCTCAAGTCGGAGTTCGGGCTGTGGCACATAGGAGAGTGGCATTCCCACCACCAGCTCGGCCTCGCCAGGCCCAGCAGCCATGACGTCCATACGATGGTCTCGACGATCCGCGAGAAGGGGCTAGACCGTTTCCTTCTGTGCATCGGCAACTGCGACGAAAAGTCAACCACCCTGAACGGATACCTGTGCGGCGAGGCCTCCTGTGCCCACCGCGGCTGGAACGTCGTCGCCGCTTCCAGCCCGGTGAGGAAGGCCGTTGACGGCTCGCTGAAGGATGTCTTGGTTCACCCCCGTACGGCGGTCGCGTCCCTTGCGGATTCGTCGCACGCCGCGTCGGCGCATACGCGGCCCCGTTACGCCCCGGGTTACTGGCTGAGTGAGAAGGCGAACAACGCCGTTTTCAAGGCGATCGTCGACCATATAGCGGGAAAGAACGCGGGAATCAATACCAAGGTCCAGCTGAACGACAGGGGCGAGGCCGTTGTCAGGGTGGAGTCCGGCGGATACTGCGAGACCATCCTTTTCCCCGTCGGCTTCCCGACCGCGCCGCCGGTGATCACCCGCTATCTGAACGGGAACCCGCTCGGTCGCTCCTGTGGCCCATGGCCGGGCGGCGGGGGAGAGGACCTGCTGAAATCGTTCATAGACTATTATAAGAACAACTGATATGGACAACATGAGATACCAGGCGGAGCTGACCGTCCTTGCGAGGAAATTCCCCGCGAACGCATACCGGTTCTTCGGGGTCGGGACCGACTGCCCCTATCTGAGGATCGGGGCCAGGACGAACAGCGGGAATGTCTACACGTTCCACATGGACCTCTCCCAGTTCCCCCTTCACCAGCCGAAGGTCTTCGTGACGAGGATGCTCAAGGACAGGAACGGGAACGACATGGCCTGCGCCAGCTGCAACATGCACACTCTCTCCAGCGAGAACGGCTGGACGAGGATCTGCCACTACGGCCCCGTCTCCTGGACCCCGGCCGTCTCGATCTACAAGGTCTACGTGAAGTGCCGGCTGTGGCTGGAGATGTACGAGGCGCATCTCCGCACCGGGCGTCCAATTGACTACTACCTGAACCACCAGAGCTGATGAACCATAACGCAATAAAACCTGATACCATGAACAACGCGCAAGAACTTGACAACCTCGCTCAGGCCGTCCGCGAGGAAGGGATGAACCAGGGCGGCTCCATGAAGGACCTCGTCTTCGACCCCGTGACGGGCGAGTTCCGTCCCGTACCCCGCGGGACTCACCGCGGTGAGGGCGACGTTGTCACCGAGATGACAGACAAGGGATTCGCGGCTGAAGAAAGCCATGAGATACTGGTCATCCGTGAAGATGACCTTGAAAATGCCCTCAAGAACTATCACGAAGGATGGACGCCCAAGCTTCTCGCCGAAGAGGTTGAGAAGGGGATATACCACATCCGTCCCGAGATCTGTGACGAAACGGTGAGAATACATCCGGTTTTCGGCTGCTATGTGTCGGATGACCCGCAATTCCAGGTGGGACTATTAGAATACTCTGTGACGTCCATCGTCATCAACCCGTCCGATTCAACCCCGCGAGCCGAAATGGCAGTCTTCGAGGGGGGAAGGCAGGTGAGCTGGTGGCACGAGATCGGGCTCGTGGTCATCCCTTCCGAGGAGAACCTCTTCTCGCGTTCCAAGGGAATCCTCGAGGTCGGCATCCTCAAGAACAAGCGCGTTCTGATTGTCGGGCTCGGCAGTTTCGGGTCCCAGATCGCCATCGAACTGGCGAAGGCCGGCGTCGGCGCCTTTTCCCTGGTGGACTTCGACCGGGTGGAGCTCCACAACCTGTCGCGCCACACGGCGACGGTCCGCGACCTCGGACGCCTGAAAACCAACGTCATCGCGGAGGCCGTCCTCGGGAAGAACCCGTACGCCAGGTTGGACAAGTTCCCAGTGAACGTCAACGAAGAACTGCCGCTGCTGTATGACGAAGTGGAGAAGGCCGATTTGGTCATCTGCGCTACGGACAACAACACCAGCCGGTTCAACATCTCCAAGGCGCTGGTCGAGAAGGGGAAGGTCGGCATCTTCGGCCGGGCCGTCACCCGCGCCGAGGGGGGCGACGTGTTCCGCTACCGCCCGGGCGGCCCCTGCTACTGCTGCCTGGTAGGCACCGGCAACCTGCAGCAGGAGGAGATCTCCGACGTGGCATCCGCCCGCCGGGACGGCCGAATCGCCGCCTACGTGTCCCCGGAAGACGCGGAGGCGATGGTCCAGGTCGGCCTTTCGTCGGACATCGCACCCATCTGCAACTTGATGGTCAAACTCGCCCTGGTGGAACTGTCGCGGGGCGCGGAGTCCGGCATCTCGTCCCTGGAGGACGAACTCGTGTTCGACTACTACCTCTGGGCCAACCGGCGGGAGAAGCACTTCGCCAACTGGAAGGCGATGCCGAATGCCGGCGGGATGCCGACGATCCTGCGGTGGTACGGCGCCCGTATCCAGAAGGAAGAGGGCTGCCCGATCTGTTCCGAGCAGGTCGTTCTTGATGACGGTGATGGCAAGGAGGAGGGCCTTGACGGCATAGAGATCGACCTCGGCTGATGGCGCTGAAGTACAACGAATCCACGGGCGAGTTCGAGGAGAGGGATAAACCCCGCAGGCTGGAGCCGAAGGTCCCGCCGCCGTTCATCTACGATCCCCGGGAGCATACCATCAATCCGCCCAAGACGGAGCCTCCGAAGAAGAAGGCCAAGGGCGAGGACGGTTGCCTGTCCATGCTGTTGAACATCATTCTCGGGACAATCGGACTGGCTCTCCCGTACCTGATCCTAATCGGACTTGCCTCCCTATGTTCCTGAAAGACAGATTATGACGGTAGATTACTCGAAACTCACGGACCGTTCGCGCGCGACGGTGAAGAAGGCCTTTGACATGGCCAAGGAGATGAACCACCCGGAGATCCATCCCCAGGTGATGATGGCCGCACTCATGGAGGAAGGGCGCGACATGGCCTCCTTCCTGCTCCAGCGGATGGGGGTGGACCGCGTGGCGTTCGCCGGCGCTGTGCGGATGTCCGTGCCCGACGCGGGGGAGGCCCCAGTCGCGGAGGTCCCGATGTCGGAGAACCTAGTAGCCGTGCTCGGCTGCGCCGTCGATCTGGCCGTCCGCTCCGGCTGCGCCGTCGCGGCCCTCGAGCATGTGTTCTGGGCCTTCGCCTGCGTGCAGGGGCCCGTCAACGCGCTGATGCGGTCCTTCTCGATCACTGAACGCGGCGTGGAGCAGGCCGTGGCGCACTTTCACGGGGCTGCCGGGCAGGACGCGCGGGAGGACCGTGACGGTGGCCCGGTGGCACTCCGCCAGTACGCGCGTGACCTCACCCGCCTCGCGGAGGAGGGGAGGCTCGAGCCCGTCATCGGCCGCGACGAGGAGACCCGTAGAGTGCTGCAGATCCTCGCTCGGAAGACGAAGAACAACCCCGTCCTGGTAGGGGAGCCCGGCACGGGCAAGACGGCCGTCGTGGAAGGCTTGGCGCACCGGCTGGTTCGCCGTGACGTCCCGCGCGACCTGCTCGGTCTCAGGCTGTACTCCCTGGACATGTCCGCACTGGTCGCCGGGGCGAGCCACCAGGGGGAGTTCGAGGACCGTCTCAGGCAGGTCGTCCAGGCCGTGAAGGACAACCCCGGCATTGTCCTCTTCATCGACGAGATCCACCTTCTCGTTGGGGCGGGCCGCGGAGGCGGGGCGATGGATGCGGCGAACATCCTGAAACCGGAGCTGGCCCGGGGCGAGTTCCGGGTGATTGGAGCCACGACGATCGACGAGTACGTCAAGTACGTCGAGTCCGACAAGGCGTTCGAGAGACGCTTCCAGAAGGTTACGGTGGACGAGCCCGACGAGGACACGGCCATCACCATCATGAGGGGCATAAAGCAGCGATTCGAGACGTTCCACCGCATCAAGATCCTTGATGAGGCCATCGTGTCAGCCGTCCGCCTGTCGCGGCGCTATATCTCCGGCAGGTTCCTTCCGGACAAGGCCATCGACCTCCTTGACGAGGCGGCTTCACGGATGCGGATGGAACGGTCATCCGTGCCGGTCGAACTGGACGAGCTGTCAAGGCTGATTCGCTCGAAGGAGATGGAACGAGAGTCCCTCCGGCAGGACGAGCAGGAGCACGACCTAACGGAGCTGGACGTGGAGATCGACAACCTGCGCGAGAAGGAGAACGTCCTGAACGCGAGGTGGGAGAATGAACGGAGGCTCTTCGAGGAGGTCCAGCAGCTGCGCGATGCGCTGCAGGGGCTGAAGGCGGAGCGTGAGGAGGCCGAACGTGCCGGGCGGTACGAGGAGGCCGTAGCGCTCCGGGGCCGCATCGAGGAGACTGCGGGGCGGATAGCGACGCTCTCAGAGTCGTCCGGGGCGACGCTCCTGAAGGCGGCGCTCGACGACGATGACATCCGCCAGGTCGTCACGGCGTGGACGGGGATTCCCGTGCAGCGGCTCAAGGAGGACGAGGCGGACAAGCTGCTCAACCTGGAAGACATCCTGTCTTCGTCAGTCATTGGACAGGCGGAGGCCGTCGCGGCCGTCTCGAAGGTCATTCGGAGGAACAAGATGGGATTCGGGGACTCGGGAAGACCGATAGGGTCCTTCCTCTTCCTCGGGACTACGGGAGTGGGGAAGACCGAACTGGCCAGGGCACTCGCGGAGTACCTGTTCAATAGTAGGGACATGATGGTCCGGATCGACATGAGCGAGTATCAGCAGGAGTTCGCCGTGTCGAGGCTCTTCGGCGCCCCTCCCGGGTATGTCGGGTACGACAGGGGAGGACAGCTGACGGAGGCCGTACGACGGAAGCCCTATTCCGTGGTCCTGCTGGACGAGATTGAGAAGGCACACCCCAAGGTGTTCGAGACCCTGCTGCAGGTTCTGGATGATGGGCGTATGACAGACGGACAGGGGAGGACGGTGGACTTCAAGAACACTATCGTCATCATGACGTCCAACATGAAGATGGAGGACATCAGGCTCCGCATGGCTCCGGAGTTCATCAACCGCATCGACGGAATCGTGAAGTTCACTCAGCTCGGGATGGATGAGATTCGGAAGATTTGCCGGCTCCAGTTGGATGCGTTACAGGCAAGAATGAAAAAGTCAGGAATAAGTATCAGTTTCGATGAGTCTGCGGTTAATCTGCTGACTGAGCACAGTTATCAACCCGAATACGGCGCCCGTCCAGTCAAAAGAGCGATAAACGAACTGATCGTGGACGTCTTGTCGCAGAAGATACTCGGAAAAGAGATTGACACGGACGAGGAAATCATAGTTCGAGTTGATGGCGGCATAATGCAGTTCATAAATCCAACTCATCCTTGAAGAAGAGCATGGCGTAATGCTTTGGGTTGTTATTGTGACTCATTTCAAGTACATTTGTATTGTTCAAGTTAGGTTGTTGGTGAGATGTTTCAGAGCATTAGTGGTTTATGGCTATGATGGAAATAGTTGTTGATGATATTTGCCTTGAAATGGAGGACTGTGTTTTTGCTCAGTTCTGTTATGAACACTTTGATGCTGATAAGGATGGAAAGGTTTCATCCTTGGACGCATCAACTGTGGAGATAATGAATGTCCAAGGCCTTGGTATTACGTCTTTAAAAGGAATAGAGTTTTTCACTAATCTTACATTTCTAAACTGTTCCAATAATCAACTCAGAACATTAGATACTAGTCAGTTATTTAATTTATCCGAGTTGGAGTGTAGCCATAATCCGCTTGAACACCTTTCTGTTCAAAATAACACGAAACTACTCAGTTTGAATTGTGAAGGATGTAATCTGTATTATCTTGATCTAAGCCATAACCTGAACCTAACAAAATTGAATTGTGCTTCGTCTCCAATATATGAAAGTCAAGGTCGCTGTTGGAGTTTTTTTGGAAATGAACCATTCTACAATAGCATTCGGTCTCTTGATTTAAGCAAGAACACGGAGCTTGTTGAATTAGATTGTAGCTGGAATCCTCTTGGGAAACTTGATGTTAGT
>JAEEGL016230526.1_pt1 | contig 10032 bp, 10 predicted proteins | sample 9134231 | NCBI WGS metagenome assembly JAEEGL01 (sample SAMN16246548, study PRJNA631951) | gut metagenome | biome: gut microbiome; feature: rumen; material: fiber-attached | host: Bos | place: Iran: Karaj | collected 2018-10 | reverse complement strand
GCGGAAACTATACCCCGAAGATCACGCGGAAACCCACCATATCGGATGGAAGCCGGGGAAAATGGAAAATTCTTAACTCGGCAGACCCTCATACGATCGGCAAAGCCGTGGAAAATTGAAAATTAATATTTTAGGCGGGGGCATTCGCTTGACTTTCGACTTTTGACTTTCGACTTTTGACTTTTGACTTTTGACTTTTGACTTAAAAGAAAAGATATGTTTTCAGAACGTGACAGACAAAGTCCCATGCAGCGCAGCGGCGCAATAGAAGTGGTCTGCGGCAGCATGTTCTCCGGTAAGACGGAGGAACTCATTCGCCGTATGAAACGTGCGCAGTTTGCCAAACAACGCGTGGAGATCTTCAAGCCCGCGATAGACGTGCGGTACTCGGAAACCGAAGTAGTATCGCACAACCGCAATACTATCCCCTCGACGCCCGTTGATTCGTCGTCGAGCATCCTGTTGCTGGCGACGGATGTTGACGTGGTGGGCATCGATGAGGCGCAGTTCTTCGACATGGGTATAGTGGACGTGTGCCGCGAGTTGTCCAAGCGCGGCATTCGCGTGATAGTGGCCGGTTTGGATATGGATTTCAAGGGCACACCTTTCGGCCCGATGCCGTCGCTGATGGCTATTGCCGACGATGTGTTCAAAGCTCACGCCATATGCGTCCGCTGCGGCAATCTGGCCAATTTCTCGCACCGTCTGGTCCGCTCCAGCAAGCAGGTGCTGTTAGGTGAGACGGAGAACTATGAGCCGTTGTGCCGCGAGTGCTACAACAAAGCCATGGAAGAACTTCATAACGAGCAGACTGACCACGCCGAGTGACTCTGGTTGACGTCATATTACCATATGCCGTTGAAGGTAGTTTCACGTATTTTGTTCCTTCTTTGTGCGAGCAGACACCTGTCTGCGGGCAGCGTGTGGTAGTGCCGTTGGGCCAGAAGAAACTGGTGACCGGCATCATCGAACATGTCCGCGAGGCTGCGGCAGACGAGGAGACCGACCGTTATCGCGCTATCTCTTATTTCCCCGAGACTTTTCCGATGGTGACGTCCGAACAGCTGCGGTTGTGGCATCGGATGTCGGAGTACTACATGTGTACTTTGGGCGAGGTGATGCGCGCAGCATTGCCGGGTCAGTTGCGCATAGAGAAAGAGTCGCGGCCGCGGAAAAAAGCGCAGCCTGTTTTTGAGACCGCTCCGGCTCATCCGCTCAATGACGAGCAGAACAGGGCTAAGGAGGAGATTCAGGCGGCCTGGCAGAGCAAGAGCACGGTGCTGCTTCACGGCGTGACATCGTCGGGCAAAACGGAGGTGTATATCCATTTGGCTCAAGAGCAGATCAGTGCGGGCAACCAGGTGTTGTATCTGGTGCCGGAGATAGCCTTGACCACGCAACTGACGGACCGCTTGAGGCGCGTGTTCGGTGAGCGGCTGGGGGTGTATCACTCGCGTTTCACTGACCGCGAACGTGCCGAGACGTACAAGAAAGTGCTGGCCGGAGATCAGTACGACATCGTGATAGGCGTCAGGAGTTCGCTGTTTCTGCCGTTCCGCCGGCTGGGATTGGTGATTGTGGATGAGGAGCATGACAGTTCGTACAAACAGCAAGACCCGGCTCCACGTTATCATGCCCGCACCACGGCGCAGATGCTGGCCGCAATCTTCGGCGCCAAAACGCTTCTCGGGACAGCGACACCGGCTGTCGAGAGTTACTATAACGCCCAACAGGGGCGATACGGGCTGGTGAAGATGATGCAGCGCTACAAAGGCTTGGCTTTGCCTGCTATTCACCTGTTGGACCTGCGCAAGGCCTACAAGCAAAAGAAGATGGAAGGGCACCTGTCGCTTCCGCTTGTGGTGCATATGCGGGAACAGTTGGACGAAGGCAAACAGGTGTTGCTTTTTCAGAACAGGCGAGGCTACAACTCGTACATCGAATGTCCGGAATGCGGGTATGTGCCCAAGTGCGTCAACTGCGATGTATCGCTGACGGAACACAAGCCGGCCAGCGAGAGTCAAGGGTCGAGAGTCGAGGGTCGAGAGTCGAGGGGCGGAGGACGACTGGTGTGCCATTATTGCGGATATAGTATTCCTGCTCCGGCGGTTTGTCCGGAATGTGGCAAAGGCGTTCCCCGAGACCGCGGGTTTGGCACGGAAAAGATAGAAGAAGAGGCGCGTGCGCTGTTTCCCGAGGCTCGTGTGGCGCGTATGGACACGGATACGACGCACGGCAAGGATGCGCACGAGAAACTGATTCGGTGCTTTGCCGACCACGAGATAGATATCCTCGTCGGGACGCAGATGATCACCAAGGGCTTGCATTTCAAAGATGTGAGCCTGGTGGCTATACTGAAAGCCGATGCTATGCTCAACCAGCCTGATTTTCGCTCGTATGAGCGTGCTTACCAAGTGTTGGAACAGGTGGCAGGACGCGCGGGCCGGGCAGGAACGGAGGGACACGTCATCCTCCAGACTTCGGACGTGGAGAACCCGCTTTTCACCTACCTCAAACATCACGACTACGAGGCAATGTACCGCGAGCAAATCGACCAGCGCAAGTCGTTCCGCTATCCGCCTTTCTTCCGGCTGATTACGCTGACGCTGCGTCACCGCGAACTGTCGCGGATAGAGACAGCCTCGCGCACGTTACACGAACGGTTGTGCAAGGTGTTCGGGCAGCGCTGCTCCGCCATCATCGTGCCGGCAGTAGGGCGGGTGCAGAACCTGTACGTCCGACAGTTGACGCTCAAGATTGAGGCCACTGCCTCGTATGCCAAGGCCAAGGAGATGCTGGAGGCGGAGATGCGTTACGTGAGGACGCTGGCCCCATGCAAAGGTGTGCTGATTACGCCGGATGTGGACCCGATGTGAGGGGAGATGTAAGATGTATGATGTAAGATGTATGATGTAAGATGTATGATGTGAGACGATGATACGAATATTGCTTGTCATAAGTGACCCGAATGTGGGAGTGGTTCTGAGCGAGTACTTGCGGCTTAGGGAGTTTGGCGTGGACTATTGTTCTACTGCGTCCGAGGCGTACAGTGCGGTAACCGGTACGCGGTACGATTTCTGCGTGCTCGGGCTGGACGACAAGGCCGCCTTGCTGCAACTGACGACAGACATACGCAGGGTGTCCGACATATCGGTGTTCGTGGTGCAGAACATGTTTGACAAAGAGGAGCAGATGGCGCTATACGAAGCAGGCGCAGACGACTGTATGGTGCAACCGCTTGTTCCGGACCTGCTTATAGCCAAGATGAATGCCATGTTGCGCCGGTGGAATCAGTACTTGGCACAATTGCCGACCTCGTTCTCCTATGCCGACATGAGTTTCGACAGCGTTGCCCAGGTTCTGCGCGTGGGCACGCACACATACAGCCTGACCACGAAAGAGAACGGGGTGTTGTTGCTGCTTTGCAGGAACGTCAATCAGCTGGTGGAGCGCAGCCGTATCTTAAAGGAAGTGTGGCTCTCGGACAACTATTTCAACGGCCGTTCGTTGTCGGTGTATATCAACAAACTCCGGCATCTGCTGGAACCCGAATCGGGGGTACGTATCGTGTCGATGCGGCTCAGGGGTTACAAGCTCTTAGTTCCCTAATCAACCATATCAATGCAGCGGTGGCAGCGCGGTCGGTAATCTGTTCGCGCAGTTTGCCCAATTGGAATCGCCGTGCCTGCGTGCCTTGAGGTGTGGCTATGGCTATCCAAACCGTACCCACAGGATGCTCGTCTGTTCCGCCATTCGGTCCGGCTACTCCCGAGGTGGCGATAGCGTAGTCGGTGCGCATGAGCGTGCGTACGCCGTCAGCCATCTGCAGGACCACCTGTTCGGTGACCGCGTCGTCAAAAGGCTGTACGTGGAGGACGCTTGTCTTGACGTCGTTGGCGTAAGAGACCACCGACCCGCGGTAGAATGCCGAGCTGCCGGCATGTCGGTTGAGGAGCATCGCCAGTTTGCCGCCGGTGCAACTCTCGGCCGTCGCGATAGTCTGGCCGCGCTGTTTGAGCAACTCGCCGACCAGCACCTCTACGGGTTGGTCTTCGGTGGCAAATAGGTAGTCCTGAACCAGCGGCAGCAGTTTCTGTATCTCCGTGTCCACCTCTTCCGGCCTGACGCCGTATCCGCTTAGACGCAGACGTATGATGCCGTCTTTGGGCAGGTAGGCCAGATGCATGCCGGCGGGCAAAGCGTCTTCCCATTTTTCTATCTTGAGTGCCAGACTCGACTCCGGAATGCCATAGACTTGTATTGTACGGTGAACAATAGTGCCGGCATCTTCGGTCAGCGAGCGCAGCAACTCGCCTACGCCATGGTTCATGCACCACATCATCTCGTAGGGCACGCCGGGCATGGAGATGATGTGAGAGGTGTGAGGGCTGAGGGAAGAATGCTGACGGGACCAAGCCATGACTTGCGCCGAGCCTACGCGGTTCCATATGAGGGTGGCGTTTTCGGGAAAGAGGCACTGGGTGTCCGTGAGGCGGTTGAGGACATCGGGTCTGGCGGAATAGAGTTGCTCCAGATGTTCGCGAATCTCGGGACGGTAGGTGAGGGTTGTGTCGAAGTACTCGCAGAGCGTATGCTTGGTGATGTCGTCTTTGGTCGGGCCGAGTCCGCCGGTGAGCAGTACTACATCGGCGCGACGCTCCGCCTCGGCAAGGGCCTGGCGTATCTGTGCCGCATCATCGTGAACGGACGTGATCTGCATCACCTCAAACCCCCATTCGTTGAGGCGTGTCGCTATCCACGCGCTGTTGGTATCGACTACTTGCCCGATGAGCAGTTCGTCGCCGATAGTAATAATCTCTACTTGTTTCATATCGTTATTTTTTCAGGTCGGGATAAGCAATACGGTGGTGGTTCATGGAGATGAGTTTACGCACAAAAGCACCTTTGATGGTGTGCAGGTCACGGAAGGTGAGGGGCGTGTCTTCCAACTGTCCGTCAGCCATTTGGGCGTCAATCATCTTGTCCACCATCTGTGTGACATCTTCTTCGGAGAAATGCTCGAGAGAACGGCTGCGCGCCTCGACTGCATCGGCCATCATCAGGACAGCCGTCTCCTTGCTGTTGGGCTTGGGTCCGGGGTAGCGGAAGAGGCTCTCATCCACAGGTTCGCCCGGATGTTCGTTGCGGTAGGTGTTGTAGAAATAGGTGGTGCGCGAAGTACCGTGGTGTCGGCGAATGAACTCGCGCACAATCTCCGGCAGGTGCAGTTTTTCGGACATGTCGATACCTGCCGCCACGTGCGATATCACCGTCTTGGCAGCAGTGATGGTGTCCATTCCGGCCAGAGGATTGACGCCGTCCTGCTGGTTCTCGGTGAAGTTGTGCGGCGAGGCCAGTTTGCCGATGTCGTGGTACAATGCACCGGTACGGACAAGCAGCGTATTGGCGCCGATGCTTTTGGCGGCTTCCATCGCGAGGTTACTTACCTGCAGCGAGTGTTGGAACGTGCCCGGAGCCTTCTCGGCAAACTCGAGCATAAGTTCGGAGTTGATGTTCGTCAGTTCGACAAGAGTGATGCTGCTGAGCAGGTGGAACGATTTCTCAAAGAGGTAGATCAGACCGTAAGCAAAAACGATGAGCAGTGCATTGGCGACGAAATAGATGTACATCTCCCAACGCAGAACGGCAAAATTGGCGCTCACGGCCAGTGTGAAAGCGGTGTAGCCCAAAGAGTATGTGAACAGAATCCATGCGGCGGTCTGCACCAGTTGTGAACGTTGCGCCATGTCGCGGAGCGACCCCACGGCCACCATACCTGCGGCGATTTGCAGAATCAGGAACTCAAACGGAGCAGGCGCCAGGAGCGAACATATCATGATGGTAATCAGATGCACGTAAAGGGCTGTTCGCGAGTCGTAGAAAACGCGGATAATCACCGGCACCCACGCAAATGGAACCAGATAGATGCTGAGCGAAGTGTAGTTGACGACCGCGCAGGCGATGGCGATGATGATACAAACCAGAATGGAGAAGAACAGCATGGTGTTGATGTCCTCAAACAGGCGCGGGCGGAACACGAACAGGTAAAGCACCAGCAGAACAACAAAAGAGAAGATCAGCGTGGCGGTACCGATATGCCCCAGCAACTCGGAGCCGTTGTCTTCACCCCGTTGCTCGAGCGCCATTTGGTAGGAGTGCAGTTTGCGTACCTGCTCTGCCGAGACGACGTCGCCTCTGCTGACGATACGTTCGCCTTCCATGACTATTCCCTGCGTGGGGGCCACTTCGGACAGAAGGGCCTCGCGCATGTTGTTGCTGGTTTGCTTGTCGAGTGTAAGGTTAGGCAGGAGGAAAGAGTTGAGTTCCAGCATCTTCACGTCTTGTTGCGAGGCGATAGGCGCGCTGGCAAAGAGGATATCGTAGGCCGACTTGGGGGTATAGCAGTAGTCGAGCGGATAGGCGCTGGCTACGCGGGCCTGGACGATGGTGATGCGCGTGAAGCCTTCCTGCTGCAGTTCCTCCATGTCTGCCAGCGAGAGGATACCTTGCTTGTAGATGGAAGACACTTGTTGGTGGAGGTACTCCTTGGTTTCCTCGGAAAGGTGGCGCTCTGCGGCGGCCTCGAGGATGCTCTGCAACTGTTTTTCACCGACTTTGTTGTCCACAATGTAGTAAGGCGCAAACTGCTTGAGGACCTCTTGCTGCTCGTTTCGGAGTTGTTCGCCTGTCTTGTAGATAGGGAAATTGAAAGGCGCGATGATGTCTTCATACTCCCAGACCTGTCCCTCGGTGAAACGGTAGGAGAAACTGGAGGTAGAGCGCGGGAAAATCGTGATAATCAGAATCACCAGCAACGCCAGGACACTAATCTTGAGTGTCATGGCCAGGAAGTTATTTCGAGCGTTTGTGTTTTGCATAGGCGTGATGAGTTATCTTTTGTTGTGAAAGAACTGCTGTATCAGTTCGCGGCATTCGTTTTCGAGTACGCCGGCGGTGACGGTACACTTGGGGTGCAGGGCGTTTGGTGCGAAGGAGCGGAACCCACGTTTGTCGTCGGACGCCCCATAGACGACGCGGCTTATCTGCGCCCAGCCAATAGCGCCCGCACACATCACGCAGGGTTCGACGGTCACGTAGAGGGTGCAACCCTGCAGGTACTTGCCCCCGAGCATACCCGCCGCAGCGGTGATGGCCTGCATCTCGGCGTGGGCGGTCACGTCCTGAAGGGTCTCGGTGAGATTATGCCCGCGGCCAAGGATTCGTCCTTCGGATACGATGACGCAGCCGACGGGAATCTCGTCGCAACGCAGGGCTTCTTCGGCTTCCTGCAGCGCCAGGCGCATATATTTCTCGTCATCTGTTGATTGCATGGCAGAAAAGGGGTATTTGTTCGGGGTGGGACTCAAAATGGTTGCCGATGACTACTATGTCTGCGCCGGCAGCGAAGGCGTCCTGCATCTGTCCGGTCGTGCGGATACCGCCGCCCACTATCAGCGGTATGCGGATAGAGTGGCGCACCTGTTGAATGGTTTGGACGGGGACGGGCCTTTCGGCGCCGCTGCCCGCTTCCAGGTACACGCTTTGAAATCCGAGCAGCCCGGCCGCAATGGTTGTGTCCAGTATATCGTCTGTTTTTGTCAATGGTTCGGAGAGAGTGGCCTGTTGTACCGAAGAGGGTCTGCCTCCGTCCACCAGAATATAGCCCACAGAGAGGGTGTCTATGCCGCTGCTTAAGATACTTCGGGCGGCCCGAACCTGGGCTCCAATCAGAAACTCGGGGTTGCGGGACGAAAGAAGAGACAGAACCAACAAGGCGTCGGCTGAGGGCGTGAACTGGCTCACGTTGCCCGGGAAGAGGACTACGGGGATTGTGGTGCGCTGTTTGAGTGTGAGTACCACCTGTTCAATCTGCGTGCCGGTACTGCCGCCGACGAAGATGAAATCGGGTTTGCCTTCATTCAGCAAGGGGCACAATGTGTCCAAACGGGAGGCGTCCGCTTTCTCGGGGTCGATAAGCACTGCGAGCATCTTGTGTCCGCGGCTGATGTTGTCCTGTATGGTTGATGCTATTGCCATTGGAAGGATTCGATGAGGTGTTGAACATCGTTGCCGAGGAAAGAGATGACGGGTGCGAGCGAGTCCTGGTTGGGCGAACAGTTGAAATAGACGGCTGCGCGGAAGAACCGCGAAGTGGAGTCCGTCAGGTAGAACTGATAGGGCGAGGCAGTGTTGCCACGCAGTTCGTAGAAGACGCCAAAGACGCGTTCGTCGGGATTGTTCCACTCCTGCTCGGGGATGGCAGAGGCTTTGGCAGCGTGCTTGAAGACAAAATCCTGCGCATCGGCGGACAGTTCGCGCAGGTTGCGCTCAACAGGTTTGTAACTGCAGTGGATGCGTGCGTCGAAGCGGGGGTAGTAGATATCCAGCCAGAATTGTTCGCCGGGCTCGGTTTTCGGGCGAACTTCGGCAAGGGTAGAGTAGTTGAAAGAATAGGGATAGTCAGGCAGGCTGAAAGCCTGATAGGCGGGCTCGGGCAGGTCCACGCGGTAGTAGCCGTAGGGTTTGGGAACGAAACGGTGGCCGCAGCCGAAGAGACACAGGCACAGCAAAAGCACTATGTACACTCTACTCTTCATTGTTTTTGGCTTTGTCGTACGCATCAACGATGCGCTGGACGAGGGGATGGCGGACAATGTCGGATTGGGTGAAACGGACGGTACTGATGCCGGGTATGCCCTGAAGCTTGTCGAGGGCGTCACGCAGTCCGGAACGTTGACTCTTGGGCAGGTCCACTTGCGTCAAGTCGCCGGTGACGATCATCTTGCCGCCGAGTCCGAGGCGGGTGAGGAACATCTTGATTTGCGGAACGGTGGTGTTCTGCGCCTCGTCAAGGATAACCACGGCTTCGCTGAGAGTGCGTCCGCGCATGAACGCCAACGGGGCAATCTGGATGACACCTTTCTCCATGTACTCCTCCAGTTTGGCCGCGGGAATCATGTCCTGCAAGGCGTCGTAAAGGGGCTGTAGATACGGGTCGATTTTCTCGCGCATGTCGCCCGGCAGGAAACCGAGTTTCTCGCCTGCTTCGACGGCGGGTCGGGAGAGGATGATGCGCTTGGTTTCTTTGTTTTTGAGGGCGCGTACGGCCAGGGCTATCGCCACGTAGGTCTTACCCGAACCGGCGGGTCCGACGGCAAAAAGGAGGTCGTGGCTCTGGAAGTCGGTGAAGAGCTGTTGCTGGTTGGTTGAGCGCGCGAGGATAGACTTGCCGTTGACGCCGTGGAGGATGAGGTTGTCGTGCCGAAAAGCGGTAGGTTGCTCGCCCTTGATGATAGCAAGGATAATATCCTCCGTGAGGGTATTGTGCTCGATGCAGAAGCGTTCGATTTTGCGCAGGTCCTGCTCGAAGGCGGCTATCTCGGCGGCAGCCCCATCAACCTTGATATGATACCCCCGAGCAACAACACGCACCTTGGGATGCATGTTCTTCAGGCAGGTGATGTTCTGGTTGTTGACGCCGTAAAAAGTGGCTGTATCCAACGCGTCATTGAGTTCTATTAGGTGTTCTGACATAAATGGCTGTAAATAGGTATGTCGGGCAACAATTGGTAGCTGTTCTCCTGCACCCGGCAGGCGTAATGGGTGGTGCCGTTGGAGAGGAAGAAGAAGGAGACGCCGAGTCGTCGGTTATAGACGGCAACCTGGTCGAAGACCTTTTGTGTGAGGCTGACGGTAGGTGCTTTGAACTCGACGATACAGAGGGGTCGGAGTTGGGCGTTGTAGATGATGGCGTCGCAGCGTTTGTTGACCTCTCCAACGGAGATAGGAGCCTCGACGGCAATGAGGGCCTGCGGATAGGCAAAGTCCTCGACGAGCGTATGGAGAAAATGCTGTCGGACCCATTCTTCGGGCGTGAGACGTACATATTTGCGTCTCCAGGTACAGAAGATGTAATCCTTGCCGTCTCGGTTCACTATGTCGGGGGAGTAGGACAATTGAAAATTGAACATGGAAAATTGAAAATGTGAAATTTATTTCTTCCATTTGTCCTTGAGGCTGGCGGTGCGGTGG
>JAEEGL016086978.1_pt1 | contig 10032 bp, 7 predicted proteins | sample 9134231 | NCBI WGS metagenome assembly JAEEGL01 (sample SAMN16246548, study PRJNA631951) | gut metagenome | biome: gut microbiome; feature: rumen; material: fiber-attached | host: Bos | place: Iran: Karaj | collected 2018-10 | reverse complement strand
TCTATCTTGATGTCCTGTGCCTTTCTCTTGAGAATACCGTAGGGTATGCGATAGATCCTGTACTTGTTCTTGCTGTGAATCACTTCTACGCATCTGCAATCGGTACAGGAGATTCTGTATTGATCCATTGAAGTCTGATCATAATCAATCAAGGATCGTAAAAATGTGGCGATCTTAAATTGGTTGATTAAACCAAATTAGAATCATTCTTTTGGAAATAATTTGTAATATTTTTAAACCATTCAGTCATTTGTTTGCACATCATTCGCTTATTTATACAATAGCTGTCGGATTTTCTTTCAAAGGGTGTATGTAGCTCTGAGGGTAAATACTAAAAATGTAAGACATCACTTAAAATAAATAATGCAAAAGCAATTAGGTTCAAATGGCCGATTCATTTAGCTTTATCGATTTATTCGCAGGAATCGGCGGTTTTCGTAGAGGTCTAGAAAGATTGGGTGGTGAGTGCAAACTCACGTGTGAGATCAATCCTTATTCTCAAAAAACATACAAGGCCAACTACTCTAATGGTCATCAGTGGGTTCATGATATAAGGGAGTTTGATACACAAACAGCTCCAAAGTGTGACATAATAACAGCAGGATTCCCATGTCAGCCTTTTTCACTAGCAGGTGTTTCAAAAAACAATTCTTTAGGCAAGGGAACAGGATTTCAACACCCGACTTCAGGAACCTTATTTTTTGAATTGAAAAATGTAATCCGCGATCTGGAGCCTAGTGCAATAATATTGGAAAATGTCAAGAACATAAAATATCTTGAAAAAGGAACTGTATTCAGTACGATAGATGAGGTTCTAAGGAAAGAACTGCATTATGACATGCATTACGAAGTGATTGATGCACAACATTGGGTTCCACAACACAGGGAACGTCTGATAATGGTCGGTTTCAGGGAAGAAACTGACTTTGATTTCAAAAATCTTAAATTTCCTTCTAAAAAGCCAATTTTAGGTGATATCCTCCATCCGGAAGACGGTACTGAAGTACCCACTCCTTATACAGATTCTGACGGTTGTGTTCTAGACAAATACACTTTGACTGAAAAGGTATGGGATTATCTTGAATACCACGCAGAAAAACATAAACTGGCTGGAAACGGCTTTAGCTACGGTCTTTTCGGAAAGGATGACATCGGACGTACGTTATCCGCACGTTATGGAAAAGATGGATCAGAAATACTGATCAGACAAGACGGCAAACGTCCTAGACGCTTGACCCCTCGTGAATGTGCCAGAATAATGGGTTTTGACAGAGGGTTGGATTGTGAATTTAACATACCTGTTTCAGACAACCAAGCCTATATGCAATTTGGAAACGCAGTGGTACCACCGATGATTGAAGAGGTTGGAAGGCTAGTCGTTAAAAAAATCTGAGGGATATTATGGACTCTAAAGACTACAGTGCATTATTCGACGAGATTGTAGTCAAAGTTTTGACGGCTGCAGATTTGAATTCATCAAAGGGACACCAGCACGAGTTTAACGGTGTGGCAAAGCTCAAACATTGGTTCTCTGGTCAAAAAATTGACATCAAAACAAAATTTGTTCAATTGGATTCGTATGGAACGATGATATGGTCTGATGATTCGGTGCTTACCTGGTATAATGCCCGTGAAAAAAAACTGGGCCGTGAAGAATTCAGAATGTACTATCATAAATCCATTATTTTTTCTCATTTCAATCCCAATGACTTGATGGTTATTGTTTTCAAACTGGCTTCTGGGATTCCGGAAGCATTGATGATTTCGGTTCCGTTTGGTACCCCCGCATCTAACAATATTGCATTCTTATTGAAAATCAGGAAAACTACCAATTTGCCCCCTATTATGATAGAATCTAATGCGGATAACAAAACAATTGGGAACGTCATTTCTCTTCTTGATGATTTTGCTAACGGCCGTAGGCAATCTGAGAAACACGCAATCAAGAAACGTTCGGCCAGCATTCGCGAAACGGTCGATCTGTCAGACGTCAATACAAACCCGGACAAATGCTTGGAAAAACTATTCATTGCCGAGAGACAAAACGATTCTGACACATCTGGCTATTATGAACAACTAGCTTGGATCATGATTCGGAACGGGGTATTTTTTGACTATGTCAGGGATCATGAAACCATCTCTTGTTTAAATCTAGGAACGTTTGGCAACAAAAAATACCGTCTATACACGTGTCTCGATGATTGTTTGGGAATGATGGCTGACGCTGGTGACGTAAACTATTGCGTAATAATGAACGAAGAATCTAAAAATCTTGATGATTTGGAAAACAAAAGCGTCATCCCAATTGTTATATCTGGTGATAAGGCAGGCAATTGCCCATCATTGCGCGATTTAATCAATGAAATTAAGTCAATTCAAGGATCCTGATAGAATGAAAGAGAGAGATGCTACACCACTCCCGTATCTTATGGAATCCACTAGGCATATGGGTTACTCATTTAATACTGCAGTAGCTGACATTCTTGACAATAGTATTGCCGCGAAGTGCAAAAACATCAGCATTTCTTGGCCTTTAGAATCTAAGTCGTTATCGATATTGGATGATGGGGAGGGAATGGATGATTCAAAATTGTTCGAGGCGATGTTCTATGGTACCGACCCTAATTCTCCAAGGGATCCCGACGATTTAGGAAGATTTGGATTAGGCATGAAGGTCGCATCCCTGTCCCAATGCCGTTGTTTAACAGTCATCAGCAAGAAAGACAATCATACCAGTTGCTACAGGTGGGATCTTGATTTTATAAGAGAGAAAAAGAAATGGACCGTTCAAGAACTTGACGAGTCCGAATACAGTCAAAGCCTCCAATATCCCGACTTGGCTAAACAAAAGTCAGGCACTATCGTTGTTTGGGATAAAATTGACAATCTCGAAGGAAAGACAGAGGTGACGCCCGAACTTAAAGCGACTAAATATAGCGAGCTCAGAGAACATCTGTCCTTGGTTTTTCACAGATTCCTAAACCCAACTGATTCTTCTAAAAAAATAACCATCAAAGTGAATGGTCTTTTATTAAAAGCAGCTGATCCGTTTATGCGTGATCCAAAATACAAATGCAGTAGAGTTATTGGAGAAGAAAATCCAATTATCAATGGGCATAGGTTTCGTGTAAAATCATTTGTACTGCCAAGGTTCAGTGAACTCGATCCTGATTACATTTCATCTAAACACTTGACGCCGAGAACATATTACGATTCCCAAGGACTATACATCTATCGCAATTACCGTCTAATTAGCTATGCAAGATGGTACGCCCTTTCATCAAAAGGTGAGCTTCAAAAAACGGCACGTATCCTTGTAGACATACCTACTATAAGCGATGCTGAATGGGGAATAGACGTAAAAAAATCGCAAGCTGTCATTCCGCCTATGTTTGTTTCAGAGATTAAAAAACTAGTCAATAAAACAAATGAAGAAAGCGAAAAGCCGGCAAGGTACCGTGCTCGTAAAGAAGCGTCTGGGGAGCACATAGGGATGTGGACGAGGACGTCCGAGGACAATATTACCACATACAAGATCAATATAGACAATCCTGTCATAAGTTCTTTTGAGTCCACCTTGGGGCCAGAACAGAAAACGATGTTCAGGGCCATTATGAAGTCGATAGCTAATGACATGCCAATATCTAGGGTTTATCTCGATCGTTGCAATGATGAAACTATCGGAAAAGAAAATGTTGAATACAATTCACTCAGTCTGATACGCGACAAGTTGCTTGAGGATGGCACCAGCGAGGACTCATTGAAGAGTCTTTCCATTTTTTCTGATAATGAAGATTTTTTAAGAGAGCTGGGGGAATGGTGATATGGACCTCGGTTCATGGAATCTTTGTAAAAATCTTGTAAAACAGATTGTACTCCCTACAGATCATAATGTCCCTCCATTTAAAGAACTATACAGAGCATGCGTTCTAGTAGGAACGCAACGCAAACTGACTTCAGAAGAAATAGAACAATTATTCAATGAGCTAGGAGAGGCATATGGGCTGACTATAGGGGAAGATTTCATAATCTGCTCCGACGAAGATGAACCATGGTTTCAAAAACGTACCGGTACCTCGGATAACAGGCATTGGGCAAGATTTGAAAAGTATCTGGCAGCCAAATTGCCGAATACAGATCTGGTGCATGACATCGATCGCTCCTCGTCTGATATAATGAATCATATGGGGAATCCAGCTCTCAATGAGTTCAATAAGAGAGGACTTGTCGTTGGGGACGTGCAGTCTGGTAAAACAAATTCATTTATCGCTGTAATCAACAAGGCCGCAGATGTGGGCTATAAAGTGATAGTCATTCTTTCCGGAATGACTAATGCGCTAAGATTACAGACACAACATAGAATCGATGAGGGGTTTGTAGGAACAAGGATAACAGACACACAGACATATGGTATTCCCATGGGAGTCGGTCATTTTGAGCAGTTTTTTCCGAATTGCTTGACTGGAGAGAAGGATTTTAGAAAGAAATATGCCAACAATTACATCAGAGAGTACTACTCCAACAATGAACCATTTGTATTGGTAATCAAAAAGAACAAAAGCATACTTCAACGTGTAAGAAAATGGTTCATCGAAACATACAATATAGAAGAAGGGAAAACACTGGATCTTCCCATGCTGCTTATCGATGATGAAGCTGATAATGCATCGATCAACGTCAGCAAAGTCGACATATCTGCAATTAACGGAGCAATCAGGGACTTAATGGCTCTTTTCAATAGAAACACTTATTGCGGATATACTGCCACCCCTTATGCCAACATTTTCATAGATCCAAATGCAGAGCGTGATTTGTTCCCGAAAGATTTTATTAAATTACTTGGTCACAGCTCCAATTATATCGGCGGCAACGAGATGTTCGCCGAGGGTGGAAAATATTGCTACCAGGTAAAGACCATCCCTCACATTACCGGTTTCGCGCCTTCTCACAAGATAACCTCGCGCTTAACCACAATCCCACCATCGATGTTGGACGCAGTCAACTGTTTTATTCTAACTTGTGCGATTCGCGATCTCCGTCCCTTATTAAAAACCAAACACATGTCCATGCTAATCAATGCTTCACTTTACACGGACATTCAAGAGTCGATATGTTCAGATATTGTAAGGCCTAAGTTGGAAGAAATAAAACAACACATCCTGGCATATTCTCATCTTTCATGCAATGAAGCTCTTAAGGATCCCTTCATCAGGAATCTTAAACAATTATTTGACAAAGAATATGGGGAATGCGGCAACACGTGGGAAGAAGTTCAACACATGTTAGCCGAATCAGTCGATCGGATTGAGGTCGGCACCGTAAATCGCCGGTCGAAAGGCATCAGTATCAGATACGAGGACCACAAAGAGGGATTGAGAGTCATTGCTATTGGCGGCTACAGTCTATCAAGGGGGCTCACCTTGGAAGGGCTAGCTGTAAGTTATTTCTACCGGAATGCTAAAACATACGATACTTTGCTTCAGATGGCAAGATGGTTTGGTTACCGTGACGGATATGCAGATTTATGCCGCGTATGGATGACCGAAGAAAGCATAGGATGGGCATACAAAGTCAACGAGGCCACCGAGGAATTAAAGAAAGAAATCGCTTTGATGGACAAAAAGAACCTTACTCCGGAGTCCTTCGGGTTAAGGGTCCGTAACGATGTTGTCGGTTTTACCATAACAAGTTTGTTGAAACTGAGAAATGCATCCGATGAAACCCGTCGCGTGTTTGTTGGGGGAAAGGTTTACGAAGCAACATCGATTTATATAGACCGCGATCGGGCAAGTGCTAACTACAGATCTGTTTGTCATTTCATTGAACTGCTGCATTCGCGCAATCAAGCAGTATAGAACTCAGTAACTAAGAACTATGTGTGGCCAGAGGTCGGATACGAAGACATTCTTAATTTCTTAAAGACTTATGAGGTTCCTGAAATATGCAGTGCCCAATTTGATGTCGGCTTAATGGTTTCTGCATTGGAGAAAAGACATCCTAAGCTTGTAAAATGGTCAGTTGCATTGATGAACGTCAGCGGAGATAGATCAAAAGTCAACATATCCGGATACGAAGTAAATTGTGCTGTCCGTACAGCGTACAACGATAACTACAGTAAAAATACGATTTTAACATTCAACAATTACAGGATCTTATCAAAAGGGGATACAAAAGAGGGGCTATTTCAGGACGGTTTATATTCCATTAAGTGGAAGAAACAACTAGAGGATCACTGGGTGGAAAAGTCACACACAGAACCTACCGATCAAACATATTTGAATGATGCGGAAAGACTCCCTTTGCTTCTGATTTACCCATTCGATTTTATTGGGAACAGTAGGCCGGATACGGATTTGAAAAAGTATATCAAATCTGTACTGAGTGACATCACCCTATTCGGAATTGCAATGGCATTTCCTGTCGATACAAAAGATGTCTATTTCCTTCCCTCTTTCAAAGTGTCAAAATCTAAAGGAAGCATGTATGTTGATTATGTTTCCAATGTGATTTATGCTCGTAACGGTGGCAATCCATTACTGGACCTACCAGAATATGATGAAGATACAGTGGAGGCCGATGAAGATGATGAGTGAAGAAGAAGTCTCCAATTACCGTTCAATGAGGTATGTGCCTTATGGCAGACCACACAACTTAAGATGGTTGATGGACGATTTGAACAATCCTACCGTATTGGTTTTCAGTTCTCCATACCATATTGATACGTTCCCAGAACTGCGTGAGATTATCGTCCAGAGGTTGCGCGACGACTCCAGCTATCTTGCATTGTTTATCTTGAATGATGAAAGTAATAAAGATCTGTTCGAAGTTTTTTGTAAATTCCTAGTTGAGGCAACAAGGAATACTAAAGAGTGTGACGGTCCTGCGAAGGTCAAAACTATATATTTGCGTTGGAGGAATTTCTTCAAAGATATCAGAAAACTGGAGCCGTTTGAACTTCAGGGCCTTTTTGGGGAGATGTCCTTCCTTAAGAACTTCCTTATTCCAAAGTATGGCGAGGACAAGGCAGTAGATTCATGGACTATCGATGATTATGGCAAAAGGGATTTTGTATTGACGGACACCTGGTATGAATGCAAATCGTTGCTATTAGGTGAAGATAAAATAACAATTTCTTCAATAGAACAACTAGACCGTGAAGACGAGGGGTATGTTAGTGTTGTATCACTAGAAAAATCGACACCTGCATCAGGTGGGGAGTCGCTGTATGATCTGTACACATCCATTCTCGGATTGTTAAACAGTGAGGACAATAGGCTGCGTTTCAAAGAAATGATTGCATTATCAAAACTCATCAAACCAGAGCAATACAGGGAGAGTCCTTTGTATGACTTCCGTGGCATTACCCACTATATAGTGAATGATAAATTCCCAAAAATCAAACGTAAGGATCTGCCTTCAACGAATATCATCAATGCGAAATACACGCTGTTCGTCCCAGGTCTTTCCGAATTCAAAACAGAGTTGGAGTGATAATATGGAAATTGATGATTATCGTGCTGAGCTTTTACAAGAAGTACAGATTGAGCGTGGCGACAGCGGGTTTAGCCGTGCTACATTTGTTGAACACGTGATGTCTTCTTTGGAAGAATACAGTCGCTGTGCAGAATTCCACAGTGCCGAAGTGTTGGATGTTAAAGGCATTCATGGGCGTAAATGCGAAATGGATGGCTATTGTTTTTCAGATGGAGATGACGCAATCCTAACCATTGTAATAGGGGATTTCTCCGGAGATGATGTGGCGCCTTATTATGCTAAAGCAGACTTAATAAGGATAGCCAACATGGCAAGAAATTGCTTTGAGGCTGCTAAAGCAGGAATTTTAGAAAAGAACTATCAGGATAGCGACATTACCGTATCCGAGTTTATTAGTATAGTTAAGAATGAAGACAATCCCATCAGTCTGATAAGGATTTACGTCGTTACCGATGCAATACGGAAAGATACAGTAAGGGAACTGTCCGTAGATCCTGTTGACGGTATCGATGTTGATGTCGAACTGTGGGATATTCAGAGCTTATACGAGTTTGAAATTGAACGCAACGGGAAAGAGGACATAGAGATAACATTTGATTCCCCTCTCCCGTGTATCAATACGAGAGTGGAAGAAGCGGATTTCGATTCATATCTGACCACCATCCGCGGAAATGTTTTGGCAGATATTTACAGAAAGTATCGTGAACGTCTGCTTATGTCCAATGTCAGATCGTTCATATCTAAAAGTAAGAAAAATCCAGCGATGAAAATAACAATCAGGGACAAGCCAGGCCGTTTTTTTGCATATAACAACGGTCTTACAGTAACTGCTGACGATGTAGAAGTTAAAGACGGCAGAATAACAAAAATTACTGGTTTCCAGATTGTGAATGGTGGTCAGACTACCGTGACTATATTCAACGCGCAGTCGAAAGACAATTTGGATGTTTCAAAGATCCTGATAGCTGTCAAATTGTCTATAATTCCATCTGATTATAAAGATAAAGACAATTTCATCAGCGAATTATCAAAGTATTCTAATTTCCAAAATGCTGTTTACAATTCAGATTTCGCATCTACGGATCCGTATCACAGGCGCATGGAGGAGTTGGCCGACAGTATTTTGCCTCCTAAGGCCAAAGGAAAAACATATGCTCAAAAATGGTTTTATGAACGCGCAAAAGGCCAATACGATATGCGTGCCAATTCGTTAACCCCCTCGAATCGTAAAAAATTCAAAGAGGAGTACCCCGAAGAAAAGAGGATGAATAAAACGTCACTCGCCCAGGTTCGCAGGGCTTTTGAGATGCATCCGAACAGAGCATGCGAATCAGCCGAGAATATGTTTAAGAGCTATAATGATCAGATCAAGGAATTATATGTTGCATGTCCAGAAAAGTTTAACGAGGCTTATTTTAAAGAATGTGCAATGCAATTCATGATTTTTAAAACTATGACCAAGACGCTTGTCCCCTCAAAAGTTCCTTGGTACAAGGGGGGTCATCGCAATGCTGTAATTTACTACAGCATATCCAAGCTCATGATGATGTTGGAGGTTGAGGGCCGTACGCTCAATTATCCCAAACTTTGGGATATTCAAGCTGTTCCAGATGAGCTCAGACAACAACTGGTTCAAATCGGAGAGCCTATCAACGAAATCATTCATGATCCGTCAAAAGGAAATGCTAGCGATTGGTACAAGAAATCTCAATGTTGGGACAGTGTAAAGGGCCTTGATCTTAATCTTCTTCCGGGCCTTATGCCCTATCTTATAAAAGATGATGAATATAAAACAAAAATGTCTGAATATACTGAGTCTGAGAATAGGCGTGCCGAAGAAGAAGCCCTCAAAAGGATAAAAGAGATTGGACAAAACTATTGGGCAGGAATCTGGAGACTATTCGGTACTAACGCTGCAGTCAAAGAAGAGGGCGGATTCACGGATTCAGATTATAAGCTGGTAGAGCTAGCCGCAGATAAAGAAAAGTTTGTTTATCTACGTCCCGATCAGGCAAAAATGCTAATGGAACTGAGGCCTAGATTTGAGGTATTTAGACAGTTCTGAGGGATTAATCAAGAATATGTGAGGATATTGGGTCCGACGCAGTCTATAAACTTTGCGTATTATCTTTTTAAGAAAGGGGGCAGTTAGCGAACTGTTGCCTTTAGCATCGGACCAATCCTTCCTTATTCAGACCTGCGGGCCCGGTTTTCATCGATGAGCTTCGCGTACTCTCTTTCTTCGATGATGGTGTCCACATGGACGGCGGCGGCGAGGCGTGCGTAGTCCTGGATGTTTTTTAGCGGCCCCTCTGGGAATATGAAGCAGTTGCTGATGACCTTCATCTGGTATTTTGTTATGTAGATCGTCATCGGGGTGTAGGTGGTAGACTCGTACTTCCAGGTCTTCTCGGTCAGCTTCCAGATACTCTCCCATGACTTCCTCAGGGCTTCGACACCCAGTGCTTCTCCTGTGTACTCCTTCTGGAGCTTCACAATGGTCTTCCTGTCGTTGAACAGCCTGTCGCGGGTGAACGT
>JAEEGL016035717.1_pt1 | contig 10032 bp, 7 predicted proteins | sample 9134231 | NCBI WGS metagenome assembly JAEEGL01 (sample SAMN16246548, study PRJNA631951) | gut metagenome | biome: gut microbiome; feature: rumen; material: fiber-attached | host: Bos | place: Iran: Karaj | collected 2018-10 | reverse complement strand
TTCGACGAAGACTGCAAAAGCGCCGACGGCAGGTACTACGGCTTCACCTGCTATATCAACTCCATCCAGATGGCGGAGCCCATTACGGCGACCTTCCATTACACCGAGGGCGGCGTGGAAAAAACGGTGGAGAAGATCTATTCGGCGGCGGATTACTTCGACGCGTTCGACGACATAGCGGATCAGTATGACGCGAAGACGCAGGCGCTTGTCAGAGCCGTCGCGGACTACGGTTATTACGTACAGCGGTTCCTTGCGGAGGCACATGGCCTGACACTGGACGAGGACTACGCGATGATGTATAAGCACTATACCGAAGCCTTCGATATGGAGACCATCGAAACCGGAGCGGCGGAGCACGCGATCCGGAACGACAACCGGACCGAGGGCGACATCACAGCTGTTTCCTACTCTCTCACGCTGGACAGCGAAACGGCGATCAACGTATACTTCAAGCCATCGAAGACGTACAGCGGCACCGCGACCGCGACCGTTGACGGCATAGACGCAGCGGTTGATGGAACAGACAGCGGCGCATACTGCGTGCGGATCGCCAACATCGCGGCGCATAAGCTGAGCGAGTCCCATGAGATCGTGCTCACGACCGGAGAAGGGCGCACGGTGAAGGTCACGGTTTCGGCACTGTCCTACGTCGATACGGCGCTGAAGTATTATGACGACGACTCAGACGCATTCCACGTGAAAGCGCGGAACGCGGTGGCTGCGATCTGGGCGTACGCTCAGGCCGCCTATGCGTACAAGACTGTTCATCCGAACGGGTAACCGGCGAAACGCCGGAGCCGCAGGCGGCATCCCGCGCGAACCGAATCCAACGATAAGCCATAAGTCGGGCGGCACTTGCGATTTCCGCGTGTGCCGCCCGGTTTTGCGTGTCACCGGTATTTTTTGGATTTTTTCGCGTCACACTCTTCCCCGCCCCATTGACAGAATCCGCGCGTCATAGTATAATAACCATGAAAACTGTCCGAAATCCTTGATGAATCAGGAGGAATGACCATGAAAACTCTGACAAGAACGCTTGCGCTCGTTCTCGCCGCGCTCATGATGCTGCTCACCGCGTGCTCGGAAAAGGCAGCCGAGGAAACCGCGGCGGATACGCCCGCCGAAACCTCCGCGCCCGTCGCCGAGACCCCGCAGGGCGGCAGCGACACGCCTTCCCAGTCCGGTATCGGCGACCTGATCGTCGTAGAGGAAGACTACGACTGGTCCGCGGGCGTGAAGAAAAACGATTACGGCGGCTACAAGTTCGTCATCCTGAACGGATGCACCGCGTCGTGGTTCTCCTACACCCTTGTCACGACGGAGGAGACCACGGGCGAGCCCGTGAACGACGCGATCTTCGAGCGCACGCAGCGCGCGAACGAATACCTGAACGTGGACGTCACGGAGAACAACGTCTCCGACTCGCCCGCGCAGCTGAGGCAGGGCGTCAAGGCGGGCACGAACGACTTCGACGTCGCGCTCTGCACGCTGATGAACTCCTACGGCATCGCCATGGAGAACAACATCTTCGATCTCAATACCCTCTCCGAAGACCTCGACCTCACGAACGTGTGGTGGGACCGCAACTCCGTGCACGACCTCGATATCAACGGAAAACTCTACTTCCTGACGAGCGACTTCGACACGACCCGCTTCGATTCCATCCGCTCCCTGTACTTCAACAAGCAGATCCGCACCGACCTCGGGCTCGAAAACCCCTATGATCTCGTGGACGAAAACCACTGGACGATCGACAAGTTCACCTCCATGTGCGAGGCCGCCCAGCTCGATATGGACGGCGACGGCGTCATGACCGACATGGACCGCTACGGGATCGTGTCCTACGGCGAGCTCATCTCCGACATGCTCCTCGCGGGCTCCGGCATCCACTACATCGAAAAGGATCCCGAAACTGGCCGCCTGATCGACGGGACGCAGGGCGAGCGTATGGTCGACGTCTACGGAAAGATCCTGCACATCCTCTGGGACGAGAACCTGGCGTTCGATTGCCACCAGAGCCGCTACGACAGTTACAAGCGCGGGCTGAGCGACCGCATCCAGGAAGCGATCTTCACCGAAAACAAGGCGCTCTTCTACTCCGAGTGCATGGCGTGGACGCGCGTGCTGCGCGAGATGGAAGCGGATTTCGGCGTCATGCCGCCCCCGAAGTTCAACGAGGATCAGGACCGCTACTATTCGATCATGATCAATCCGTTCATGCAGATGATCCCCATCACGAATCAGGATACCTCCCGCACCTGCAACATTCTCGACGCCCTCGCCGCCGCCTCGCACGACACCGTCGTCGACGCCTACGTGAACGTCACGCTGAGCGGCAAGGTCGCCCGTGATCCGGACACCGTGCGGATGCTCCACCTCGTGTTCGACGAGCTGTCCTACAGCATCCACTTCAGCAACGTGGCCATCCGTTCCACCATTCAGACCGGTCTGACCGGGAATGTCGAGAACGTCGCCTCCCTCGTCAGGAAGATGTCGAAATCCGTCACCAAAACGCTCGACAAGACCAACGTGTTCTTCTTCGGCGGCGAATGATGCCGCGGTGAATGCGAAAGCTCGCAAAAGCGCCCGTGCCCGCGGACGGTATTTTGCCGGGAAAACGCCGTCCGGGATCCGACGCGCCCGGAATCCGAAAGGAGAGAAACCATGTTTTGGGTCATCTTCGGCGTCATACTGATCCTCATCGCCGTCGGTCTGTTCATCACCTATCCCGTTCAGATCGCTCAGAACAAGCGGCGGACGGGCGAATGCGAGGCGTGGGTCACCGAGCTCCGCACCAGACGGCAAAGGCGCGGCGTTACCTATTTTGCCGATCTGACCTATGAGGTGGACGGGCAGACGACACAGCTGAAAAACGTCCGCTGTCCCATCCTGCCGAAGGATAACAGATGCACCGTCCGATTCAACCCCTCAAAGCCGAAGGACGCGCACGTCGCGGAGTTTCGGAGCGACCCGAAATACATCCTGTACGCCGCGCTGATCTGCCTCGGCGTCGGGCTTGTCATGCTCGTGGGCGGGAGCGTATCCTTGAAATAATAAGATTTTAATCGGATAACGACGAAAAAACTGCCTCCCGGCAGTTTTTTCGTTTTCTGAAATTGTGCTCAAAACGCTTTTACAGCTCGATCTCGACCTCGTGGCCGCAGGCGTTCGAGCGGATGATGCCGTCGATGATCGCCTGGTTGTAGATGATCTGGGAGGTCGGGATGGGCGCGGAGCCGCCCTTGAGGCAGGCGTCCACAAACGCGCGGATCTTCGATTCGAACATGCCCATCTTCACGTTGTTGCCCTCGACCGGGATCTGGGTCGCCGTCTGCTGGCCGTTTTCGTCGTCCTTGTAAAGGATGAGATCGCCCGCCGCGCCGTCCCAGCAGCAGCCGACCGGAGCCTTGACCTTCAGACCGGCGTCCGTGCCGAAGAAGAGGGAGTCGCCCGTGGTATCCATGTTCATCGCCCACGACGCGCGGTAGTCGATCACGATGTCGCCTTCGCAGCGGATCATGGCGACGGCGAAATCGTCGTCCACGGTGAAGCGCTTCGCCTCGGCGTACTTCTTCGGGTTCTTGCCGAAATAGGCGAACTGCTTCGCGGAAACCGTCAGCGGCTTCGGATAGCCGATGGAGTTGAGCGCGAAGTCAAGCCCGTAGCAGCCGATGTCGCCGACCGCGCCGACCGCCGCCTTGTCCTTCTCGATGAAGGTACGGCCCGGAATGCCGCGCACGCGTCCGCCGCCGACCACAACGTAGTACACCTTGCCGAGCGTGCCGGAGGAGATGATCTCGCGGACCTTCTTCACGTTCGCGCCGTAGCGGGGCTGGAAGCCGACGGTGACGAACTTCCCGGTCGCCTTTTCCACCGCGCGGATCGCCTTCGCCTCGTCGAGGGTGACGCACATCGGCTTTTCGAGCATGACGTTCATGCCTGAGGTCAGCGCGCAGATCGTCGGAGCGGCGTGCTGCGCGTTGTAGGTGCAGACCGAAACGGCGTCGATGTCGTCCCGCGCGCAGAGCTCCTCGTGGGTTTCGTAGGCGGCGGCGTTCTTCCAGCCGAACTCGTCGAGGAAGGCGCGCGCCTTGCCCGGAATGATGTCCGCCCCGGCGACGATCTCCACGTCGTCGAATTCCTTGTACGCTCTGGCGTGCGCGTGCGCGATCCCGCCCGTTCCGATGATGCCGACTCTGAGTTTTTTCGCTTGTGCCATGGCTTTTTCTCCTTTTCGGTTTATGGTTTGATTGGTTTCGGTTTGGGTTTTGTTTATCCGTTCTTCTCCGCTTCGCGGACGAGCTCTTCGATGCTCTCCGCCGTCCTGAGGCGGTCGCGGTCGATCCGCGTGGGGTGAAGCTCGATCCCCTCGTCCTCAAGCCGCGAAAACAGCTCGATCAGGGCAAGCGAATCAAGGAGCCCCGATTCGATGAGATCGACGCCGGGCTCACCCGCCATGTCGTCCCCGCATACCTCGCAGAGCAGCTTCCTGATATCGATCATAACAGCTCCAGCGCCTTTCTGTCCGTTTTTCCGTTTCCTGTAACCGGCATCGCCTCAAGCACCCGCACGACCTTCGGGATCATGTACGCGGGCAGGTTTTCCGCGAGCCGTTTTTTCAGATCGTCCCCGTCGAGGGAAAATCCCCGCGCCGCCGTGACGAACGCACGCATCGCTACGACCTCGCCGTCCGCGGCTCTTTTCGGGATCACCGCGCAGTCCGCGACGCCCTCGAGCGCCGTCAGCCGCGCCTCGATCTCGCCCGGCTCGATGCGGAAGCCCCCCAGCTTAACCTGCTCGTCCAGTCTTCCCGCGCAGTAGAGGAGTCCGTCCCGGATGAAGCCGGCGTCCCCCGTACGGTACGCGTTCTGCCCGTTTTCGACAAAGTGACCGCCCCGCTCGACGCCGAGGTAGCCGCCGAACACGCCCCCGCCGATGAGGACGATCTCGCCGTCCCGCACTTCGACCGTGCATGCCGCACCGTTCACGCGCCCGACGGGAAGGACGGCTTCCCGCTCCGTCATCTCCTTCGTGACGCGTACGGCACAGACCGCGCAGGTCGCCTCGGTCGGGCCGTAGGCGTTCAGAAGGATCAGATCGGGGAACGCGTCGAGCGCTTTTTTCGCGACGGAGGGCTTCAGCCGCTCGCCGCAGAGGAAGATCCACCGGAGCTCAGGGCAGAATGCCGGAGAAAACCGCTTGTCCAGCGCGAGCCAGCGCAGAAACGTCGGCGTCATGACCGCGCCGCGGCAGGAAGCGAGCGTTTTCCACGGCGCGTCCGGGCCGTCCCGGTCGGGATCGAACGCCGCGAGCGTATGCCCACCGCAAAGCGAATAATAAATATCCGCGACGCTGAGATCGAAGCCGAAGCGCGCCTGATTCATCACGCGGAAATCCGCGCCGTCCGCGCTGCTCAGCCCTTCAAGCCCATCGAGCCAGCCGACAAAGTTTTCGAGACTCGCGCGCGCGATGGGAACGCCCTTCGGCTCGCCGGTGCTGCCGGAGGTAAAAATGATGTATGCCGTGCGCGATCCGTCGATCGCCCCTGGACGGAAATCGCCGCGCGCGTGCCCATCGAGCGCCTCGGGCGTCAGCACCGAAAGCCCGTCAGGGAGCGAAAGGCATTCGGGGTCGGACGCCGGAAACGGCTCGGCACCCTCCCGCTCCGAAAAGCGCGCGAGCCCGTCCGTCACAAGCAGACGCGCGCCCGCCTTGCGCGCGCTGAGAAGAATGCGCGCCGCGGGCGTATCCGGGGACAGAGGAATGTACGGGACGCCCGCGATCAGACATGCGAGCATGGAAATCAGCGTTTCACGCTTGCCGGCGCAGAGCGCGGCGGGCGCGGCGGCAGAGGCCGTCAGGCTCCGGATCGCGTCGGCGCGGCGGAGGGCGCTTTGCCACAGCTCCCCGTAGGAGAGCGGTTTTCCGTCGTCAAACGCCGTCCGCGAAGGAAACAGCCGGGCGGCGGTTTCTATTCTTTCAAGAATCATACGGTTTTACGGTTCGTTCCGGATCTGCTCCGGGGGAATCAGCGCGTAGTCGTACATGACCTCGGAGTGGTTGTCGAGGATGAGTTCTTTTTTCAGCTCCTCGCCCGTCTCCCGGTCGATCACGGTCCGATACACCTGCGAAATGCGGAACATCTTCTCCCCTTCCCGCCGGAAATGGTGGTTTTCCTCCGTCAGCTTCCAGCGGTACGGCAGCGTCCTGTCACAGCGGAGCTCGCCGCAGAGGGTGCCGTCCTCCAGCCACAGCAGGAACTGGAAGCGGTCGCCGGTGTCGTTGTGGACGCGGTAATCCACATAGTTGTAAAAGACCGAGGTGCCCGTTCCGAAGGGCACGCGGCGGCGGTCGTCCGGGAAGAGCGCGTCGGTGTGGTGATGCAGCTCCGTCACGGTCAGCGGGCTGTTCAATACGAGCCAGTGGATCATGTTCGCCATCTGGCAGAGACCGCCGCCCCAGTCCGAGCGGAGCCCGTCCTTCGAGATCACGAGCCCTTCGAGGTAGCCGTGCTTCTTGTCCGCGATCCCCACCGTGCGCCAGAAGGAAAAGGTCTCGCCGGGAGACAAGATCAGTCCGTTCAGCTTTTCCGCCGCGAGTTCAAGGTTTTTCGCCTTGTTCTCCTGCAGCTTCATGTCGACGCCGTGGAGATTCCGCATGACGGGAGAGGTGTGGCTCTTTACGATCACGGGGAGGGGCTCGGTCTCCCGCCGCCGTGCGAAGCGCGTGCGCCCGAAGAGCGACGAGACAAAATCCCTGCTCCGGCGAAGAAAAATCCCCTTCTTCACCGACAGGGAATACGCCCAAGGCGACAGCTCGCAAAACAGTTTTCTCGCCATCGTCAGCCTCCCGAAAATCATCTGTTACCGTGATTATAGCACAAATCCCGACGGACTGCAAGACGCGCGGCGTATTTTTTCGCGGCTGACAGCACCCGGCACACGGCGCGGAAGTTCCCGCGCCGCTGGGCATATCCGAAACCCGCTTTGGGAAACGGATTTTCCCTTCCCTCTTGCGCGCGCGCGGTTTTTGTGGTACAATAAGGTAAACACGCGCAACCAGCGGAAGGAGGCGGACAATTTGCTTTCAACGGCCTATACGGCGGCGACTTACGGCGCGGACGGTTACGAGGTGACCGTGGAATGCGCGGCGAAAAGGGGGCTTGCTTCCTTTGAGATCGTCGGTCTGCCGGACGCCGCCATCCGGGAATCGGAAAAGCGCATTTTCACCGGCTCGGAGTCCAGCGGCTTCCCCATCCCCTCCGCGGAGATCTCGGTCAATCTCGCGCCTGCGGACAAGCGCAAGGAAGGCACCGCCATCGAGCTGGCGGTCGTCGTCGCGATCTACCGCTGTCTGAATTTCATCCGGGAGGACACGGAGACGATGTCCTTCATCGGGGAAATCTCCTTTTCCGGCGAGGTTCGTCCGGTGCGCGGCGCGCTCGGCATGACGATCGCAGCCATCAACAGCGGGCGGCGGGAGATCTTCGTCCCGAAGGACAATCTGAAAGAGGCGTCGGTGGCTTGCCGGGACGGCGTGCGCATTTACGGCGTGGACTGCATCCGCTCCCTCGTGGAGCACCTCGCCGGACGGACGCCGCTTCAGCCCGTGACGGAGAACCCGTTCGGCTCCGTCGGAGACCGCGTCGGCGCGGAGGATTTTTCGCAGGTCAAGGGGCAGTACCGCGCGAAGCGCGCAATGATCACCGCGGCGGCGGGCGGGCACAACATCCTGCTCATCGGACCGCCCGGCTCGGGCAAGTCGATGCTTTCGAAGCGCCTCCCGTCGATCCTGCCGAAGATGAGCTACGAGGAGGCGCTTGACGCGACGAAGATCTGGTCCTGCGCCGGGATGCTGAACGAGGAAGTGCCCTTCATGCTGGAGCGGCCCTTCCGCTCGCCCCATCACTCGCTGAGCACGGCGGCGCTGGTGGGCGGGGGCAAGGTTCCCCTGCCCGGAGAGATCTCGCTCGCGCACAACGGCGTGCTCTTTCTTGACGAATTCCCGGAATTCAAAAAGGACGCGCTCGAAGCCCTGCGCCAGCCCATCGAGGACAAGGAAGTGACGATCACAAGGGCAGCGGGACGCGTGACCTATCCGTCGGCGTTCATGATGGTCTGCGCGATGAATCCCTGCCGGTGCGGCTATTACGGCAGCCGGTCGGGGAAATGCACCTGCAAGCCCGCGGACATCAAGCTCTATCTCTCCCGCATCAGCGGACCGATGCTCGACCGGATCGACATCCAAGTGGAAATGCCGGAGCTGAACTTCAACGAGCTCTCCGACGAGATGCCCGCGGAGACCTCCGCCGAGATCCGCGTCCGGGTCGAAGGCGCGCGGGAACTCTCTCGCGAGCGCTTCAAGGCCGCCGGGATCGAAAACTGGTCCCGCCGCTCGAACGCCCTCATGGGCACGGACGAGCTCAGGGAATTCTGCTCCCTCGACGACGAGGGACGCCGCGTCATGGAAAACGTCTTTTCACGCACGAATCTTTCGGCGCGCGCCTACGACCGCATCCTCCGCGTGGCGCGGACCCTTGCCGATCTCGAAGCGGTGGAGCAGGACAAGCACGTCTCGGAGGACATGATCGGCGGCAGGATCAAAAAACGCCACCTCACCGAAGCCGCGCAGATGCGCGCGCTGGACCGGAAATACTGGTAAAGCGCAGAGCGGAGACCGCGTCGGCGCAGCGGATTTCCTGCCGATACGGAAACGATCGGTCGGAAACGGTGTTTATTCCAAAGGAAAAACCCGGCAGATTCTGCTCTGCCGGGCTTTTTGCTTTGGATGAAGATTAAGGTCTGTGCGCTTCCACGAACGCGATGAGATCGTCCGGGTAAGCCGTGAGAGTGCCGTTCGTTTCGGCGATATACGCGCTCACCGCGTCCCAAGTCTCCCCGTATTCCCCGCTCTCGAGGATGGGTTTCACGCGCTCGTCGTCCCGCAGTTCATAGAGGTCGTACACCGTATAGAGCGCGCCGTCCGAATAGAAGGAATACGGATCCTTCAGAATCTGCATGGACTCCTCCGCCCTCTCGGTGAGAAGGCCTTTGATGAGCGTATCCGGGACGTCCGTCACGCCCGCCGCCTCGTAGTATGCTCTGAGGTCGGCTTCCGTCAGCCCCATCGCGTGGGTGAGGTAATACATCAGGCTGGGGGCGGTGTACGGGTCATCCCGCCGCAGCGCCTCGTATTCGGTGCAGTATTCCCCGCTGTTCTCCGCGAAGGTACCCGGCAGGTAAACGATGCTTCCCGTGCGTCCGTCGTAGGGAGAATACAGCTCGTCGCCCTCATGTCCGCCGCCGGCGGGTATGCTCTGCAGCATCCGCTTTTCATCTCCGGGCGCCGCTCCGGGAGGGGCGGCGGGAGCTTCGGCGGGCGCTTCCGTGGGCTCCGCGGCGGGAATTGCCGCCTCAGCCGTCACGGAGTATGATTCCGGCAGCGTTTCATCGAAGGCTTCTTCCTCTTCCGCGGAATCCGGGAGGACCGCCGCGTTTTCTTCGGCAGCGGGCGCCTCGGGTTCCGCTGCGCCGCCGGAAAAACCGTATGTGAGCAGTTCTCCGGTGTCATTCGCTGCGTTTGCGGCGTTGTCCTGCGGTTCCTCCGCCGCAGGCTCCGCGGCGATCTCCGTCAGGGGTATCTCGGGCAATTCCACGGTCACGCCGTCCCCAAACCCGAAGAAGGCGGCAATGTCCTCTTCGGGGGAAGCGGCTTCGCCGTTCTCCTGCGCCGTGCTGCCCGTCGCGCTTTTCTGCTCCGTGAGCAACGCGCCGTCGGCCTTGGTCGAGGCGTCGGCCGGTGCGTCGGCTTCAAAGCTCGCGTCGATCGTTTCCTGCCCGACATACGCTTCTTCCGCCGCGGCGTCGCTCGCGGGATACGACTCCGCGTTGTCCGCCGCGATCATGTTCTTCGAGCCCAGTCTGGGAATCAGTTTCCACCCGATCAGGCTGACGAGCACGAGGCACGCGGCGAGCGCGCCCCATTTCGCGACCCGGCTCAAAACGGCGGCCCGTTTTCTTGCCCGCTCTG
>JAEEGL015961370.1_pt1 | contig 10032 bp, 6 predicted proteins | sample 9134231 | NCBI WGS metagenome assembly JAEEGL01 (sample SAMN16246548, study PRJNA631951) | gut metagenome | biome: gut microbiome; feature: rumen; material: fiber-attached | host: Bos | place: Iran: Karaj | collected 2018-10 | reverse complement strand
GATTATTTCCTTTTTCTCATATTTTAATTGAAATAAATGGTAAAGTTGATAAATTTGATGAACCTGATAGATTAGTTTTTTCTGTTCAAAAAACTTTTGATTCATCTACTTCTTTAAATACTGATTTAAGAGAATTAATTCCTGAATTTTATTATTTACCTGAAATTTTTATTAACTTTAATAATTTAAATATGGGAAAATTAGAAAATGGAGATTTTGTTAATGATATTATTACACCTTGTGAAAATGATCCTTATGAATTTGTTATTTTAATGAGAAGTATTTTAGAAAATGAAAAAATTTCTTTAAAGATTAAAAATTGGATTGATTTAATTTTTGGAATTAAAAATAGAGGAAAAGATGCTGAAAATGCTTTTAATATTTTTACTGAAGCTTCTTATGAAGATAAAATTAATTTAAATAATTATGAAGATAAAAGTTGTATTTTAAGATTAGCAGAATTTGGTTTAACGCCAGAACAAATTTATAATAAAGAATTTCCACAAAGAAATAAAAAAGATGTTGTTTTAAAAGGAAAAGAAATTACTAATGAAGATTCTAATTTAAAGATTTATAAAAGTAAAAATAAACAAGAATTAAATCTTGTTAATTCTTTTATTATTAAAACTAAAGTTTTTGAACAAAATAATATTTCTATTTTAACAAATAAATTTCAATATTTGATTAAAAAAATAAATTATACTTTTATTGATAAATCATTTTTTAATGATAATAAATTGTATAAAACACCAGATTTAAAAATATTTAATAAAATAAATGATTTATATTCAATAGATAATTACAAAAATAATCATATTAATATATTTAATAAAGGAAAATCAATAATAATAGGAGGATTTTATGATGGTAAAATAATAATAACAACATATGAACCTAAAATACAATATTATTCTTTTTCACCATTTAATGATGAAAATCCAATAACTTCAATAGAAATAAATCAAAATGAAGAATATGCATTAATTGGTAATTTAATAGGTAATATTGCAATTTATTCAATTAATATTGAAAAACAATTTACTTTATTAAATATAATTTCAGCACATTCAAATCAAATTGTACAAATAAATTCAAATGATGATTTAAATTTATTTACTTCTGCAACAATTAATGGATTTATAAATATTTATACTTTACCAGAATGTAAATTAACAAGAAGTATGAAAATTGATATTAATAATTGTACAAATGTATTTTTAAGTAGTAGTCCAATTAATTGTGTTATAATTGTAAATTCTTTAATTGATGATACTGAATTATATGCTTATTCTATTAATGGACATTTTTTAAAAAAACAAAATACTTCTTCTAATATTAAATGTCCTTTAATAATGAAAGATTTATCTTCAAATGAATATTTTGTTTATATAAATGAAAATGAAATTAATATAAGAACTATTCCTTCTTTTTTTATGCAAGTTCAAATTGATTTAAATAATTATTGTAGTAATGAAAAAGAGTTAATACAATCTATTTGTATAAGTGAAGATATGAATAATTTATATGCAATTAATTCAAATGGGAATCATGTTTTAATAATAAAAGGAAAAAGTGATGATTATGTTCCAAGATCTAATACTATTATTGGAAATAGAGTTAGTGGAACTTTTGTTAATAAAAGCATAAATTCTTAATATAAAATATATTAATTTATTTTTTTAAAAATTAATTATTTGTTTTTTTTATTTATTTAAATAAAAATGGAAAATGAACAAATGAAAATTATAGATTCTTCAATTGATTTTTTTAATAATCTTATACCAGAATTCAGTGAAAAATTAAAATTAATTGAAGAACAGTTAAAAGAGGAATTTAAAAACAATACTTTAGAAAATAAAAATGAAAAAGAAATGAATGATTTTATTAAAAATTATATAAACAATGAATTAATTAAACTATGTAAAAATGAGGAAAACAATGAAAAAGAAAAAAAAGGATATTTTAATAGATTAAATAATACATTTTCATTTAATTTTTTTACAACTGTTATTATTAATCCAGAGGGAGTTGATTTTAAGCATCATTGTTCTCCTGCAATATTTGGTAATATAAAAACAGATGGAATATATACAAAAAATTTTGATTTTGAATATAAAAATTTAGAAATTTATGTTGCAGTAACAATATTTGGATTTAATAATCATTTCTAAAAAAATATCAAATCATAAAATAGTTTAAAAAAATACAATAAAGTAATTTACTTAGAATATTATAAAAGCAAAAAAATAAAAAAAAATAAAATTATAAAAAAAAAATATAAAAACTAAATTAAAGCAGAAACTAAATTATCTTTCGGTTTCATAGTCCCAAACATTCCAACAATAGTAGAAGATTGATTAATTTCAATATTTAAATGTTCTAATTTTAAATCAATATCAAAATCTCTAATTTTAAAATCTAAATCAGGAATATTAATATCATCAACATCAGGTTTTTCAAGTAATTCCCCACATTTCCAAATACCTTTAAAACTCTTATCTTGACTTTTATATTCTCCTTTACCTTGAGGTAAATTATCAAAAAAATTCCCATTAAATAAATCACCATTTTCAAATTGATAAATACCTTTACCTTCTCTTTTCCCAAATGCAAATTCTCCTTTATATTTCTCAGGAAAATTAAATGAATTAACTTTTGAATTTATATTTTTATTTCCCCATATAAACATACCAATACCGTGATATAATCCTTTTTCAAAATTACCTTTATAATAACTTCCATTTGGTGATTTTAATAAACCTTCACCTTCAAATAAACCATTTTTAAAATTACCTTTATAATAATATCCATTATTCCAAAAAAATTCACCTTCTCCTTCAAATTTATCATTTTTAAAATTACCTATATATTTACATTTATCTTCATATATTAATTTACCATAACCATTTTTTTGTTTTTTTAACCAATTTCCTTCGTATATTTCACCATTTAAATATTCCATTTTACCTTTACCGTTATATTCATTATCTTTTATTTCTCCTGTATATGTTCTATTTGATAAAAATATTTTTCCGTAATATAATATACCATTTTCCCATAAACCATCACATAATACTTTTTTATCGTATAAAAATAATAAACCTGGACCTTCCATTTGACTTTTGTTGTTCCAGTATCCGTAATATATATTTTGATTACTTAATTTTATTGGTTTTGGATTAAATTTTAATTTATTTAAATCTTCTTTATATAAATTTTTTATTTCTGTATTATTTTCTTTTATATAATTTTGAAATCTAAATGGTAAAGATGATTCAAAGTCTTCATATGATATTTCTATATAATTATTTGGAAGTTCTATATGAAATGATGATGATTCTTCATTTATATTATTACTTTTATTTTTATTTGTATGATTTGTCATTAAATTATCATCTTCATTTAATTCCATATTTAACATTGTTTTAGGTTCTTCTCCATTTATTTCTTTTTCTTTTTCGTTTTCATGAAAACTTGAAGGTATACAACTACAACCCATAATATAATTATAACAATTTTTTTATTTAATTTAACCATATATAAAAAGTAATAAATTAAAAAATATTTTTAATTTTAATTTTAAATATTAATAAAAATTCTCTATTTAAAACCCCAAACCTTTCCTAAAATATCAATAAAAAAAAAAAATCAAACAAAAAAAAAAAAATAAAAAGCATATATTTAATAAGCTCTAAAATCCCATCCATTCAAATCATCATCACTTGAATCAAAATCTTCTCCTTCTTTCCTAGTAGCTTTCTCAATTTTCATAATAGCCAATCCTTGAGTAATTTGTTGAATACCTTCACTTTGAAAATTACTAACTTCAGCACTTTCGAATTTTTCAGGTAATTTCCAAACACGAATACATTTATCTTTCCCTCCAGTCCAAAGTAAATTCTCATTTTGTTCAAAATGCATAGTAGTAATAGCATTTTTAGGATGAGCTTCCCACATATAAATAGGTTGTCCAGTTTTAAGTGACCAAATAGTAACTCTACCAACTTCATCTCCAGTCATTAATACATGACCATTTTTATTATATTTACAAACTCTAATTTTCATATTTGTAATATTAAATGATGATATTTGAGATATAAATTTTTCTTTACCAACATCACCTAAGTTCATTATACATATTTTACCATTGACACTCCCTGTAAAAATATATTTATTAATGTAATCAACATGAAAAGCACGAATAGAACTATTTGAAGTTGTATATAAATTTAATACTTGCATTGGAGGATATGATGTTGTTATAAAACAAGATAATATACCAATTTCATCAGTAAGGAATATTCTATTATTTTTTGAATCATATTCTAAATTAGTATATCCTGCATCTGATGCAGCAACTAAAATATATGAATTATTATGACCAGTATTTAAATCACATACATAAAATGTTCTATCAGTAGAACATGAATATAAGCATTTAGTTTTAGAATCAAATGCAACACCCATAACACGATTTTTATGATAATTTAATTGTGCAATAGTATCAAAATCAGTATATTTACTACCTTCTTTATGTTTATATAAATAAATAGTACCATCATCATTACCAACAGTATAAATTTCCTCAATATCATCCCATGATATAACACCAGTTTGAATAGGATAAGATTTAACCCATATTTTATGTATAATATAATCACCTTTTTTTTTAGGATCAGGTTTACATTGATAAACAAAAGCAGCACCTAAAGGAACTTTAGTATCACCAGCTCTATCCCAAGGCATACTAATATTAGATAAATAAGAATCAGCTCTTGACATTAAATTCATATCACTACAACATAAAAGAAAAATTTCTCTATGTGGAAGTAAAATAAAACCACGTACACCTAATGGACATCTTGTATATTCAAATTGTTTAATTACTTCATTACCTATTAATTCAGGAGCATTTTTTTCTATTTCAAAAAAATCTTTTGTTATTTGATTCATTAAAATTTCTCTTCTTTCAACACATTCTTTTATAAATTTTTCTAATTCTATTCTACGTTTTGTTAATGCATCTAATGATGATACTCTAAAAAATGTTGTTGAGGGAATTGATGGTATGTTTGGTATTAATGCTTTTAAGGAAGTGTGTAAATTTTTGAAATCTGTGTATCTTTTGTCTAAGTTCCATGAATTTTTTGATATGTTTGATATTAGTTGGATTTGATAAAATGTTACTGATTTTCCATCTACGTATTTTTCACTGAAAGATGGGATTGATACTGCTAAAATTGAAGTTAAGTTTTGTTCTTGGGGTGATGACATTTTTTTTTTTTTTTTTATGTTTTTTTATTGTTTTGAAATGGATTTTTTTTGAATTTTTTTTTTATTTTTTTTTTATTTTTTATTTTTTTGATTTTTATTTTTTTAATATTTTTTTTTTTGGTTTATTTATAAATGATTATTTTGAGATTTAATTTTTATCATTCAGAAGTTTAAATGTCTGATGAGGAAAGAGAAAATGAATGGGGGAATAAAAAACAACAATATTATTCTATGAATCATAGAGATGATGATGATTCGGATTATATTGAAGATGAAAAAGAAGCTATTAGAATTCAAAAAATGAAATTGGAAAAAATTAAAAAATCAAAATTATTAAATGAAATTGAAGATGAGGATGAAGAAGAAAATAAAATTAAATTAAAAGGAAAAAAAAAAGAAGAAGAAAAAAAAAATATAATTATTGATACTGATAAATTATATGAAGATTTAAAGATAACTGGAAATATTATAAATGAAGTTAATGATAATTTTAAAGATAAAATTAATAAATTATCTAAAATAAATGGAATTGATAAAACAATTGAATATTTGAAATTAAATAAAAATATACATTTATCTTTAGCTGCTTGTTATTTATTTAGTGTTATTAATTCACTTGATAAAAAAATGACAAATCATCATCCTTCAATTAAAACTATTGCTTTAGTTAATTATTTATTAAAAAATAATGATAAAAATGAAGAAGAAATTGAAGATAAATTAAAAGAAATAATTGATAATATAAATAATAATAATGAAAATAAAATAAATGAGAAAAAGAATAAAGAAATTGAAAACGAAGAAGAAGAAAATGAAGAATTTGATAATGAAGAAATAGAAAATGAAAATGAAGAAGATGAAGAAATAGAAAATGAAGAAAATGATAATGAAGAAGATGATTATGATGATATGGATGAATTTGAAATTGATACATCTTCAAAAAAAAAACCTTTAATAAAAGATAATAAATTAGAAGAAAAAGAATCAAAAATAAAACTTCCATCATCTCTTTTAAAAAAGAAAAGAAATAGAATAAATGAAGAAAAATCAAATAAAACAAAAGAAGAAATAGATGATAATATATCAGAAAATAATTCAGAATCAGAAAATAATATATTAAAAAAAGAAAAAGATTCAAAAGAAAAAATAAAGAAAACTAAAGAAGAAAAAAAAGAAAATATAAAAAAAGAAAAAGAAAGATTAGAAGAATTACAAAAAGAAATAAAAAGAAAAAATGATTTAATGATAAGAAAAGCAAATAGAGAAGTATTATTAGCAAGAGGATTAGTAAGAAAAAGAAAATCATATGCAGGAAATGCAAAATTAGTAAATAGAGAAAAATATTATAAAAAAGAAAGAGAAAGAAAAAGTCAAGTTAAAGAATTTATTGGAGCTCCTGATGTATATGGAGGTGAAGTCACTGGAATGAGAAGAGATTTAATTAGAAGTACAAAATTTAAATCTTAAAATTAAAATATTTTTTTATCATTTGAAATATGAAATTATTTTTTTTTTAATTTTTTTTTTAGAATGTTTTTAAATCTATTTTTTTTATTATTAAATTTTAATGGAGAATAAAAATTTTGAAATGAAGGATATAAAAGAAAAAAAAGTTAAAATTGAAAGTTTACCAAGTAATACAGAAAAAAATGAAAGTTCTGAACAAGATAATATTAATGAAATTTTTAATTTTGAAAATAGTTTTAATACATTTGCTATTCAATTTAAAACTATTTTTTTAATTATTTCATTTATTTTAATAGTAATATCATCATATTTTTTATTTAAAAGTTATAAACCATTTTTAGATAAAAATCCTAATTTAAGATATAATAAATTTGTTAAAGAAATAGGGATTAATGTTATAATTTCTGGATTTTTCTTTTCTTTTATTCCTGTTTTTGTTATGAAAAATTTAATTCCTCAATTTTATATGATTTTTATAAGTATATATTATTTTATTCTTTTCTATTTTAATAATGGGAATACATATGAAGACCATGGATTATATAATAATATTGGTTTTTTTTTTGTAACTTCATATTTTAGTACACTTTATCTATCTTTATTATGGATTATGAAAAAAATATCAAATAAAAAAATTTTCAAAATATTTATTTTTATATCACTTCTAATAATAATATTTTTTATATATATTTTAATTCATACATATAATAATAATTTTTTGAAAAAAAGTGAAACAATAATTATTATAAAAGAAATAAGTAATAATGGAAATGAAGGTAAAATTGTAAAAGAAACTGTGATAGATCCAAAAAAAGAATGTTTAAAATGGGGATATGGATTAGGAGGAAAAAGATTAGAAAATAAAGAAGAATCATTAAAAAATAATAACTCATGTTATATGAGATATCCAGATACATGTTATCGTTTTATTTATGATAATGTATTTGATTATTCAAAAAAAGAAAATATAAGTTGTCCAAATTTAAATATAAATTCACGTGAAAAATTAATTTATAATTTAAGAAAATATAATAAAAATGATTTCTCATCAACATATAATTTTGGATATCCAAGAACTAATATAATGCAATCGGATAATGAAAGACTAACATCAAATTTTGGAAAAATAGTATTAAGAAACATATATGATTTAGATAAAGCAGATAATGATAATAAAAATCCAGAAATAAGTGTATCATTTGATAAAGAAGGTAAAGGAACAGTAAAAATAAATATAGAAAGAAATGAAACATTAATAAAAGAAAGAAGTGAAAAATATAAAAAAATAAAAGATAAAATAAAATATGAAAATATATTTCTAATATTTTTAGATTCTTTAGGAAGAGAATTATTTTATAGAAAATTACCAAAAACAAGACAATTATTAGAAAATTATTATTGGGATAATAAACAAAAATTAAAAAAAGCAACATCATTTCAATTTTTTAAATATCAAAATTTTGCTGGATGGACTGATATAAGTGCAATACCAATGATGTATGGTAAAAAATTTATGCAAACAGGATATAATATAGTACACTATTATAATGAAAGAGGATACATTTCATTACAAGCAGGAGGAGATTGTTCTCAAACTTTATTTTCTTTATTTGATTGGAATGTTGAAACTTTAAAAGGTTTTTATTTTGATCATGAATTAATTAGTTTATTTTGTGATCCTAATTTTATTAATATTAATGATCCTTATAGTGATAAAAATAATAAATTTGGACCTTATTCTCTTATTAGAAATTGTTTATATGGTAAAGATGCTTTTGAATATATTTTTGAATATGCTAATCAATTTATAGAAAAATATATAGATCAACCTAAATTTATGAGAATTTTCTTTGAAGATGCACATGAAGATACACAAGAAAAAATTAAATATATAGATGATTCTTTAAGTAATTTTATTCAAAATATTATTGGTAATCATTTTAATGAAAAAAATTTAATTATTTTTGTTAGTGATCATGGAAGAAATATTCATGATTTTGGACAAAAATTTATTGCTGATGATGGAATAATTGAAAAACCAATTGGAATTTTGTTTTTAATTTATAATGATAATGATAATTATTATAATAAAAGTGGTTTAATTGCAAATGAACAAAAATTTATTACTCCTTATGATGTTTTTATGACTATGTTACTTAATTTTAATGATATTGATGAATCTGTTAAAAATAAAAAAGGACAAGAATTAGATATAGCAATTGATGGGATGAAAAGAAATTGTTATACTTATGATGATTATAATGTAAAAGGAGAAAAGACTGAAACTTTTTGTAGATGTATAAATTTTGAATAAATAAAATTTAGTTATTTATAAAAAGAAAATATCACTTTATTTAAATATTAATAAAATAATAATATGTTTGGAAAAAATAGTTCTTAATATAATAAAGATTTATAAAATGACTTTACAACAAATTATTGTAAATAATGACAAAAATAAAAAAATTAAAATAATATCAAATTTATTTCCTTATATTATTTATTTAAACATCATAACATCTATGACTCATGCATTTTCTTCCTTTTTTACAATGATGGAACCAATCACATTTATTTCCTTCTTTTTTAGATTTATCCCAACCAATTTGATTATCTTTAGTTCCTTTTAATGCACATCTATAATCTTTACATCTATTACTTCCACAACAATATGAAGTAAAGTCACAATCTCCTCCATATTGAATACATTTTGTTGTTGTTTTAAGACTTTTTGAATATATTATTGTTAAAAGAGTAAGAGATAATATTATGAAAAGGTTTCTCATTTTTTTTTATTTATTTTTCTTTTTTTATTTTCATCGTTTTTTTATTTTTTAATTAATTAAATATAGATATTATTTTTTTGAAAATTTATTTTTAATTTAAAAATTAATATATAAATTTTATTAAGTAATAAATATAATTATATTTGTAATTGAAATAAAATAAATTATATTTAATATTTAAAATATATAAGAACATTTTTATATCTTTTTTTAATGAAATTCATTTATTGTCACTTTCTAATAATTTTTTAATTTTTTTCAAAATTTTTTGTTTATCTCTAGAATTACTAATTAAAGCATCATAAGGAATATATTCTAAAATAATATGTTTAAATTCCATTAAAGTTAATTCTTCCCTAATTTTAATTAAACATATTTCAATTAATTGTTTTGGCATTGGAATAACAGAATCAAATAATTCTAATTGATAAACCATTTTACTTAAATCACTTTCAATATCTTCTTTTCTAATTAATTTAATTTCATTATTTGAAGTTTCATCAAG
>JAEEGL015770426.1_pt1 | contig 10032 bp, 7 predicted proteins | sample 9134231 | NCBI WGS metagenome assembly JAEEGL01 (sample SAMN16246548, study PRJNA631951) | gut metagenome | biome: gut microbiome; feature: rumen; material: fiber-attached | host: Bos | place: Iran: Karaj | collected 2018-10 | reverse complement strand
GCTTTCAGACCTAAAGCCATCCGGCGCATGGAATCGATCTTGAGACGCTTATACATCGTATCTAGCTGTTTCTTGACCTTATCCATGCCAATAATGCCTTTAAAATAACTCTGCAATTCAGATGAATACTGACTGTTACCGTAATCGGCTACATGCAGATATCTGTCATCAATAACTTCATTTTCCTTTGTGCTGACAGTATCGTTTTTCTGAACTTCTTTTTCTTCCTTTATATCGTTGCCAAACTTGTCTTTATGGAAGATGACACTTTTCAATTCATCATTTTCATAGTTTACAATCTTGCTGGAACCGTCAGGATAAGTGATTTTAAAGATGCCGCTTCTGTTTCCGTTTACATAACTGCCTTCATAAACAGTTCCGTCTGGAGTTGTATACTTGCCTTTCCCATGTCTTGTGAACGCGTTATTTATTATTGGCAAATCACCTTCGTAAACACAGTTTCTGAGATATTCTACTTTATATTCAGATCCGTAATGCATTATCGACTTGCCTTCAACAACGCCATCATTGTACTTCTGATTTAACACCATTTTATCCTTGACCCATTCGACTTTATAGTCACCATGAAGTTTTCCATTTAAATAATACGTATGATATATATGTGTTAAGTTCCCTTCAGAATCGTAATACCTGAACGTGGTTTTTCCGTTTCTTACATCACCCAGATATTCTCCTTCTTCCAGTTGATACAAGTGATTATTCCTGTACCATCTGGTGGTCATGTGTCCGTTCCTGAGATTATTGGACCAGGCGCCTTCACATTCTTCATTGATACTGCCGTCAGTATTATAGAAAATGGCTTTGCCATATCCATCCCAGTTTCCATTCTTGAAATTACCGATATACTCTTTATTGTTTGCGTATTTCATATGACCCTGACCATGAGGCCGACCATATAAATAACCGCCTTCATAATGGGCTCCGTCGTCATAATCAATTGTTACTGTATTGTCATTATTGTGATGAATAATCATAATTGTTAACCCCTGATATACTTTATTATTTTAACATAATTCTCATGTTTAAAGCCGGTATATACCTGCATAACTATAAAAATGTAAAAGCATTATTAAAAGCCGGTTTTCACCGGCTTCTAATTTCACTAAAACTGTTCAGCCAATATTATAGCAGGCTATTAACAATTTTTCTTCAGTACTGTTATTTGCTTAAAGCAGTTAACAGATTGATCAGATCAGTACCATCTAACCGAGATGTTGTTTTCTTCTTTGATGTTGTCTGTGTCTGAGCTCCCAGTAAAGATGATAACAGTCCTGTCAGATCAGCACCGCTGTTAGCAGCTGGCTTCTTGTTAGAAGTTGCAGGAGTACCTAATAAAGCACCTAAGATATCTCCCATGCCGCTGGACTGCTGCTGTTGCTGCTGACCGCCTCCTAATAATGAGGTTAATAAGCTGGTTGAATTATTTCCGCTTGAACCGCCGAATAAGCCTACCAGATCAGACATATCGAGACCATCTGATAAGTCAACACCATTGTTTTTCTTCTTGTTGTTAGTTGCTGTTGTAGCAGCTGACAGACCTGACAGTAATGCTGGTGCGATGTTGCTTAATGTCTGATTTACCTGATTGCTTGTTAAACCTGTTTCGCTGGCCAGAGAGTTAACAACCTTGTTCTTATCGTTGCCAAGAATGTGCTGAATGATCTTTTCGCCATCATTCTCATCAGCATTCCGGATCTGATCAGCCATGGTGTTTGTGTTTGTGTGCTGTCCTAAGGCATTAAGTAATGACTGAGCGCCATTCTGTTTCTTGGCATTTGAAGTCATGTATTTGATCAACAGAGGAATAGCAACCAGTAACAGTTTAGATGTCAGATTTGAATTGGCACCTGTCTTCTTGGAAACGGTATTAACAGTCTTCTGAGATACCAGTGTTCCCAACAATAATTGCAGTAAATTCATATTATTTCCTTCCTTCTTTCTTTAATTCCATTTTATTACAAAATATTTTGATTATCTATAGTGAATTAATCAAACAGTGGCAGCCTTATAGACTGCCACTTGTGTTACATCAGGAAAAACATTGATACAATGACAATTACCACAATATACGCGTATATCGAAATGAATTCCCACTGACTCTCATCTTTGCTGATCGTTTTACGGTTAACAAATACATACAGTAATGTTATTACAGTTTCCCGGCAACACAGAACTACCAGTGCAAAATATGGATTTACGGTTTCCCTGTTCAGCAATACATACCGTCCGAAGATCAGCAATGCAATTGACTGAATCAGATACTTGTGTACTTTTGTCATAATGCTTTAAACAGATTCTATGCAGTACCTGAACCTTCGCCCTTGGTTACGACCATGTACAGTACCAGAGATATTACGGTGAATACTGTCAGGATGGAAGCCATGGCTGAGGCATATCCGTAAGAACCCTTTGTAACAAGTTCGTATACAGAAATAGTCATCGTTCTGGTTCGATATGTAAACAGATAGATTGCTGTACTTAATTCCGTAATAATAGATACCCAGGACAGAATGGCACCTGAAACGACACCGTTAAGCATCATAGGCAGTGTTACCGTAAAGAAGGTCTTGGCCTTGGATGCGCCAAGGGAAATTGAAGCTTCTTCGATCGTCCGCGGGATCTGCTGCAGAATCGCAACAGATGACCTTATGGTATACGGCGAACGTCTTATGATAAGCGCGATTATCATGATGAACGGTCCACCTGTCATTACCGGTAAACCTAATACGCTTCTGTTAAAGGTAACGATCAGGGCAACACCGATAACGGAGCCAGGAATAATGTATGGCATCATGGTCATGATATCAAGAGTCTGGTTAAACAGATTCTTTCTTCTGACAACCAGATAAGCACATACTACTGACAGCAGGACTACCAGCAACAAGGCGCTTACCGCAATCTTGATAGTGTTCCAGATCGTATCAGAATAAGCTTCCAGAACGTATTTGTAGCTGTTAAGTGAATAACCCTTCTTAAATACCAGACCGGATTCTGAAGTCCTCTGGAAAGAAGAATACAGAACATAGATCTGAGGCAGGAATGCCAGGAAGGTTATGAAATAACAGTAGAAATGCATCAGGAATGACTGTAACGGCTTAGCCTTCTTCTGCTCTACCGGATGCAGAGCGTTCATGGTGAATTCAAACTTGGTGTTTGCCCATTTCTGTACCAGGAATACAACAGTGGTAATGATGATTGCGATGACGCTTAAGGCGGCGGCATAAGCCTTGTTCTGGCTCATTTCGCCTGAATACTGGTCATAAATCAATACCGTAAATACCTGATACCCCTTTCCAATGAATACCGGAGTACCGAAGTCAGCGAATGCTCTCATAAATACCATTAAGGCACTGGCCAGAATGGTAGGCATGATCAATGGCACGATAACTTTCATGAAACGCTTTATACCTGAAGTACCAAGGTTGGCACTTGCTTCAATCAGCGAGTTATCGATGTTCTTTAATGCTCCGGAAACATACAGATATACCAGGGACAGGAATCCCAATGTCATTACCAGTACGATACCGTTAAAGCCGTATATGCTTGGCATTTCAATGCCAAATGCTCTTTCCATGAAACGGGTCAGAATTCCGTTGTTACCGGCAAATACGACCCAGGAGAAAGCACCGACAAACGGTGGTGACATGGAACTCAGAATAATCAGAATTCTTATCAGTTTGCTTCCCCTGATCTTATAACAGGTTGTGAAATAAGCCAGCGGAACACCGAGCAGTAATGAAAATACGGTTACCCAGACGGAAACACTGAAACTGTGTCTTAAGGCAAGTACGTTGGATTTGTTATTGAAGAATTCCAGGTAGTTTACCAGTGACACAACACCGGTTTCCTTGTCTGTAAATGACTGCTTAACCAGAGCAACCATAGGATAAAGCATGAAGAAAGCATAGAAAACAAGTAGGATGATAGTAACTATCAGCCAGCTGTCGTAGTTTCTTTTCTGCTTCTGAACCGGTTTTTTATTTTCGTTTTTCATAGCTGCCACCTTTAGTCATTGCCATAAAGGTATTTATCGTTCTTGACACCTTTCACAATGTTCTTGGATCCGTCAGCCGTAAAGACGTTGACCTTTTCCTTCTTGATTTTCAGACGTACTTCACTGCCGTTAGGGATGATCTCGTCAATCATTGATTCCTGAATCAGTTCAAAACGGTCATCATCCTTGTCTTCAGTGTGAATGCAGTGAACATCATCACTCAGAATATAGTAATGAGTATTAAGACCAAGGAATACTGAATCATCAACCTTGCCATGGATACCCTCATCAGTATTGATGACAACTTCTTCCGGTCTGATGGCTACGATGACATCCTGATCGTGCATTTCTTCAGGAAGGATGTTTTCCATTACGAAACTGTATCCGTCCGCAAAGCACAGATTTGCCTTGCCGTCTTTCATGACTAATTTGGCATTTACCAGATTTGTACGGCCGATGAAGCTGGCAACAAACAGATTGGCAGGTCTCTGATAAATATCCTTTGGCTTGCCGATATGCTGGATCTCACCCAGATTCATGACAGCGATTCTGTCAGAAACACTCATGGCTTCTTCCTGGTCATGTGTTACATAGACGTTGGTAATGCCTACTTCTCTCTGAATCTGTTTGATGACAGTTCTCATTTCAACTCTTAACTTGGCGTCAAGGTTACTTAAAGGCTCATCCATTAACAGAACATCAGGCTTGATTACCAGTGCTCTGGCTAAGGCAACACGCTGCTGCTGTCCGCCGGAAAGTCTTTCAGGCATTCTGTCCTTGTATTCAGTGATATGCATCAGATCCATGAACTGCTTGGTATCTCTTTCCATGTCTTCCTTGGAGATCTTTCTGTTCTTTAAGCCGAACTGAACGTTCTTCTCAACAGTCAGATGCGGGAAAATAGCGTAGTTCTGGAATACCATGCCGATATTTCTCTTGGCAGGGTCCAAATTATTGATGCGTTTATCACCAAAATAGAAATCTCCGCCTTCAATTGAGTTGAATCCGGCAATCATTCTTAACAGTGTGGTCTTGCCGCAGCCTGAAGGGCCTAACAGGGTAAAGAATTCTCCGTCTTTTACTTCAAGTGAAAGATCCGGGATAACGACATTATCACCATAGGCCTTGACAGCGTGATTGATTTTAATACCAACACTCATTGGTTTATCCTCCTATTATTTTTTTCAAAGAAAGAGTGATTCGAGTAAAAAATGCCCAAATCACTCTTCATCCGTTTTATGCAGCTTTATGGATTATTACTTATTTGCGTTGTACTTATCCAGCAGTTCTGACCATTTTGCCTTCCATGCTGAAGTATTGCTGGCGATGTACAGCTGATCCTGTTCAAATACGTTAGGGATTTCATCGAATGTCTTGATGCCCTTAACGATGTTGACCATTGTCTTGTCTGCAGGACGCAGAGTTGTGCACTGATATAAGCCCTGACCTTCTTTAGAAACTAAGAAGTCAATGAATAACTTAGCCAGATCCATATGAGGTGCACCTTTGACGATAGCTGCTGCACATGGTGTCCAGTTATTGCCTTCTGCAGGATAGATCATAGTGATGTCCTCGGCTTCGTCCTTTAATAACTGTAAAGCAGGGTCTTCGTATGTAACACCGATTGCTGCTTCACCAGCTGTTACGTTCTTATAAACAGCTGAAGATGAGCTTAATACTGAACCGTCGATAACTTTGATGAAGTCTTCAACATAAGCCCAGCTCTTGTCCATGTCAAGACCAGCCCAGCCCTTATTGAAGCCGTCGCCATAAACATAAAGCATAGCTACCAGTTCCTGCCAAGCACTTGATGACTTAACAGGGTCGCCAGATAATACCTGACCTTTTAACTTGTCAGCATGATCGATTAAGCTCTGATAACCAGTGATGTCTTCAACCTTAAGACCTAATTTTTCAAGAATTCTGGTGTTGATAACGAATGCTGTGTTACCGCTTAAGCCATAGCTTGTGAAGAAACCAGCGCCTTCACCGGTCTTGTTCTGCAGTTCTGCAGGTAAGTTGTCAGCATTTGGTGAAATATAGTTTTCCCAGTATCCCTGGAAGTTATACCATTTTTCAAAGTTCATGCCACCCCACATAACATCACACTGTGGGTTTTCAGCTTCAGCCTGAATTCTGGAGATACAGTCACCTGTACCGATTGAAATGATTTCCAGTGTTACGTTAGGATACTTGGTTGTAAAACCAGGTCTGATAGCGTTGATTTCACCGTTTGAGTTAGGTGAATAGACAACTAACTTACCGGTAACTGAAACATCTGGTTCGATTCCAGCAAGGATTTCCTTCTGAACCTGAGCTGCTGTTTTTTCGCCTGGCTCTGGTGTAGGTTCATCTTCTCCGCCGCCTGAACAGCCGAACATGCAGATCACCATCAAAACAGACAATAAAACTGCTAAAAGTTTTTTCATTAGTTTTCCTCCTATAAGCGATTATGAAACCGCTTTCTCTAACTATCATTGTATCATTTCTATAGCATTTGAAAAGACCTTTACAATGAATTATTTCACGAAAATTTCACATTTATAAAGGTCTTTTGTTATTTGTTATTATTTTTCAGTTATAAGTCTGTAACACTCAGTTCTTCTGTCTCTGAACAAACCCCAGGTTATTCTGTTTTCCTCAATTTCATCGAGATCATAATCATGATACAGAACCTCTTCCTTATCTCGCGATGCTGACGCAAGTACAGCACCTGTCTCATCAGTCATAAATGAAGAACCGTAGAAACTGAGCGCGGATTTCTGATTGCCGTTTTCAGCACATGGTTCTACAGTTTCCAGGCCGATGCGGTTGGCGGCCATGACAGGAACAAGATTGCAGGCAGCATGTCCCTGCATTGCCCTTCTCCAGTGTTCCATGGAGTCACACTGCAGAATTGGCTCTGAACCGATGGCAGTAGGATACATTATCATCTCGGCTCCCTGTAATGCCAGACATCTGGCGGTTTCCGGGAACCACTGATCCCAGCATATTCCTATGCCGATTTTGCCGAACTCCGTGTCAAACACCTTAAACCCGCTGTTTCCCGGCGTAAAGTAGAATTTTTCCTGATAATAATGATCATCAGGGATATGCGTCTTTCTGTATACACCAAGCAGTTTTCCGTCAGCATTAATGCAGGCCAGCGAATTATAAAGAACATTTACATCCCTTTCATAGAAACTGACAGGAATGACAACATGCAGTTCTTCTGCCAGCTTTTCAGCCATCAGTACTGAAGGATGTTCATTAACGCTCTGTGCAAACTGATAATATTCATATCTTCTTTCCTGACAGAAATACTGACGGTCAAACAGTTCCGGAAGCAGTATTACATTTGCGCCTTCGTAAGCAGCCTGACGGATATATCTTTCCGCTTTTTCCAGGTTTTCCTGCTGCTGTGTACTGCAGGACATCTGGATCAAAGCTACTCTAACCTTTCTCATAAGCTTATCCTTTCTCAACAAATATGGCACCTTAGTGCCATATTCAATTAGTTAAACATTACCTGATTCCAGAGTTCTGCCAGCTTTGTCTTCAGGACGTTATCATCATGATATTCTTCGTCCTTATCATAACCGACTCTTGGCAGATAGGCGTTGATTCCTTCGAATTCAGTTTCAGCAAGCTTTTCCATGACAGCCTGATAACCTGAAGTATAGCCTACAGCGATTGAGTTCTTTTCAGCCACTTCTTCTTCCATGCAGAAGTTGATCCAGGCATGAGCCAGCTTGACATTGTTGCTGGTTGCAGGAATGCACATTGCATCTGACCAGATGTTTGTTCCCTGCTTTGGTTCATAGTATCCCATGTCTTCGTTTTCGCTCATGATGTAAGCTGCGGCACCGCTGTAAGCAACAGCCAGAGTCTTTTCTCCCTGAATCATGATGTCATTAACTTCATCTGTTACGTATGCAGGAGACATGGTCTTCTTCTGAGTCAGCAGCCACTGATATGCAGCCTGAATTTCATCATCATTAGTAGTATTAACAGAATATCCCAGAGCCTTTAAAGCCGGAAGGAAGTTGTCTCTGTCAGCATTGTACATGCATATCTCACCGGCATACTTGGTGTCTAACAGAATATCCCAGCCTTTGGCATCCAGTTCTTCTAAGGTAACCTTTGTGGTATCGTATACAATGCCGATTGAACCCTGGAAATATGGAATTGAATATTCATGCTTTGGATCGTAATCCGGAGATTTCAGACCATCTGCGATGGCACCGATGTTTGTGATTAAGCTCAGATCCAGAGGCTGAATCAGTTTTTCCTTGATCAGACGCTCAACCATGTAGTCGCTTGGAACGATGATGTCATACTTGTCGCCACCGACAATTGCAGTATACATTTCTTCGTTTGAATCAAATGTCTTATAGTAAACCGTTACATTATATCTCTTTTCAAATGTTTCGATGTTTTCCTCATCAATATATTCGCCCCAGTTGAAGACATATAATTCGTCACTGCCGAATTCTGCGATTGGGTCGAAATCACCTTTACCGCCGCCAGAGCAGCCGGCAGTCAGAACTAACAGGCATAAAGCCAGAACACTAATCAGAAACTTTTTCATTTTTGAGCACCTCTAATCTTTCTTTCCCTGATCATAGGGACAACATTTACAATCACAAGCACTGTAGTAACCAGTACTACAATTATGGTGGATAAAGCGTTGATCGTAGGATTAATACGCTTTATTGAAGAATATACATATATGGCGATATTGCTTACCTTTGGTCCTGAAGTAAAGAATGAAATAACGAAATCATCAAAACTCATGGTAAAGGCAATCAATGCACCGGAGATGATGCTGCCTTTCAGCTGCGGAATAATGACCTTGGTCAGAGCCTGGAACGGTGTGGCACCGAGGTCCAGGGCAGCTTCAGCCAGATTATCGTCAAGCTGACGCAATCTCGGCATAACCGTCAGAATGACGTACGGTATACAGAATGAGATATGTGCCAGTAATATGGTACCAAATCCCTTGGTAACGCCCAGTGAGGTAAACAGAAGCATGAAGCCGATGGCAGTAACGATATCCGGATTCATCATCGGAATGTCATTTATCTGCAGTACTATGGCTCTTAATACCTTGTTGGACTTTGACAGACCGATTGCGGTAAGTGTTCCTACTATTGTAGAAACAACTGTAGCGATAACCGCAATGATCAGCGTATAGTAGATAGCTTCCCTGATGGAACGTGATTCAAACATTTTCTTGTACCACTGCAGGGAGAAACCCGTAAATCTTGTCAGACTCTTTGATTCATTGAAACTGAATACCATTACGTAGACAATCGGCAGATAGAAGAATAACATCGTCAGCCATAAGTATCCGTTTGACAAGAACTTAAGCAGTTTTTTCATTATTCTTCACCTCCTGTCTTCCGGTCCATCTTCTTGGTGACATACATGGACAGGATGATTACCAGAGCCATGATCAGTGAAATTGCACTGCCGTAGTTCCAGTTACCTACAGAGATGAAGTAGTTCTCAATCAGGTTACCGATCAGAACGTATTCACCGCCGCCTAACAGTTTAGGGATGAAGAAGCTTGATACCGCCGGCAGGAACACCAGGGTAATTCCGGAGATGACTCCTGACATTGACAACGGCAAGGTAACTCTCAGGAATGTCTGAATGCTGTCAGCACCCAGGTCCTTGGCTGCCGTAATCAGATTGCGGTCCAGCTTGCTTAATGATGTATGGATCTGCAGGATCATGAACGGCAGGAAGTTATATACCATGCCGACCATAACATTAATCTGCGAATCAAACTTGAAATATGACAGTATTCCCTTCCAGGAATATGTGCGGATCAGCATGTTGATCCACATTGGCAGAGTGATCAGAAGTACGGCGAAGGCCTGCTTTCTTTCACTCATTTCTGCAATGATGTATGCTGCCGGATATCCAATCAGAATACATATTACTGTGGTAAAGAATGCTATTTTCAATGATCTCCACAGTACCATCGGGAAGATGGCATCAGAGAAGAACTTGGCGAAGTTTTCCAGTGT
>JAEEGL015368395.1_pt1 | contig 10032 bp, 6 predicted proteins | sample 9134231 | NCBI WGS metagenome assembly JAEEGL01 (sample SAMN16246548, study PRJNA631951) | gut metagenome | biome: gut microbiome; feature: rumen; material: fiber-attached | host: Bos | place: Iran: Karaj | collected 2018-10 | reverse complement strand
TTTTGACATAATCTATGATTGGTTTAGATTCGTCAAGATTCAAGAAGTAGCTGGCTACCACATAAGAGATAAGTGATACGACCGAGATTAGGATAAATTTTGGAATGGTATTTACAAGTGAGGCATCCGTTGCCATGAGCGGGAAGAATTTTGCCATTGAGAACGCTACGCAGCCAGCGATAACGGAGGCAATTGTCATTCTAAACATTGCACGCCAAAAACTTTTACCAAGTAATTCGTTTTTGGAGCGACGCTGCAGAATAAATAATAGAATAATAATTTCAACAATTGCGCCAAGCGACTGCGCAAGACCAAGCCCGTCTACGCCCCAGCCGAGGAAGAAGAATAATACCGAGAGTGCAATTGTGAGGCCAATCGCAAAAATCGATACGATAAACGGAGTCTTAGTATCTTGGTAGGCATAGAACCCGCGTGACGCAATATGGAACACGCTTCTAGCAAATACCGCGATACATAGAGTGCCAAGGATAGATGCGATGGTGCCGTTACTATCGTTATTACCAATATTGGAAATAAAGCTAACAAGATAACCGCGCGCAAAGAAGGCCACTACCGCTACTGGCAGAGAAATCCATATAATCGTGCGTAGCGCGGTGCGAAAAGTATTATAAAACTCTTTTTTCTCGCCTTGACCGAGTTCCTCGGTGAGTTTTGGGAAAAAGGCGGTAGAAATAGCTACGCCGATTAAGTTTACTGGCATTTGATGAAGCGCAGAAGCTTGGTTAAATGACCTTACTGCTCCTGCACCCATGCGAGAAGAAAGGTTTGTATTTACGATTGAATTTACGTAGTCAATTCCCTGGTCCAGTGATCGAGGCGGTAATAGTTTTAGAATCGTACGGAAACCTTGGTTCTTCCATTTAATTTTGAAATCATAATCAAAACCAAGACCAAATAAGCCAATCAAAGAAACGATTAACTGCATTACGGCGCCCAAAATCACACCTAGTGCAACACCCATGATGCCACCCTCAAAGAGTTGAACACCGAAAAGATTAATACCACCAGTAAACCAGGTGATACCAATCATAATGCCTATATTGTATATAGCAGGCGCAAAGGCATAGAATACAAATCTTCCAACGGCTTGCTGAATAGATGTAATGACCGTAGCAATACTAAATAGAAATGGGTTAATTGCAATCACGCGAGTCATATTGATAGCAAGAATCATCCCTGACTCATCAAGGCCAGGGCTTACGACGTATCGAATCAAAGGGTCAGCAAAAATCATAATAAGGATACTAGTAACAAAGGTAATGAGAGCGAGTAGATTTAAAAGACTTGAAGACATTTCCCAGGCAGATTTCTTGTTACCGCCAGCAAGACGTTGGTTAAAAACTGGAATAAATGATACCGAGAGTGCGCCAGAAGTTAGAATAAAGAACATAAAATCTGGAATAGTGAATGCTGCTGTGTAGGCATCAATACCGGTAGGATATGTGCCAAGATAATATGAGTTTAAAAGACGGTCGCGAAATAGTCCAAGAAGAGCCGAAATAAGTGTAGAACTAGCAAGAACAATTGCAGCGGACTTTACTGATAGTCGCATATTTGCAAGCTGAACTACGGACTTAAAGCGAAATTTTTTCATATACATTATATTATAGCACGTGTTATAATACATATATGGTTAAAAAGAAATCGGAAGTTATTTTGCCGGTAAAAACTGCGAAAAAAGATACGAAACCGGCGAAAAATACTACAAAAACTGCGAAGAAAAAAGTGAATTTATACACTAATCTTAGCTACAAGCACAAAGCAAAAAAAGAAGCCGAAGCACGTCGCAAGGCTGAGGATCTTGCTACTCTTCCAAAAGAGCCAGTTAAAAGATTTTTTGCACGCCTTCACCCAAAACGTGTAGGCAAATGGTTCTTTTCTTGGCGTGGCCAAAAACAAATCCTTAAATTCTTTGCAGCTTGTATTCTTCTTTTGATTATCTTTATCGGCGGCCTCTTCCTTTATTACAAAAAAGACCTAGATCAAATTCGTCTAGATCAAATGAATATCGCCGAAACCGTAAATACTTATCTAGACCGTAACGGCGAGGTGCTCTGGAAAGACACCGGTAGCGACAACTATCGCTTGGTGGTTGACGCCGAAGATATTCCAGACAACATGAAAAATGCAACCATCGCCATCGAGGATCGTAATTTCTATAGCCATATTGGCGTAGATTTTATCGGTCTTACTCGTGCCTTTTTTAGTACTATTACCGGCAAACAGGTTCAAGGTGGCTCTACTCTTACCCAGCAGCTCATCAAGCAGGTATATTTTGCCGACGAAGCACAAAGCGAAAACCGTGGTGGTCTCTCCCGTAAAATTAAGGAACTTATCCTAGCTATCGAGCTAGAAAAAATGTATTCAAAAGACGAAATTCTCACTATGTATCTAAACCAGTCGCCTTATGGTGGCCGTCGTAATGGTGTAGAATCCGCCGCTAAAACTTATTTTGGCAAATCCGTAAAAGATCTAACTTTGGCAGAATGTGCTCTTCTTGCTTCTATTCCAAATAACCCAGCCGTATTTAACCCATATAATGAATATGGTCACGAAGAACTTCTGTGGCGCCAACACTACACTTTGGACGCTATGGCGGACATGGGCTTTATCACTAAAGAAGAAGCCGAAGAAGCAAAACAAGTTGCTATCCTAGACACCATTAAGCCAGAATCTAGCCAATATGAAGGTATTAAAGCTCCGCACTTTGTACTTGCCGTAAAAGAACAACTAGAAGAAAAATATGGCATCTCTACCGTTCGCCAAGGCGGTTGGACCATTAAGACTACACTTGATCTTCGCGCACAGGAAGCTGCCGAAAGAGCAGTCGCTACCGGTGCAACACTTTTCCATATTAACCGCTCCGACAATATCGCCCTTGCGTCACTTGATGTGGAAACCTCTCAAGTTATCGCAATGGTAGGTTCGGTAGACTTTAATAATCCTACTTACGGTTCATACAATGCTGCAAACGCACTTCTTGAGCCAGGCTCTACAATTAAGCCAGTGCTAGACTACACTCCGCTATTCATGCAACGTGAAGGTATTAACTATGGCCCAGGCACAGTACTAAAAGACGAAAATATTGATAAGATTTACTGTAATGGCAATGTTGGTGCTTGTAGACTTCGCAACTACACCGGTAAATTCTACGGCAATATTACAATTCGCCAAGCTTTGTCTAACTCCCTCAACATTCCAGCTGTAAAAGCATTATATATTAATGGTATCGATAATTCTCTTGAAGTATTGCACGCGCTTGGCGATAAATCATACTGTGACGGCAAGCCAAACAATGGTCTTTCTATTGCAATCGGTTCCGGCTGTAACGTAAGACTAATCGAGCACGCCAACACCTATGCTTCCCTTGCTCGTGGTGGTTCATATAAAGACATCACTTATGTTCTTGAAGTTAAAAATAGTAGTGGTGACGTGATTGAATCATGGACTGATAGTGAAGGTCAAAGAGTAGTAGATCCACAAGTTGCATATATGATTTGGGATATTCTCCATGATCCAAAAGCCCGTGCTTCCCTAGTTTGGGGTTCACAATCCTATGCTTACGGCTTCGTAATTCCTGGCGTAGATACTGCATCAAAGACTGGTACTACCACCACATCAAACTCTAACGAGACCAAGGACTCTCTCATGATTAGCTATTCCCCAGCTGTTTCTACGGTAGTATGGAATGGTAACCACGATGGTTCTGGGTTGCGTAACTCGGACAACTCAATTGTTCGTCGTGTGATTAATAACTATATGTCCGATGTACATCTAGGTATTTATCAACCAGAAGGAAGATGGACTCCTGGTTCTGGTGTAGCTAAACCTGCTGGCATGCAACAACTTACCGTAAATGGCAAAAATGATGTTTGGCCAAGCTGGTTCAACGCTGCTAAAAACTCTGGCGTAGCCAAAGAAACAGTCACCTTTAACCGCTATAATCACTTGCTTGCATCTGAATGTACTGCTGAAGCCTATAAGATTGGCGTAGAAGTTACCAAAGTTACCGACCCAGTATCACAAAAAGACACTATCACAGCTCCAGAACCATATAATTATGAAGTATCTGATACCTGTGATTATACTCCACCTACAGTATCAATCATTAAGAGCGGAACAAGCATTGTTGCAAGCATTACAAAGGGTACCTATCCTGTAACCGGAGCAACACTCTATGTGGATGGCGAAGAAGTTTCAGGTGCTGTAATTAATGCCGCGGGTGGCCCAATTACTGGTTACACGGTTACTGGCTCCGAACAAAGTATCAAAGTAACCGTTTCCGACTCAGCCGGCTACGTTGCTACATCAAATCAACTTTAGAATTTTCTTCGCGAGTTTACAATTCTCGCGAAGATCATTTTTCCCGCACTAGTTTCGTGGAATTTTACAAATTCTACGGTTAGTTCCTTGCCGATTTTGTTTGCGGCATTATCCACTACAACCATGGTCCCATCCGGAAGATGCCCTACACCCTGGCCTCTGCCAGAACCCTTATCCATGATTTTTAGGCTCATTTTTTGGCCTGGCAAAAATTCGTTTCGAAGGGCTAGTGCGAGGTCATTAATATTTAATGTTTCAATTTTTTCTGCTTCGGCAACCTTGATTAAATTGTAATCTAGCGTCAATATCGCCCCACGATTTTCTTTTGCGTATTTCAAAAGTTCCTCGTCTACTTTTTTGTGACCTTCGCCGTCATCAAGGATTTCGGTATTAACGTTAATCACACGTTCTAGTTCTGAGACGGTCTCAAGCCCCGCTCTAGCCCGAGTTCGTTTCTCCGAATCTTTGCCGTCGGCAAGAAGCTGGAGCTCTAGAAGTACGCTTTTTAGAATGATTAAGTCTCCATCAATAAAACCACTCCTGGCTACATTTAGGATACGGCCATCAATGAGTGCTGAGGTGTCTACATAGATTTTACGTTTATTGCCCTGCCCCGGTTTGAATTTTTTGATTGATAAAAATGTTGTCTCCGCAAGAATTGCGAGAGTAATAATTAAAATAAATAATTCCATGAGGCCTATTGTATCAAATCTTCGCCAAAATTCACAGCGTGGGTATGGTTTTCTTCTAGTACTTTTTGGTATTTAACTACCAAATCCATGCGTCCGCAAATGGTTGCCACATCAATAGCGAGGTCGTAGCGTGATGCCTTGTTTCTTCTTAGCATTTCGAATGGCGTAGTAGTAGAACCTTCTTCGTTGAAACCGTGTACACGGATTCGGCTACGGTCTGCATAGTTTTCTAAGATAGATTCAAGAGTTTCTGGATAGCCGTGAAAATTAGCAATAATATATTTGTCAGTAGTATATAAATCGTCAAACTTCTCCTGAGATAGTTTATTATCGGTTGTTCCGATAGCACAGTAAGAAAGTGCATTGATGCCAACAAACCTAAACCGAATGTTTGGCATATCGGACTTCAAAATCTGGATAGCTTCGATTGCTTCGTGGGTAGGAATATCACCTGCGGCAGTAAGTATAAAATCTGGGTTGTTTTCAGATGAAAAACCAAAGATGGAAGCTCCACCATTATCAAATTGAAACTTAGCGTGATGGGAATCAATATACCTTGGTTCATCATTTTTATTAAATGTTGTAAGATTTACAACATTTGTAGAATTGATCATGAAATTATATGCGGCTTCGGCTGCCACGTCATCTACGGGAAAAATGCAATTTGCGAGATTTGAAGGTAACGAAAGCAACATAGAAATCAGAGCTGGAGACTGATGAGTAAAACCGTTATGATCCTGGCGCCAACAAGTTGAAGTGGAAAGTAGATTTACGGCCGGCATCGCCTCACGCCAAGAAACCTGCTTGAGCTGTTTGTAAAACTTAATTTGTTGTAAAATCTGTGATGCTGCTACCGAGAAGAAAGCTTCGTAGCTTCCCATCATGGCCTTTTCGCCGTTATTTAGATGACCGGTCATGAGTGAAAAAAGTACGTTTTCTGAAAGCATTTCAATAATACGTCCATCTGCAGACTCTGGCAAATCCCATTCTTTTTTCTCTAGATTGGCCCAGGCACGTTTTTCTACATCAAAGATTTCGTCGAATTTATTTGAAGTGGTTTCGTCTGGCGAGAAGAAATAAAACGAAGGATCTTTTTTGAATTCTTCGGCTAGAAGCTGGCCAATTTTTTTGGCTGGAGAATATAATTCTGTACCCGGATTCTCTACGCGGTCTATCATGCAGCCTCCTTTGGTCTAATAAGCTCTTCAATATGGTATGATTTTAGCCAATCTTCTAGTTGCTGCATTTCTTTTTCGTTAGTGGTAGGGTTTTTTAGTGGTACTTGATGTGCTTCCTGATGACGGTTTGGTCCAGTAGCTCCTTTTTCAGTTTTCAAAATATAAAACGCATCGTTAATATCTTTATTTATGGCTTCTTGAAATACTTCCGGATCATCACCATCGATTGATACTGGATTAAAACCAAACCCACGAATCATCTCGTTTAGTTCTCTTTCGGACTTGCGGGCATAGATTGACGGAGCAGAAATCTTGTAGCCATTGAGGTGAAGAATTGGTATTACTTTGCCGTTTGCATCAGAGTCGAGCAAATTATGTAAATTCAAAGAATCGAGTGCTGTAGCTGTTTCTAACTCGCCATCACCTATTAAAACTGCAATGGTCTTTTCTGGATGACCAAGGGCTACACCGTAAGCATTCGCCAGTGCATAACCCAGTTCACCACCTTCGGTAATGATGCCAGGCGTAAATGGACTTGCATGTGACGGAAAACCATCTGGCCATGAAAAACTTTTGCAGATATATTCTACACCAGCCATATTTACTGATGCTTTTTTGTCTACCTTTGCAAGCTCGCCGTCTAAAAATAAATTAGCCTGCAAAGCCGGAAAACCATGTCCAGGCCCTAGCACAAAAGAAAAATTCGGATCTTTTCTATAATGGTATTTCATGTTAGTGTAAGCTACATTGATACCGTGACATGTGCCCCAGTGGCCAAGCAATCTAGGCTTAATATCATCCGTAGTAAGTGGACGAGTAAGCAAGAAATTGTCTTTTAAATAAATTTGAGCAACAGAAAGAAAGTCGCAAGCACGGATTCTGCGGCGAAGCCTTTCAATCTCAAGGGTGCCCACACTTTGCATATATATTATTATAGCATAACTTCTTTGATTTTGGCGATCTCATCGCGAAGTGCGGCAGCTTTCTCGAACTCAAGATTAGCTGCTGCAAGTTGCATTTCTGAAGATAATTGTTTTACAAGGTTTGGTAACTCGTCTTTTGGTATCTTCTTGATATCAAGTTTATTCTCGACTTGTTTTTCTGGAATAATAGCACGAAGCCCCAAGGATACCTCTTTTTTAATGGAAGTAGGTGTAATATCGTGCTCGGTATTATAATCCATCTGGATTTTGCGGCGGCGATTAGTTTCGGAAATTGCTTTTTCCATGCTTTCGGTAATGAAGTCTGCATACATGATGACTTTACCTTCCACGTGGCGAGCAGCACGGCCGATAGTTTGAATAAGTGCCGACTCGCTCCTTAAGAACCCTTCCTTGTCCGCATCTAGAATTGCCACGAGCGAGACTTCTGGTAGATCCAAGCCTTCACGAAGAAGGTTGATACCTACAAGTACGTCATACACTCCTTCACGAAGATCTCGCAAAATATCACCGCGCTCCAAAGTGTCGATATCGGAATGAATATAGGCCGTTTTGATACCGCGCTCCTTTAAGTGGTCAGTTAAATCTTCGGCCATACGTTTAGTGAGAGTAGTGATTAGGGTACGCTGACCCTTAGCAATACGTTTATCGATTTCTTCCATAAGATCATCGATTTGACCTTCGGACTTTCTGACTTCAATTTCTGGATCAAGGAGCCCAGTTGGACGAATTACTTGTTCGGCTGGCTTTGGGGAATTTTCCAGCTCGTATTCCCCAGGCGTGGCAGAAACGTACATTACTTGATTGATATGTGATTGAAATTCGCCGTAAGTGAGCGGGCGATTGTCTAGAGCACTCGGCAAACGAAAACCGTAATCTACCAAAGTTAGTTTTCTAGCGTGGTCGCCATTATACATACCACGGACCTGTGGTAAGGTCATATGTGACTCGTCAATAATCATCAAGAAATCGTCCGGGAAGAAATCAAGCAGCGTAGAAGGTGGTTGGCCGGGTTTACGTCCATCTAGATGGCGTGAATAGTTTTCAATTCCCTTTACAAAACCAGTGCTCTCTAACATTTCTAGGTCGTATTTAGTGCGCTGTGATAGTCTTTCCGCTTCCAAGTATTTATCGTGTTCTTTAAAATATGCCAAGCGTTCGTTAAACTCCGCACGAATAGATTCTAAAGCCTTGTCTAGTTGGTCTTTTGGTGTGGCATAGTGAGTGTTTGGGAAAATATGTAGTTTTTCTGGTTTCTCACGCGTTTCAAAAGTAAGAGGGTCTACGATTTTGATTTCTTCGAGCGTGTCAAATCCGAACTCAAATCTATAGGCATACTCACCATTGGCTGGATATAGGTCAATCGTGTCACCCATCACGCGGAAATTACCGCGCTCAAAGGCTAAGTCGTTTCTGTGATATTGGATTTCTACAAGTTTCCTAATAAAGTCTAGTTGTGAGACTGGGTCGTTTTTAGCGATCTCAAATGACATTTCAAGGTAATGCTCTGGCGAACCAATACCATAAATACAAGATACAGACGCAACGATAATTGTATCGCGACGGGTAAGAAGAGCCTCAGTTGATGCGTGGCGAAGCCGATCGATCTCGTCATTAATCGCGGAGTCTTTTTCGATGTAAGTATCGGTGGATGCAATGTATGCTTCTGGTTGGTAGTAATCGAAATAACTTACGAAATAATGGACCTGGTTTTCTGGGAAAAACTCACGCATCTCAGAATAAAGCTGTGCAGCCAGGGTTTTATTGTGAGCTAGAATTAGTGTAGGCTTTTGTACGTTCTGAATAATATTTGCCATCGTAAAAGTCTTACCAGACCCAGTTACACCAAGTAAGGTCTGCTCTTTTGTGCCCGTAAGAAGACCGCTCGTCAGCTGTTTAATAGCTGCCGGCTGGTCACCAGTTGGCTGGTATTTAGAAACGAGTTTGAATTCAGGCATAACTTGATTATATCAAATATTATAAATGTAGTATTATATAATATATATGCCTAAAATCCTAGTTACAGTAAAACCCGGTTCGTCGCAAGAAAAAATCGTAAAAACGAGCGACAATGAATACACTATTTATCTTCGTGCTAAGCCGCATGATGGCGAGGCGAATACCGCACTGATTAAAATGATTTCAAAATACTTCAATGTGCCAAAAACTAGCGTCACGATTACTCGTGGCGCTAAATCTCATGTTAAGCAAATTGAGTTTTAATCTTCTTTTGCCTTCATAGTTGGGAATGGCACTGCTTCCCTGCCTGGCACGCCTTCAAGGAGCCAGAAGTTGCGCTCAGAATTGCCCCAACCACAAGCTGGTGGCATGCCGTACTCAAGCATCTCTACGAAATCCATGTCAAGCATCTGTGCTTCATCGTCACCAGCATCGCGTGCGGCTTGTTGCTCGTTGAAGCGTTCTAATTGATCCAAAGGATCGTTAAGCTCGGAATAACCGTTCCCCATTTCGGTGCCAGCAATAATTGGGTGGAACCTTTGGGTTACGAGTGGACGCTCTGGTACAATCTTTGCAAGTGGGCTTAGAGACAAAGGCTCTTCAATTAGCCAGTATGGGCCAGCAGAGGTTTTACGGATAAGTTTCCAAACGTTATCAATAAGATGGTTTGTAGTGGTCTTCTCGTCCACTTCAACACCGTTTTCTTTGAGGATTTTAACGAGTTGTTCACGGTCTGGATTAAACACATCTACACCATATTTTTCTTTAAGTAAATCTGCGTAACGAACGCGTGGCCACTCGCAGTCCAGGTCGATTTCAAAACCACCAACATTGAACTTGAGTGTGCCCCAAGTTTCCTTGGCAACATATTTAATCATCTCTTCATAGAGTTTCATGCCATCTTCATAGTTTTCGTAG
>JAEEGL015120309.1_pt1 | contig 10032 bp, 6 predicted proteins | sample 9134231 | NCBI WGS metagenome assembly JAEEGL01 (sample SAMN16246548, study PRJNA631951) | gut metagenome | biome: gut microbiome; feature: rumen; material: fiber-attached | host: Bos | place: Iran: Karaj | collected 2018-10 | reverse complement strand
TTTAGAATAGACGGTCAGAGAGCCGTTGTAACAGGTGGTGGCAGCGGACTGGGACTGGGCATTGCAAAGGTCTTTGCAGAAGCCGGAGCCGAGGTCATCATCATAGGACGCAACGAAGAGAAATTACAGAAAGCCCAACAGGAATTGGGCGAGAAGTGTAGCTACCGCGTGTTTGACGTCACCAACCTCGACGGCATTCCTGCATTGGTGAAAGAGATAGGTGCCGTAGATATCTTGGTCAACTGTGCCGGCATTCACCTGAAGAAATGGGCACTGGACGTAACCGACGAGGAATTCCTGAGTGTGCTGAACGTACACGTCCTGAGCGTCTTTGCCCTCAGTCGTGAGGTCGCCAAAGGAATGGCAGAGCGCGGAAAGGGTTCTATCATCATGATTAGTTCCATGACCGCCATTATGGGCATGGAACAAGTGGTAGCATACACCACAGCTAAGTCGGCTATCCTCGGACTGCAGCGCAGTCTAGTGGCAGAGTTATCGCCCAAGGGGGTGCGTGTGAATACCATTGCACCCGGATGGATAGACACCCCGATGTTCCACAAGGCTACCGACAACGACCCGCAACGCAAGGCCAACATCCTCAGACGCATACCGATGAAGACCTTCGGACAACCCGAGGACATCGGCTATGCCGCACTCTATCTGTCGTCGCCTGCAGGCAGCTACGTAAATGGTGTCTTCCTGCCCGTTGACGCAGGAGCGTCGGAGGCGTTCTAACACCTCGCCACAACGGAATAACGGAATACCGGAACAACGAAAAGAAATGAAACTCATGAAGCGGACAAACGTCAGATGGACAGTGGTGGCATTGATATTCTTTGCCACGACCGTCAACTACATAGACCGACAAGTCATCGGACTGCTGAAGCCTTACATCCAGGATGACCTGGGATGGACGGAGGCTGACTATGGTTATATCGTCACTGCCTTCCAGGTAGCCTACGGTATAGGTATGATTGTCGGCGGACGTATGCTCGACCGTCTGGGTAGCAAACTGGGATACTCGATAGCCATCATCGTATGGAGTCTGGGAGCCGTTGCACATGCTACCGTGCGTAGCGTAACAGGTTTCGGTGCCGCCCGAGCCGTACTGGGATTGGGAGAAGCAGGCAACTTCCCTGCTGCCGTCAAGGTCATTGCAGAGTGGTTTCCCAAGCGCGACCGTGCCTTCGCTACCGGCGTCTTCAATTCCGGAACAACCATCGGCGCCATCATTGCACCTATCATTGTCACTGCCATCACACTGCAGTGGGGCTGGCGATGGGCATTTATCGTCACTGGTTTGTTGGGATTCATCTGGGTAGCCTTCTGGTGGTTGATGTATCATTCGCCCGAGAAACATCCACGGGTGAATGCCGAGGAACTGGCGTACATACAATCTGATGAGGAAAGTCCCGAGACTCCGGAAACCCTGGATAAACCGGCGACAGCCACTGTCACTTGGCGCCAACTGTTCCGTCATCGCCAGACGTATGCCATCCTATTCTCGCGCTTTGTGACTGACTGGGTATGGTGGTTCTTCCTGTTCTGGACGCCCGACTTCCTGAACAAGACACACGGCGTGGACTTGAAAGCCACCGTGCTGCCACTGATTATTATCTACACGATGTCGAGCATCGGCGGAATCTATGGCGGACACGTCTCTTCACAATTCATCCGTTTAGGACGCTCTATCAATTTTGCTCGTAAAACGACCATCCTGTTGTTTGCACTACTGGTGTTGCCACTGAATGCCGTACCTTATATTCAGAACATCTGGATAGTGGTTCTCATCATCGGTCTCGCCACCAGCACTCATCAGGCATGGGCATCGAATATCTTTACCATCGTCTCGGACGTATATCCGAAGCAGGTGGTAGGCAGTATGACTGGTATCAGCAGCGTGGGCGGTGCGGTTGGCGGTGCGCTGGCATCGTCGTTTGTGGGCCTCATCTTGGAGTGGACAGGCAGTTATACCTATATCTTCATGATAGCCAGCACCATGTATCTGCTGGCATGGTTGATATTAAGACTTTTTGTACCGATTAAACAGATAAAACTATGATTATACAGAAGATTGAAACTTGGTGGGTACGCCGCAATAAGTGCCTTTTCGACGACAAGCGCAAAGGCAAAAGTGCCATGGACTGGGACGTGTTGGTGCTGAAACTGACCACCGACACAGGGATTGAGGGTATTGCCACGGCTTTGGCAGCCCGCTCGGGTAATGTCACAGAGGCATATATCCACGACAACATAGCACCAGTAGTGCTGGGACGTTCACCCTATGAGCATGAGAAAATCTGGCATGAGCTGTGGAATATCGATCGTCACCTGACGTTCTTCCCCGTCTATCTGCCCGGACCTATCGATGTAGCCCTGTGGGACATCTGTGCCAAGGCTGCCGGACTGCCACTATACCAGTATTTGGGAGCTTATCGCGAACAGTTGCCTGTCTATGCCAGCGGACTTTTCCACAACACCGAGCAGGAATATATCGACGAGGCGCTGTACTACCAGAAGCGCGGCATTCCGTGTTATAAGGTTCATCCCTGCGGTCCAGTAGAGACGGATATGCGTATCCATGAGAATCTGCGCAAGGCTGTAGGCGACGACTTCGGCCTGATGAGCGACCCTGTAGCAGAATACACACTGGACGAAGCCATTCGTGTAGGTCGCCAGTTGGAGCGTCTGAATTACATCTGGCTGGAAGAACCTTTCCGCGACTTCGAACTCTATAAATATTCGCAACTCTGCGAAGCCCTCGACATACCCATTGCAGCTACGGAAACTACTCGCGGCTGTCATTGGGGCGTCGCACAGGTCATCAACCAAAAGGCGGCAGATATTGTCCGTGCCGATGTATCGTGGAAATGCGGCATCACGGGAACGCTCAAGATAGCACACCTGGCAGAGAGCTTCGGACTGAACTGCGAGGTGCACACCACGACGATGAATTACATGGACATTGTCAACCTGCATGTTTCGTGTGCCATCCGCAATTGTAAATGGTTTGAATACTTCGTGCCCGAGGAAGACTTCCAGTTCCCGATGAAGGGTTTACTGCCTATCGACGACAAGGGTATGATTACCGTACCAAAACTGCCCGGCGTCGGCGTAGAACTGGACTGGGATCTGATTCACGACAACTGCGTGTCGTATAAGGAATTATCGTTATAACGAAATACCGGAATACCGAAATACCGAAAAAAAAGGATAAAAGATGAAAGGGTTTATGCGAAAAGACGGTCGCAAGGGCATCCGCAACGTGATTGTGGTTGCCTACTTGGTGGAATGTGCCCACCATGTGGCTCAGCGCATTGCCCTGCACTACCAGGACGAGGATGTCCACCTGATAGGTTTCAGCGGCTGTGCCCCTAACGATTATGCCGAACAGATGATGCGACAATTGTGCATCCATCCCAATGTCGGCGGGGTATTACTGGTTTCATTAGGCTGCGAGAATTTCCAACGGGAACGGCTCCTGCAGGACATCAAAGATAGCGGACGACCAGCTTCCCTGATTGTCATTCAGGAAGAAGGCGGTACACAACCGTCCATCGACAAAGGCATTGCCTGTATCAAAGACATCATGCAGCAGAAAGCCCATGTAGAAACGACTGACCTCCAATGGTCCGACCTCGTGATAGGCACCGTTTGTGGAGGCTCCGACGGCTATAGCGGCATCACTGCCAATCCGGTTGTGGGTTGTACCTTCGACTGGCTGGTTGACAACGGTGCCACGTGCATCTTCGAAGAACCAGGAGAACTCATCGGCTGTGAACAACTGCTGTGTGATCGTGCCGTAGATCCTGCGTTAGGACAAAGACTCTATAACTGCATTGTCAAAGCCGACAAATACTACAAGCAGATGGGGCACGACAGTTTCTCGGCAGGAAATGCTACCGGTGGACTGACCACCATCGAGGAGAAGTCGCTGGGCAGCTACTGCAAGAGCGGTGTCCGACCGATACAAGGACTCACCTACCCTGCCATGCCACCTACCACCCACGGACTATGGATGATGGATGTGGTACCCGACGGCGAGGCGCGATGGGGATTTCCAAACATCAACGACAATGCAGAAATCATGGAGATGATAGCCTGCGGTTGCCACTTGGTACTTTATACTACCGGACGCGGCTCTGTGGCAGGCTCTGCCATTTCTCCAGTCATTAAGGTATGCTCTAATCCTGAAACCTATCGGCGCATGACTGCCGACATGGACATCGATGCAGGAGCTATCGTCACAGACGGCATCTCGTTTGAGCATGTTCGCGACCAACTGCTGCACTGCATAGAGCAAACGGCATCAGGAACAGCTACAAAGTCAGAAGCACTAGGACACCGTGAATACTGCATGGGATATAAGTCCTTTGAGTGCCTGCAAGGATGCTGCAATAGTTAGACTATAACAAAAAAAATGAATATATAAATGCAATTTAAATGGAATTACGAAACACCGACTCCCGAACGTCAACAGGCGGCTAAGGAACTGGCCGAAAAGATAGGAATGAGTCCTGTCTTGGCTGGTTTGCTGATTCAGCGGGGCATCAAGACGGAGAGCGCAGCAAAACGCTTCTTCCGTCCCATGCTCAACGAACTGATTGACCCGTTCCTGATGAACGACATGGACGTGGCAGTTGACCGCTTGAACGATGCTATGGGACGCAAAGAGCGAATCATGATCTATGGCGACTACGACGTGGACGGTTGTACGGCAGTGGCACTGGTTTACAAGTTTCTGCAGCAGTTCTATTCCAACATCGACTACTATATTCCCAACCGCGAGGAAGAGGGCTATGGCGTCAGTCGAAAGGGAATAGAGTTTGCCCAGGAGACGGGTGTCAAACTGATTATTGTGTTAGATTGCGGCATCAAGGCTATTGACGAGATAGCCTATGCCAAGTCGTTGGGCATTGATTTTATTATCTGTGACCACCATGTGCCTGATGAGGTCATGCCACCAGCCGTGGCCATCCTCAATCCTAAGCGCATGGACTCCACCTATCCCTTCAAACATCTTTGCGGCTGTGGTGTAGGCTTTAAGTTCATGCAGGCGTTTGCCAAGAACAATGGTATTCCCTTCTCACGGCTTATTCCCATCCTGGATTTCTGCGCCGTCAGCATTGCTGCCGACTTAGTACCAGTCGAGGGAGAGAACCGCACGCTGGCATTCCATGGTCTGAAACAGTTGAACCAAAGTCCTGCAATAGGTCTGAAGGCTATCATTGAGATTTGTGGACTGAGCAACAGAGAGCTTACCATGAACGACATCGTGTTTAAGATTGGTCCACGTATCAATGCATCAGGACGCATGATGAACGGTAAGGAAGCCGTAGAGTTATTGATTGAACGCGACCTGCATAAAGCACTCACCATTGCAACCCGTATCAACGAGTATAATGAACAGCGCAAGGACGTAGACAAGCAGATGACGGAAGAGGCCAACGAGATTGTAGCCCGACTGGAAAGCCAGCGTCATCTGCAGAGTATCGTGCTCTACGATGAAGGCTGGAAGAAAGGTGTAGTGGGAATTGTGGCTTCCCGACTGACGGAGCTCTACTTCCGTCCGACAGTGGTATTAACCATCATTGACGGTATGGCATCTGGTTCTGCACGCAGCGTAGCAGGTTTCGATATCTACGATGCCGTGAAGTCATGTCGTGACTTGTTAGAGAACTTCGGCGGACACACGTATGCCGTAGGCCTGACACTACGTCAGGAGAACATCCCCGAATTCCGACGCCGTTTCCAGGAGTATGTCAGCAATCACATCCTGCCCGAGCAGACTCAGCAGACACTGGATATTGACATGGAACTGGACTTCCACGACATTAGCAAACGACTGCTCAACGAACTGAAGCGCCTCGCGCCTCATGGACCCGGCAACGAGAAACCGCTGTTCATCACTCGCAATGTATTTGACTACGGCACCTCCAAGGTCGTAGGCCGTCATCAAGAGCACATCAAACTGGAACTGGTAGACTCCAAGTCGGCAGTGGTCATGAACGGAATCGCTTTCGGACAGTCGGCAGCAGCCCGATACATCAAATCGAAACGTTCGTTTGACATTGTCTACACCATCGAGGAGAATACCTACAAACGCGGTGAAGTACAGTTACAGATAGAAGACATCCGACCATCGGAGGACGAAGAATTTGAGTAACATCAAGGAAATCCTAAAACACTACTGGGGGTACGACGATTTTCGTGGTATCCAACAGCAGATTATCGAGTCCATATCCCTGGGTCGCGACACGCTGGGACTCATGCCAACAGGCGGAGGCAAGAGCATCACTTTTCAGGTGCCTGCACTGGCGTTGGAAGGAGTATGCATTGTCATTACACCGCTCATCGCTCTGATGAAGGACCAGATTCACCATCTCAGACAACGGGGTATTCTAGCCTCAGCGATTTATAGCGGCATGGATCACGATGAGATTGTGCGTATTCTCGAAAACTGCATTTTAGGACGTACCAAGTTTCTCTATGTGTCGCCCGAGCGACTTTCTTCTAATCTCTTTGTCACCAAACTGCGCCACATGCGAGTGAGCTTCATCACTGTTGACGAGGCTCACTGCATATCACAATGGGGTTACGACTTCCGACCCAGTTATTTGGAAATAGCCAACATCCGCACTTTGTTGCCCGATGCACCCGTACTGGCGCTCACCGCCACCGCTACTCCTCAAGTGGTAGAAGACATCTGCGAGAGACTTTCTCGGCCTGAGAAATCTGAGGCATCCAAGTTCCACGTCTATCGCATGTCGTTTGAGCGTAAGAACCTGACCTATATCGTTAGAAACGTACCCGACAAGATTCACGAATTAGTACACATCCTGACAATAACCCAAGGCTCTGCCATCATCTATGTACGCAGTCGGCGACGCTCGAAGGAGATAGCAGAATACTTGAACGAGGCAGGGCTCAACGCCACTTTCTATCACGCTGGTCTGGAACATGAGGTAAAAGACAGGCGACAAAGCGACTGGCAACATGACAATATCCGTATCATGGTCGCTACCAATGCTTTCGGCATGGGTATTGACAAGGCCGACGTACGACTGGTCATTCACTACGACTGTCCCGACAGCATCGAGGCTTACTTTCAGGAGGCAGGTCGTGCAGGTCGTGACGGGAAACAGTCGTATGCTGTCATGCTTTACAACAATAGCGACAGTGCGAAACTGACCAAACGCATCGATGACACATTCCCACCCAAGGACTACATCCGTCAGGTATATGAACACCTGGCTTACTATTTTCAGATAGCTACCGGCGATGGATATGGTGTCGTCCACGAATTTAACATTGATGAGTTCTGCCAGCGTTTCCATCACTTCCCCGTTCGCGTTCATAGCGCTTTGCAGATACTGACGCGCGCCGGCTATATCGACTATGTTGAGATGCCCGACCAACAGGCGCGTGTCCGCTTCCGACTGGAGCGGCATGAACTCTACCGACTGAACGAAAACAATCCCGATGAAGAGCGCGTCATCATAGCCTTGTTGCGCAATTATGGGGGGCTTTTCTCCGACTTCGGCTACATTGACGATACATTCATTGCCCAACAGAGCGGCATGCAGTCCCCTCAACTGCACGAAGTATTGAAATCGTTGGCACGGAAACAAGTGATAGAATACATTCCCCGCCGACAAATTCCAACTATCCGCTATATGCAACGTCGCGAGGATGCTGTTCATATACAACTGCCACCAGCCATTTACGAGCAACGGCTGGCACAGTATCGCCAGCGCATTCACACTATTCACAGCTATATACATCGAGAAGACCGTTGTCGTTCCCGGCTACTATTGGAATACTTTGGCGAGAAAGACACGCACGACTGCGGCCAGTGTGATGTCTGCAAGAATCAACAACCCGCTGACAGCCTACAGACTGCTCGCCAGCATATCCTACAGACCATAGCCGACGGCAAACGACACCATATTACAGAACTGCAACGACTCCCGTTAGCTACAGAAGCCGTTGACGAAACACTTTCCCGACTCATCCAAGAAGAGCTCATCGTACAGGAAGATGGCTTCCTTTTCTTACCCAAATAACCCCACTCTATTACGTCTAATTTTGTCTGATTGGACGGATAATTGTTTTTTTTATCCTATAACCATAAAAAATTGCACATTTTTTTTGCAAATGTGCAGAAAATGAATTACCTTTGCACAAAATTTTGAAAATTGTGCAATGAACGATATACCAAGTTTCAATTATTACATTGAGCAAGCTATCAAGGATAACTGGTTGCTCGATGCATTGACAGACTATAAAGGCAGCACCTTACAATATCATGATGTGGCTCGTAAGATTGAGAAGCTACACATCATGATGGAGGCTGCAGGCATTCAGAAAGGTGACAAGATTGCTGTCTGCGGTCGCAACTCAGCACACTGGGCAGTGGCATTCCTGGCCACGCTGACCTACGGCGCAGTTATCGTACCCATACTCCATGAATTCAACAGCGAACAGATTCATAACATCGTTAATCATTCCGACTCGAAGTTGCTTTTTGTCGGTGACTATGTCGTGAAAATGATTGATGCTGACGCGATGCCTCATCTGGAAGGTATCTTCAATCTGCCTGACTTCTCGCTGCATACCTCGCGAAATGAACAGCTGACCGATGCCCGTGAGCACCTGAACGAATTGTTTGGTCGCCGCTTCCCCAATGCCTATCGCAAGGAAGACATTCACTGGCATCAGGGTGAGGCCGAGGAATTGTGCATGATTAACTATACCAGTGGTACGACGGGATTCTCAAAAGGTGTCATGCTCCCCTACCGTGCACTCTGGGGCAACGTTGACTTCTGCCAGAAAGGACTCGGTATCTATATGCCCAAATACAGCCGTATGCTGAACATTCTGCCCATGGCTCACATGTACGGCATGGCGATTGAGTTCCTGTTTCCCTTCTGTTCCGGCTACCACCTGCATTTCCTGACACGTCTTCCTTCGCCAGCCATCATCGCAGAGGCTTTCAAAGAGATACGCCCGGACGTCGTAGTAGCCGTACCGCTTATTATAGAAAAAATCATCCGCAAACGCGTATTCCCCAAGATACAGAGCAACGCCATCAAACTGCTGCTGCAGATGCCGGTCGTTTCCAAGAAAGTCAAAGACCGTATCTGCCAGGAAGTATATGCTGCTTTTGGTGGAAAAGCCTATGAGGTAATTGTCGGCGGAGCACCACTCAACCAGGAAATAGAACAGTTCCTGAAGAGTATCAACTTCCCCATCACTGTAGGGTACGGAGCCACTGAGTGCGCACCGCTCATCTCCTTCAGCGATTATCACGACTTTATCCCGACCTCCTGCGGAACACCTGTCGCACACATGGAAGTAAAGATTCTGTCGAACGACCCGGAACACGTGGAAGGTGAGATAATTTGCCGCGGCACGAACGTCATGTTAGGCTACTACAAGAATGAGGAAGCCACGCGCAAGGCACTGGATGCCGAAGGCTGGTACCATACCGGCGACCTGGGTACTATGTCGGCAGACGGACACATCTTCATTCGCGGGCGACTGAAGAACATGCTGCTGGGTGCCAACGGACAGAATGTCTATCCCGAGGAGATTGAAGACAAGCTCAACTCCATGGCACTGGTCAGCGAGAGTCTTATCGTACAGCGTGGCGACAAACTGGTGGCACTCGTCCATCCCGATATGGAGGAAGCTAAGTCCATGGAACTAACACAGGAGGACTTGGAGAACGTGATGGAACAAAACCGTCAGGAACTCAACGCCGTGCTGCCTGTTTACAGCAAGCTGCAAGCCTTCGAACTACAGGATGAAGAATTCCAGAAGACACCCAAGAGAAGTATCAAGCGCTATTTATACAAATAGTACATCAATAAGCTAGAATAAAAAATAAGGTATTATGGAAAACGTACCAAGCTTTAATAAACTAATCCAGCAAAGCATCATTGATAATTGGGATCTCGATGCGCTGACTGACTACAAAGGAGCAACATTACAATTCCATGATGTAGCCAGAAAAATTGAGAAACTGCA
>JAEEGL013800546.1_pt1 | contig 10032 bp, 6 predicted proteins | sample 9134231 | NCBI WGS metagenome assembly JAEEGL01 (sample SAMN16246548, study PRJNA631951) | gut metagenome | biome: gut microbiome; feature: rumen; material: fiber-attached | host: Bos | place: Iran: Karaj | collected 2018-10 | reverse complement strand
TCGCACGAAACTGTAAGGCTTTCAATGTTTTCCACAAGGGCAGTCCGCGAAAAATTGCACGAACCATCAAAACCCACAAAATTCAATCCGTCGGAAAAACAGCCTGTTTTTGTGTGCGAAATTCCCGAACCATCTTTGGGTGATATTATCTTGATTTCCAAACGGTTGTTTCTTATCAGGAACGAAAGACATTCAAAGAAATGCACGTCTCTTTCAGAGAGTGTATTTTTGAGTTTTTCGAGGTCGTTCAAATCGAAAAACGGTATATAACTTTGATTTCCGGCGTTTATAACCGCCTGTTTGTCATCCTCGTTTAAAATGTCGTTGATAACGAGCCGCATTTTTCCACCGCCGTACAAAAAGGCGGCGAAGCCGTCCGCCAAAACATTTATGGCGGTAGAAGAAAAAAATCCCAACATCAAATCAAACCCCGTGGCATTGCACAACCCTTCCGAAAAGAACCCTGCGGGTTCATATTCCGTCCGCGACTTGTAGCGGCGGTGAGGTGGGTATGAGAGGGATTTTAGCATAGGCAATTTATTATTGCAAAGTCGGAATCAATTCTGTACTTTTGAAGTAATTCGAAGGGATAGTTATTTTTTTATCCCAATGATAGGCAAGTGTACTGATATATGGTTGCCACAACCGATTCTGTGAATTTTTAACCGCCGCCGAATATTCAGGTTCACTTACCACATCTTTATATTGGTCTTTTTTTATAAAATTTGACAATATAAAATCAATTCCCAATACGAAATCCATAGGGAGATACGATATACGCGGTGTAGGCAAAAGAAGTACATTACCTATATCCAAATCATCCATCAATGCTCCTCCATACGTTAAATGGTATAGAGGATGAATATATTTCGTCTTCTGTACCTTAGGTTCATAATCAAAATGCCAAGAGGACTTAACGAGATTAGATTCTGCCCTCGGCAACCCCCAAACTTCGAAATTAAATTCTTGAACATCCAAAAAATTTTTTTTGGAGTCGTATTGGAAATGAATAGTGAAACTAATAGTCAAAGGACTAACAGAAGGTCTTGTTTCGTTAGGTGCTTCATCAACTATTATTTCAAATTTATCAATATAATAGACACCATTCTCTATTTTTGGAGAATAGGACGATTTACACAATTTCTTATTTCTAAGAATTCTTATTACCTGTTGTATGTCTGTCGGTATGTTACTCATTTTTATCTTCTTTTTGCGGTAAAGAATATTTTGAGTTCTTCGAAATGTGATTTCTCAACATCGGCAAGAGAACGCCAATGGCTTACACCTTTCTTTTTCAATGCTGCATCAATGGAAACATATTCAGGTTCTTGCCACGGATATAGATTATCCTGTCCGCTGATAAGCAAACCATCAATAGTATCTAATGGTTTTCCACATCCTTTGCATACTGTCCAAAAGTCTTGGCTATTGGCTTTGTCAATCACTGATGCTGCAACAATGTTTGAAAGATTGTAATACTCCTTGATTTTTTCAACACGAATGTTGGCCGGAGTCGTTCGCAAACGCGTTTTCTCCTTCAATGTGTCATTCCACCATTTTTCAAGCGACGAAGCCCACCACCGTTTCCAACCATTACAAAAGACTCCTTTGTATTCCAAATTTGTCAATTGTATTTTCAAGGTGTCCCAATCCTCAGATTGGTCTTTGTCAATTCCCAAACGTGCAGCAAGAACATCTTCATCGATTAGAATACCTTGTCTGTTAATGAACTCGTTCAACAAGAATCGAACTCTAACATTAATTGGAGTGTTTTTTAACATCTCTAATTCTCCGACGAAACGAGAATCTATGGATTTAACGTTTTTGTTAAATACCGTTGACAAACCTACTTTTTTTGACAATAACTGATAGGCAAAGGATAAATCAACCATTTGCTTTCTGAACGTTTTTATATTATCGTCAGTGACCTCATTTTTTTCTATGCAGAGATCAAACAGATTCTTACCCAAATCCTCCAACATAACGTTGTCATTGGCAGAAAACAAAACAATAGGTATCTGTTTCTTTAAAAGACCACGTTTTTGTCTTGTTCTGATTTCTTGGGCTATGGCAGTACCACCAAATGCAACTCGCACATTCTTCCCATTTTCATCAGGCACTTTGTCTCCATCCAATTTAAGATCCAACATCAGCCCATCATATTGAGTATTTGAGGCGAAAAACACAAACTGCTTTTCCCAAGAACTTTTATTCCGCTCAAACTCAACGCTCAACTCCCCCTTCTTTCCAAAGCCTTCAACTTTTCTGAAAGAATTAGGTTCGTCATCAATGTAGATATATTTTATTTCGTTAGTCATTTTTGGGTATAACTATTTTAAAGCACGTGGAATATCCACTATGCGGGGTTGACAATTCTATTTTACCTTTATATGACAAGATAATATCTTTAACTATTTTAAGTCCAAATCCTGTTCCCACCAATTGTTCATCAATTGAAGCATCGAATCCGGCAGGTGTGGAAGTAGAAAAGAAAGCATTGAAAATGCGATTTCTATTCTCTCTCGGTATTCCATCACCATTATCATTAAAATTGATAAATGTATTATCATTATCAAGTCCAACTTCCACAAGAATCTTGCCATCAACATTGGCACGCCTAATTGCTTTTTTTGAATTTGAATATAAATTAAATAAAATAGAATTCCATTCTGATTTATGCATTGGTATGGTAACCACATCATAATCATATATTTCGGTTCTAAATTCTATTTCATTTCTCCTTAAATCCTTTTTTATGGTTTCCTCAAAAATATCTAATATTTCTAACAAATCAATAGGCTCTTTTTCTCTTCTTGTATTTTGGGAAATTGTTGCACTAAAAAACTTAGTGTAATTAAACAAACTATCAAAATCTTTTTTAATGTTAGTTACATATCTTTGAGCATCTATGGCAAGCCCCAATTCATTCAAATTACTAATATCTCCATAAATAATTGGTTGAAATTGTTCCATTTCGTGTGTGAACTCTCCAATAGTCAAACCAAGAGAGGCAAGAACACGTAACATACCCATTTCCTCTATCATATCTTGTAATTTATCCAAAATATGATGTGCCTGCTTATGTTGTTCTTCTTGCTCAATTATATTATTTGTTTTCTTATCTGATTGTTTATTATCAATGATTTCAGATAATTTGTCAAACATTTCTTTTGTAGTTTGAACTTCATTATTGGGCTCAATAGTAACATCATCTCTTTCTTCAATATTATCATCTTCTCTTATCTTTGCAATTTTTTCTGCAACTCTATTCTTTGCTATAATCAATGACTTATGTACGAAATCCGACAATTGCCGAAACGCCTCATTTTCAATTAACCCTTCACGACTTGCAGTTTCTTCAAATTTGTTACCATTCGGATCAATTATTTCTACAAATCCAAACAAACTTTTATTGTTTAATGGCACATTAGTAAAGCCTGAATCTATACTCCAACGTCTGTCGATTCTTGTCCAATCGTCATCCGTATCACCATACGGCAATACACGGAAACCATTCCTATACAATTTAACACCGGCTGCTTTCCTTGAAAAATCTTGTATTTTTTTTAGTTCTGTACTTGATATTTGATATTTATAGTATTTAGGTCTTTGATATATAAAGTAATAAATTTTAAATGTGACATCAGACAATTCACTAAATTCTTTTTCCTGATCCGAAAAATTAACTACTTGCAAGTCGTTTATTCCTAAATATTTGCTATTTATAGACAAATATCCACAATGATTATTGTCTACATACCCCTCAAAAGTGGCCAGTGCCTTGTCAAAAACTGACATTTTATCATTTTTACAAGGTGTCTTAACACCATCAACTACTTGATTGAAATTCACCTTAAAACTATTTTCATTTTTTATCGCCAAGTTATAACTTCTGCTACTTTCTGACAAATAGTCCGGCTGAAACAAATCTAAGACATATCCAAAAATGCGATTAATCGCCCCATATGTCCATTTTTCTCGTAAATTATCAATAATTAATGTAGTGCCTTCGTCTTTTGTCTTTTCTATTTCTTCAATAGGGAAAGTTACTGATGAAATATCTGAATCAAGCACATACCTACTCCAATCAATAGTTAACTTAATTGCCTTTTGAGATTTTAGGGTTTGCGTAATGATAGTCAATTGTTCACCTAACCTTTGGGTGGCAAATCTTCCAATTCCTTTTTTACCTGCACGTGTACGATGGTATCGCTCTGACTTTGGATTATGATACTTATCAGTGGAAGATATACGCATAAAACCGTCTTTTAACTGTGTTTCAGTCATTCCCAATCCATTATCAGAAATAATAAGAGATCCGCCCCTATTTTGTGTGTCAATAAAATCAACATCCACGACCCTTGCATCTGCATCATATGCGTTTTTGATTAGTTCAGATACGGCAGTCTCCGCCTTGCCAACTAATTCATAGCCCAAGCGCTGAATTAATCCGGCATCAACAGTAAAACCAACTTGCTTTATATCTCCCATCACACCTTAATTTATATAAAACAATTAGTACATAACACTTCGTCGCCGAAAATGTCCACAAGATTTGTGCCCTTGTTTTGTTTTCGGTTGGCGTTTTGCTTGTTGATTACGTCAAGTTTGATTTGACGTATGCGCTCAGGCTTTATCAAATCGGCTAAGGTTTCGTTTTGATTCCAAGTGTAGCCGTTCTTTTCGTATTCCATTGCCTTCTTGTACAAATCGGGGTGTTGCTCGTAGAGCCAAATCCATTCTATCTTTTGTTGGAAAAAGCAAAAATAACATCCCGAACGGCTGCGGCAATATGTACCGACTTGTCCGTCCACTTCAAACGGTATTTCATCATAATACGACGGCACACCTACGCCGCTCTTTCTCAACAAGTCGAAAATGTCTTTTTTTACAAGCACGTCGGTATTGTCCAAAAGCGGGAAGTTATCAAGTTTGCCGACAGGATAATCCGTTGTTTTCAAAAACTCAAATACAGCGTGATTGAATAGTTTAATATCCAAATCAAGCAAGGCATTGAGTTTCTTGGAATAGTAAAACCCTTTTGAAATCGGGGTTTTAACAATGCCTGTAACATCATATTTTAAGCGACCGGGGGAGCAAAGTTTCTCAAAAATATCAACAACCTGTTTCATATTGTCGTTGTTCAGAAACTTGTTGATGACATCCAAACTCCAAATGTTTCGCCTAAACGGGAAAATTGCCTGAATGTTTGGCTTAGTGGAGATATAGCCGTCGCGGTCTTCGTCGCCACGGATTCCAACATACGACACCGCCAAATCATTGCCGACAAATTTTTCAAAGACTTCGAGTTTCATTCTGAGCGTACACCAACGCTGTTGAGGCGAAGGAAGAAAGTTTCCCGTCTTTTCCAAAAAAAACTCAAAGGGGTTTATACCATCATTGACAGCGCACTTGACTTCAATCTTGCCAAGATACGATTTCAAGTTTTTGATAAGTTTTTCGGTTTCCTTCAACTCGCATTTGGTGTCTGCGGTATAAAACTCAATATCCAAGTCGGGATATTTCTGTTTCATATACACCGACAACGCCGCGCTATCCTTGCCACCCGATATGCCTAATATATGCCTGACTTTCATTTTGCCTTTCCTTTATGCTTTTGCAAGTGCAAATATACATAAGTTTTTCGACAATGCTATTTCTTTTTCATCTTTTTTTCCAAAATTTTCAATAGGATGCAGATGTCGAGATTGCCATCCCCACTGAGATTATCATTTATAATTTTTTCTAACTCCGTCGCACGCTTCTTGTCCTGTTTCCTCAATACGTATGTCTGAGTCCTGAGGTTAGTGCCTTTGTTTGTTGCCATACCAAAAGAAAAAGCCTCAACAGTTTTGTCATTGTCAGCGGCTTTTGACACTTCCGCACATTGTTCGCACTCGCGGAAAAGGAAAACAAGTTCGTCAAGCATTTTTTCTTCTTCGCTGTCTTGCATTTCTTCGAGGTCGTGCTCCAAAACAGGGTAACAAATAGCCTGATACCAAAGAGTACGATTGTCAAACTTCAAAATGGCGTGATTGTAAAATTCTTCTTGTTTGCGTGTGAGAAGATGGGTTTTTACATTAGACAAACGCGACTGAATCTCCACAACATAATCCTGATAGTCGGTATGTTGCAATCCCAATTCCTCAATCAAACGTTTTTCGATGCGGTCGATAAGGTTGGTGTAGCACATACGGAGTTCACGGATGGCGTTTTGAAGGGTTTCGCCGTATGTGTCGAAATCTTGCGTATCTTTGAAACCGAGAGCCTGTGGCAAATCCTCAAAAAACGTCTTTTCGGGGTCTTTCGCCTTTGCCAAAACGTCGCGGAATCGCATTGTGGATTTCTTGTTGAACTTTTTCGTGTGCTTGGTGTAGTCGTTGAGTTTGTTGTAGAAAAACAAGAACGGCTTGATGGTCTCAATGATTTTGTCGGACGTAATGGCAAACTCATCAGGAAGTTGTATGAATTTTCTGTACTGATTGAAAAAATCGAGATTAACGCCTTCTGTTGCAAACATTTTCACCGAGTATTTGCCCGGCTTTTTTGGCAGAAGGTCAAACATATATTCCTCTAACTTAGGGCAATACGCGCCTGATTCGGTTTCGTAGAGGGCATAGTCGTTGCGCTTGACAATCAGGAACACCGGCAGCCAAAAATCTATGAAACCTTGTTTGAGTTTGTACGGTTTTTCGGAGAGGATTTTTACAAGTTCGGAGAGTTTTTGCTGTTTCCCGACCGAACTTTTAAGGAAGTTCATACTTGCCTCCCAAAGTGAATCTATGCCACTTTTCTCCTTTGGATGGTCTTGAAGTCCGTTTTCGTTGTGCAGACCGGTGTCTTTGAGCAACGAAAAATATATGGTTTTTTCGGGCGGGAACTTGTCGTCGGCAAAGCCCAAATCTTTTTCGGTGTTATTATTCAACAATGCCCTAATCAAGTAGTTGCGGGCTGTCGCTATCTGACTACTGAGTTTATGACGATTGAAAAGTTCGTTGTTCATAACGGGCGTTTCAGAGTAAACATCGTTGCAGACCTTAGAAATCAAAACATTGAAATCACGGAGCGAGTTTACAGTTTTTGTCTCGCCTTTGTAAATCCAAGTAACGGCATTGTTGTACGAAAAGAGGTTTTCGGTGATTTCTTTGTTCAAAAGTGTTTCCTCATATTCGCGGAGTTTTTTGATTTCGTTGTTGGCGACATCGTCGTTTTCATCCAACAACACATTATCGTATATATATCTGTATTTCTGAATGTGATACAGATGTTCTACTATCTTGTCGGTGTTGTTGAAAAATGCAAAAACAATGGCATTGTCGGTTTTTGCGCTGAAATCAATTACGGATTCCAAGGCGTTTTCATCCTCAGAAAAAATCAGTTCGATATAGCCGTCAATGTCGCCGTCGGGAACAACTTGCACAGGTTCTTGCCGGATTTCATAATCGAAAAAGCGTGGTGTGCCTTTCTGATAATAGCAAGCCTTTGCGGGGGAAATACGCTTGTTGAAAAACAACCTCAAATCGTCAATGTAGTTTTCGGGGCGAGAAACTATCGTTCCCGCCTTGATGATTTCAGCCTCCAAATCCACATCAGTGCCTTCAAAAAGTTTAAGCCTCTGATTGTATTTGGCAAACCTGACGATTTTGAATTGAATTAGTTTTTTTATGATGTCTCCCGCATTAGGAATTGCCATCGCGTTTTCGGCGTATTGTTGCATTTGAGCCTCAGTAAGAACCGAATTTGCTCCCGCAAACAAGTTGAAAACGCCGATTGCCTTTACAATTTTGATAATGTCAGAAGTCAGTATGTTGTCATCAACGTCAATATTTTCGGCGCGTCCTATCGCTGTATTGATTTCGCCCCATCGCATAGAATCAGCGTTGGCATCTTTCAAAACAGGATAGAATACGTAATTGATATAATCGTAAACATCTGACAGGCTGTATGTAAGCGTCTCAGTCGGTTCAAACTTAGATGGTGAGCCTGTTCCGTTTGCCATCAAAAACGAAAAAATAGACCTTTCGTTCTGACCATATCGCATCACTGCCTCTGTTACCGCAACGGCAGAAAACGGGTCAAGCGGATAAAGATTGAACGACGTTTCTTTTGAAAAACCACTTGAAACAACCTTGGTTTCGTGAGCGAGGTCGTAAAGCACTGCCGCATTGGCATTTACTTTGATTTCGCGCCTTTCTTGTAATTGTTTTGCCGCCAAATTCAAAAGGACTTCGGCGGGTTCAACGAATGGGATTTCCTGAAATCTGCCTTTTACCTTTGTCCATTCGTTTTTCTGACTTTCAGTAAGTTTTTTGGCGTAAGCCGTAAAACCTTGATGTAAAGTGGTTAGCAACAAAACATTGCGGGTCGGGGCATTGGCAAATTCTGCAAGTTGTTGCAAAAAATACAACTCTTTTTCAGGGTTGTTGTTGGCAGCGTGTTCGAGAATCTTTCCAAATTCGTCAATCGCAATTACCAAAAACTTGTTGGCTTTTTTCAGTTTTTCATATCTTTTACGCAACTCATCAATCACATTGTCGGCAGTGCCTTCAATATTGAATTTCTTGCGCATAAGCGTTGACAATTCGGTATAATCTCCTACAATATTTATGATTTCGTATGCGGCGGCATCCGACAGATTTTGCGGACTAAACAACAGTTTTGTCTTTTTGCCGCTGCACAAATCCGTCTCAAAAGCAATCAGGAAACTTGATTTTCCTGTGCCATAACTACCTATCAACGAGAATGTATGTATTCCCGATTGAAATTTTTCCACTATGTTTTTGACGGCTTTTTTAACATTCGGAGTAGGAATGTAAATTTGGTTTTCGTGGAAACCGTTTTCTATATTTGCCGAAAGATTAATTTTTTGCATCGTAGTAATTGTTTAAAATTTCAATGGGTTTCAATTCTTTTAGTATCGATAGATTTCTGATACCTGCGTGGTCGGCGTAACTAAGGTATTCAGGATATTTTTCGGACAAGTTTTTGAGCATATCGATTGTTTCTAAATCGGTCATACAAAAAACGAGTCCTACTTCTTGAAGTAACTCATAATCAATCACCTGCGAATTGCCTTCGTTGGCAACAATTACAGCAAAAAGAAATACTTCGTCCGTAACCTTACGCTTGCCTTCAATGTTGAAATAGTAGTCGAAATTGTTTTGTTCGTCGTGTTTGTCGGTCTTGTCGGTCTGACGGATAAGGTCAAGATCCAACAACAATGTGGAATATTCGTCGTTTGACTGCGGCTTTTTGGGCAGACAATAGTTTTGCAACAACGCGCCCACATCGCGCTTAACGGTGTTTTCGTTGAAAGCGGTTTCTTTCTGAGCCTCAGTAAGTTTGCGTTTGACGAATTTTATAATATGTTCGCGGTCAAATACTCGACGTTCTTTTTGGAACATTGCGAAAACCATATTATAAAGGGTTGCATCGTTGTAATAGACAATCAAAAAGTGCAACAACCACAGCGTTCCAAGGTCTTCGAGATATTTGTCCTTGCCGTTGTCGTTGTCAAAAAGGTAATCGGCAATCCACCCAAATTTTTCACTATTGAACCCGAACACCTTGTACCAATACCTAATGGCGGAAACCATATTTTTGCCCACGCCGAGAGTTACCACGGCATTAACGTCATTGAAGTTTCCGTTATTCTTAATAAAATCGTAACCCTTTTTGAGCCAAAGAGTTCTGCACGGGAACGAATCGTGCCCCGAGAAGTGAATGTCGTTATATTGAGGTTTTATTGTGCCTATCATTGCAATGCGTTTTTTAGAAGGCAAAGATAGAGATATTTTTGGAAAGTTGAAAATCATTTTTCCCAATCTCCCAAATTATTCCTACCTTTGCCGACACAAAACTTAATCCGCTATGACCGAAAGACATCCGTTGAAACCGTTTTTGCCCACGGGCGCAAAAATCCTGATGTTGGGCAGTTTTCCGCCGCCGATGAAGCGTTGGAAAATGCCGTTCTATTACCCTAATTTTCAGAACGATATGTGGCGCATATTTGGTATCGTATTCTTCAACGAT
>JAEEGL013225966.1_pt1 | contig 10032 bp, 22 predicted proteins | sample 9134231 | NCBI WGS metagenome assembly JAEEGL01 (sample SAMN16246548, study PRJNA631951) | gut metagenome | biome: gut microbiome; feature: rumen; material: fiber-attached | host: Bos | place: Iran: Karaj | collected 2018-10 | reverse complement strand
CGCTTTTGTACTCGAACCCCCAGATATACTGGTGCGTGTAGGCAACCGCATTGTAGCGACTAATTAAGTTGTGCAGAATGGGTAAAGTGTTGGTCATGGTCGTGACCTCCTTCCTTGTGATGGCCCTATAATAGCACCCCCCGGACAGCCTGTCAACTGTCATATTGCACAAAAATTTTTGTGCAGATTGCCAGAACATTTGTTTTGTGCAAGGTGCACAACTTTTGGGCGTTTATGCACCTCATATTTGTGCACTTTTGCCCGTGCAAAAATACCGTATGCACAGTTAGTTGCCACTAACCTGTCGTGTGGGGTGATCACGGCAGGCTGAGGAGAGCCTTAGCTCTCCTCGAAGTCCTCCTCAGTGAAACCCATGGCTCCCAGTGCCACCCCCAGCTCCATCAGGTCGCCCAGGGTGATCTCACCATCAGCCACCAGCTCCCTCAGTAAGTCCTTAACCGTTGCCCCCATAGCCAGCTTCTCTTCGTACGTCATCTCGCGTACCTCCTTTCTTTTGATGGCTTGATAATAGCACATGCGGGACCGGCTGTCAAGCATTTTGTGCTAACTTTTTGGAGAAAATTTTGCCCCAGGCTACCCAGAACGCAAAAACGCGGCGTTTCCCTAGTAAACGCCGCGCCGAGGGCTTAACCCTCGGCTTCGTTGACGATGATGACCCCACCGCATGCGCTCGCCGCTTCGAACGCCTTGCTCCGCAGGTTGTAGGCTCCGTAGAACCACAGCTCGCCATCCACGGTGGTGGCTACTACATAGGTATACTCGCTGGCATAGTCCGGTAAATTGTTGATCATCTTTGATGACCTCCTTTCTTCTGATGGCTCTATAATAGCATTAACGGGATGGCTTGTCAACCACTTTTTCACAGATTTTTGGACGGATTTTTTGCCATGGGATACCCCTAACGCAAAATCGCGTCGTCTGCCCGCAGACGACGCGCCAAGGAAAAAGGGGCTGATGATCAGCCCCAGAGCTTAAGCGAGATCCTCTCCTTGAGGGTCTTCTCCTTGCGGCGGTAGCCATAGCGGCCGTTGGTCTCGATCATTCCCGCCTCGGCCATCTCCTGCGCCACCTCGTCAATGTCAGTGGGGTCGAACTGAGCGAACCACTCGTCCGCCATAGCCCACCAGTGCCATGCGTGCCAGTTGAGGTCGTCCACCTCCTGCAACACCTTGTAGATCCTGTAGATCACCTGCACCTTCGCCTTAGCCTTCATCGCTGTGGCCTCCTTTCTTTTGATGGCTTCATAATACCACTTCCGGGACGAGGTGTCAAGCATTTTCTGTTGAATTTTTTGACAAATTTTTTGCCCATAGTATCCCTAAAGCGAAAAACGCGTCGTTTGGGCCACAAACGACGCGCCAAAGGCTTGGGATTACTCCCAAGCCTCGACCACCTCAGCCCCCTCGTCATCCCCGAGGTAGGCAGCTGCCCGCTCGGCGTCCTCACGGGTGTGATAGGCCCCCCAGAACCACGCCTCGCCGTCCACATAGCGCACCACCAGGTACTCATACTCCTTAGCATACTCAGGTACATTATAGATCATCTCTGTGACCTCCTCTCTTGTGATGGCCCTAATATAGCACATCCGGGACAAGCTGTCAAGCGTTTCCCGCACATTTTTTCGCCGATTTTTTACCCAGGATTACACCCAAGGCAAAGACGCGCCGTTTCCTGAGTAAACGGCGCGCCAAAAGGAAAGGGCGCTACCCATGGTAGCGCTCCTTCAGGCTCTTCATGTGGTCGAGGGCGGCCACGATGTACAGGCTAACACAGCCCACAAAAATCAGCTCCAGCATTCTGCTCACCTCCTTTTCATGGCTTCATAATAGCACTTCCGGGCAACCTTGTCAAGCACTTTTTGCCGACTTTTTGGACGGATTTTTTAGCCCAGGTATCACTCAACGCAAATTCGCGTCGTCCCCACGTGGACGGCGCGCCAAATGGAAAGGAGATGGCTTACGCCATCTCCTCTCTCTGCTTCTTGAGAGCGATCAGCTCGACCAGCAGCTCGTCATCCAGCTCGTAGTCAGCCCTGCTCCACCTGTCCTTCATAGCCAGCATGAACCTGCGGCTCTCCAGTACCTCGATTCTCTTGGTGATCTCGTCCATCGTCATAGCTCTTGTCTCCTTTCTTTTGATGGCTTCATAATAGCACATCCGGGATAATGTGTCAAGCGTTTTCTGCAAAAAATTTGCCGATTTTTTTAGCCCAGAGAACCCCTCAAGCCAAATTCCGCTCGTTGCGGCCCACAACGAGCGGCTGGGGCTTTCACCCCAGCCTTCTGTTGGTTAGTCCATCAGGAACACCTTGAAGCAAAGCACCCCGTATGCTACCACCGCTACCATCACTACTAATCCGTACATCTTGTGTACCTCCTTTCTTTATCTGAGCCTATAATAGCATTCCGGGAGCACCTTGTCAACCACTTTTTTCCGATTTTTTGAAAAAATTTTCGCCCTGGGTTGCTCTGATCCAAAATGCGCGCCGTTTCTCCCAGGAACGGCGCGCCAAAAGGAAAGGGAGCCTTTCGGCTCCCTAGTGGGTCGTGCGCACCCGCACAGGCTTGGTGGCGTTCTGCTTGAGGTCGATCAGCTGGTACGACCAGCCCCTCAGTCCCTGTCCCTGGGCAACGACCTGCCCATTGTCACGGACGGTCCACTCCTTGGTGGTCACATTGTATACAGCGCTGATGGTCTTCGTCATGGCTCTTAGCCCTCCTCTCTTGATCTGTCTATATAGTACCACTTCCGGGACGAGCTGTCAAGCACTTTTTCACAGAAATTTGGCGCGATTTTTTGCCGTGGGTTGCTGTGGACTAAAATGCCTCGCGTTGCCTACGTCAACGCGCGGCCAAATAGAAGAGCGGTGCTTGCGCACCGCCCCACCTTAGTTCATGAAGAATACTCTGACGAGCAGGGCCGCATAGGCAACCACCGCTACCACTGTGATCAGTTCGTACATTCTGTTCACCTCCTTTCGATGGCTTAATAATAGCACTTCCGGGCGAGTGTGTCAAGCGTTTTTTTCACGATTTTTTGAAAAAATTTTCTCCCCAGGCTCCAAGCAGTGTAAAATCGCATCATTTACGGCCTGCTTCTCGACCGTAAATGATGCGCTCGCCCCTTATTAATAGCAAACACACTTTGCTATTAATAAGAAAAATTTTACTCATAATATTAATAAGCGCATTTTGTGTTTTCGTTAATTAAGCCGGCCTTGTTAAAAATTTAACAATCGAAAAGTGTGTTTGCGGTCATTAGCGCACTTTGTTAAATTTTTAACAATCCTACTGGATAAAAAAAGAAGGGGGCTTGCGCCCTCTTCTCTTTACTTCTCAGTTACCTCAGTTTTACCATTTACCCAGTGGCTTCTTGCTGTTTTGATAACCTTGGTTGTGATTGTGAAGGTGTCCTCATGGAAGGTCTTTTCAACGGTTCTCACTCCGTCAATGTACCATTCAGTCTTGAGGCTTCCAACAAGTTCCTCATAGGTCTTGTCGGTGTCAACCCATTCCCAGTTGCGACCCTCGCAATCCGTTGCTACATGTTTCTGAGTGAAGTTCTTTGTGATAGTCATTTTGTCTATCTCCTTTCTTTTGATGACTCTATAATAACTCCGGTCGGAGATTTTGTCAAGCACTTTTCGAAAAATTTTTTTTGAGGGTTTCGGGGGCTTGCGCCCCCGCTTTCTTTGTTTAGTTATCGCTAGTAGCGATGACCCAAAGCAGTAACCCCGCATAAGCGACTACAGAAACAAGAACGATGATGTTGTACATTTTTTTACCTTCCTTTCTTTTGATGATTTAAGTATAGCAGATGTTCCGGTGTTTGTCAAGAGGTTTCGTTATTTTTTTTACTGACCTCACGGGAGCGTACCATTTATAGAGGACTCTTTCCTCTTGACAATTATAGTATAGCATAGGCTCGAAAATTTGTCAAGCACTTTTTTGAAATTTTTTTGGGGTGGTGGAAGAGGATCACTCCTCTTCCATCAGCTCTTCCATGGTAACCTCTGCCTCTTCAAGCAGGTCCTCTAAGGTTGCGCCCCATCTCATCATTTCTTCGTACATTGTGTGTACCTCTCTTTCTTTTGATGGCTTAATAATAACACCGGTCAGCGATTCTGTCAAGCACTTTTTGAAAAAAATTTTTTGTTAAATTTTTAACGATCTCGGCTACTGGAAAAAGAAAGGGGAGGCTTACGCCTCCTCCTTTTCCGTCCAGTATACGATCCAACCCTGACCCGTTTTCTGTACCTGCACAGCCTGTACATTTTCGTCCTCAAACAGCTCCTGTAAGAACTCCTGAAGCTCCTCGGTTCTCTTGGTTACGATCTCTTCCTCATACTGTTTCATCATGGCTTGTAGCCTCCTTTCTTTTGATGGCTTAATAATAACGCCAACCGGTCGAATTGTCAAGAAAAAATTTTGCACAAATTATTTTGTGCATTTTGACGACACGCTTTAATACTTTAGTGCGGTGAAATGTTTGAATTCAAATAATGGTTAGTTCAAACTAACTCGATCTGCAATCGTCAAATTGAGTTAGCCAAGACTAACTCTAAATAACGAAAACAGAAAAATCGATTGTTAAATTTTTAACAAAGTCGATCCGTAAAATAACGAAAACACAAAATTGGATTGTTAAAAATTTAACAAGCCCCGATTATTAAATAGCGAAAACACAAAATGTGATTGTTAAATTTTTAACAATCTCGGCTTATTGAACGCAAACACAAAATGCCCTCATTAAGCCCGCACGCTAAACAACGAAAACGGGAAATGCCCTCGTTAATTTTTTAACAATCAACTATACTAAAAAATGTAGGGGACTATACTAAAAGCTAAACACCAGCCGTTTGGGACGCGAACGGCTGGGCAAGAGGAAAGGAGGCTTACGCCTCCTCCGTCTCGATCCAGTAGACCACCCAGCCCTGTCCAGTGCGCTGAACCTGGAACGTGTCGATGCCGTCCTCGATCAGCTCCTGTGTGAACTCCACCAGACCCTCCTTGCTCAGAACCTCCTGCTCGTACTGCTTCATCATGGCTTGCGCCCTCCTTTCTTTTGATGGCTTAATACTACCACATCCGGGCAGTCCTGTCAAGCACTTTTTTCGCAGTTTTTGAAAATTTTTTCGCCCTGAGCTACCCCAAAGACAAATGCCGACCGTTTGGCGCGCAAACGGTCGGCCAAAGGGAAAGGGAAGGCTTACGCCTTCCCCTTCATCGCCTTACGCAGGATCGACAGGCAGCAGTTGCAGTGCTCCACCATGCAGTCGACCTCCTCCATCGCCTCGTAGTTGACCTCCCAAGCCTCGTCATCAGCCGTCAGCTCAGCTGCGTAGTTCCTCAGCGCCTTGACCATCTCCATGAACTCCTCTACTCTCTTGGCATCCTTCATCGTGGTGTGCCTCCTTTCTTTTGATGAGCCTATCATAACAGTTCCGGGACGTTCTGTCAAGCACTTTCCGCACATTTTTTTGACGAATTTTTTGAGCCAGTAGACCACCAAGCAAAACACGGCGCGTTTGGCCCGCAAACGCGCCGCCCAATAAAAGAAGAGCCTTGCGGCTCCTCTCTTACCAGTGCATGGTCTCTCTGATTTTTTTGGTGGCGATTGCCTTGATGTGAGCGTGCGCCTGTGCATAGCTGAACAGCCCTTGACCCTTGGCCAGCACCTCACCGTTATCCCGAATGGTCCACGCCCCAGTAGTGATGTTGTATACAGCGTTGATGTTCTTGGTGGTTCTCTTCATGGCTTGTAGCTCCTTTCTTTTTGTAGCTTCATAATAGCACCTCCGGGAAAGCTTGTCAAGCATTTTCTACCACTTTTTTGCAAATTTTTTTACCCCTAGCAATGTGTTAAGGCAAGCTCTGGCCGCCACGTCCCATGGCGGCCAGCCAGCCCTTATTGATAGCATTTAGTGTTTGCTCTTATTAGTGATGTGTCTTATTAATAGCATTTAGTGTTTGCTATCATTAGTGTTATGTTGTTGTATGTGTGTGTTATTGTTGTTGTTGTTGTTGTGTTTGTCTCTCTCTTTATTCACGCGCTCACGCGCTTGGTCACTCGCTAGCTGGCCAGCCTTGCCACCACCATGTGCCCCTTGCCGCACTTGCCATCTTCTCTTAGTATAATCTATTATACTTTCCCGCAATTATTATTCCTCTATTGGATCTTAGTTTCAGGATTGCATTTTGTATACAAAATATTTTCTTATTGAACGCATTTTGTGTTTGCCCTCATTATTGTGCATTTATGGGCTTATGCACTATTTAACGCAAATTGTATTTGTCCTCATTTATTTTGCGTAAAGGGTTGCTTAACCCAAATGAGGCGCGCTTGGACCGATAGCGCGCCTGCGAAGATCGTTATGTTACATGCCTATTGGATAAGATTTGTAGAGCAATAAAAAACGTATGCTTGAAGATTAAATCAAGCATACGTTTCAAACAATAATAAAAATAACAGAAGTGATCAATGATTGATGTATCAGATTATTATTGAATTGTTCTTGTTGCATCTATCAAGCGCGCAACGTTTTGTCGGGGGCCAATGGCGGGTCTATCATTTTTGCCCGCGTCGCTCGCGCCAGTAGATGCCTATACTTTTTTGTATATATTCTCAGCAGAAATACACTGGGGGGTATACTTATGGGATAAAAAATTTTTGAAAAAGTTAAAATGATTTGATCTGGCCACTATCATCCCCAAATCAATTTTTCATTTCAGAAATCGAGAAAAACTATCATACCCAAATCAATTATTCCAAAACACTATCTGCCGGAATATTATATCCATCACAAACATAAATAACTTTAGGAGCCAAATCTGTTTTAGAATTATAACTAACCGTTACAATTCTAATTGTACTTTCGCCCTCAACAAAAACTTTTTTTTGAACCTCTCCGATTCCTTTACATACTGGACATATTGCTACACTATTATCATATCCAGAAATCTTTCCACTACCATCACAAAATGTACAACTTAAATACTCTGAACTATCTTGTGGTAATTTAAACTTAATTTTTTCTCCAACATCATGCTTTATATCAATAATCATGCGCCAACTAACTCCCCTAACTTTTTCGGGATTTCACAACCCAATTCTCTTAATGCATTATACGCTATTAAATACTTAGGATTTATTTCGTCATCCCTCTTACTAATCAAAACATAATCCTTATCGCCCATAGCCAGCGTACTAAACTCCAGCTCATTCCCCGGCATAAACCCATACCGATTCCGCAATCCAACAGGAATAGAAACTCTCCCTAAATAATCAAGTTTGCGGCTAACATTTTCATCTACAATTTCCATAATCAATTAACCTGCGGCTGGGCCACCATCATCCGCTTCGTCACTGGCTTCATCAATCGCAGAGGCGGAAACCGCGTCCTTTCCTCCCTTATTTTTATCTTTCTCTACTGGATTAACTGCCACACAAAAAATATGCCAGACATAGCCTTCTTCGTCTTTCACCGTTCCAATATAAGCAGAATTCCTAACCGCACGAGCATCATCATCTTCCAGTTCCCATCCAGTACCTACGGTATAAAAATCAAGAGCCCTAATCTCTTTAATATCATCATCCAGTAATACCCATACTACTGGCTTACCATACTGTATCTTCGTACCCAAGACTTGCCGAATTGGTCCTTCGCAATGCCCCGGCACATTATACTTCCAAATTCTTACTGCCACTGCGCTCGTCCTCCTTACTCAGCCTTAGGTCCATCCTCAGTTCTTCTCATGACTAGCTCTAAAATAACATTAGAGATCATAATGCAAGGTCCGAAAACTACAAACAAAACAATAATAATAACCTTATCAACAATACTAATCTTGCCCCAATCAATATCCTCAATACCGATCAGCTGTTGGACACTACAAAAAGCCCACAGCACAGCAAGTAATACTCTTACAAAAATATCCATCATTGTCTTTCTGTTAACCAAGCAGAAGCCATTTCATCGGCACGCCCAGCTACAACAGCACAACTATATGCGATTAAAACAAAAAGCCCTAAAATAGCTCCGCAAATAATTAACATACTTACCTCCTATTTATTTTTTACATTTATATTATAACATAAAATTTTTTTACAGTCAATTTCATGGTAAAAAAGCTGTCTTAAAGAATCTTGACACTCTGGAAAAATTTTTGTATAATACTAATATAATGGAGGTATAAAGAATGATAAAATTAGATTATACTTTAGAATCTCCAGAGGAAAGAAAAGCATTAGTTGAAAAGATTCTCGAAGAAACACCGAATCCTACTCCGGCCTATCTCGAAATTTTAGCAGACTACTTGGTTCTCTGTATGGAAAAGCAAGAGCGCAAAGAGCGAAAAATGCTTACAGAAAACCGCATGGCAACAATCACAAAAAGAGAAACATCTTTTGAAGGTTTAATCTCTCAATTTGAAAATGGCGAAGACGGTATATACAATTTAATTGCAGAAAATAAAAATCAAATATTTCAACCAAAAGTAACAATAACTAAAAAAGATTTAGAAGAAATCCCTTTTTTAAAACAAATAAAAGAAGCTATTTAGTTTTGGGAAGACAAGCTGAAAACTACTTCTGGCAAAAACGCCTTTATAATTAAAAAAGCAATTATCGACTTGCGGAAAGACCAATATGTTATTAAAGAAGCATATCGACAACCAGTAGTATTTAAAAGCGTAACTCATTCAAAATTTTATACTCCATTAGATGAAAAGATTACTTTTGATGAAAATGGATTTTGCGTGCCGCAAGGGATTAGTTTTATCAATCCCGCAGTCTGTTCAGCTGTATTATGCAATTATTCTAAATTAAAAATGGATTCTTATAGTAATTTTGAAAAAGATACATATTTCTTTATGGAAGCTTTTGATGAATTATGCACTATTGCGCTCAAGGATTATCCGCTCTACGACAAAATTGTAGAAATGAAAATTGATGGGCGTCAAAATGTTGAAATCCAATAGCAATTAGAAGCCGAATTTGGCATTAAACATAGTTTAGAATATATTTCAAGCCTTTGGAGAAAAAAGATCCCTGGGCTTATAGCTTCGGCAGCCGAGGATCAATATTTAGATTGGTATTATTTAAATATAGAAAAAGGAAAATATAAACGCTGTAGCAGATGCGGCGAGATTAAATTAGCTCATAATAAATATTTTTCTAAAAATAAAACTTCTAAAGATGGCTTTTATAGTATTTGCAAATGCTGCCGTAATAAAAAGAAAGTTCCTGTTGTGGGCAAATCTAATTAAAGAATATAATTAAATTTAATCTAATAATAGGAGGTAAATTATTATGGCTGATGGAAAAACTTATTTTTGTGAAAAATGTGGAAAAACCATGAGCGCAGAAAATTTTTATACTTCAAACAATTTAGAGAAATATCCTGCGGAAGGAAAATTAAAGTAGTGTAAAAAATGTATCACCATGCATGTTGATAACTATGATCCAGAAACTTATCTTTGGATTCTAAAAGAAGTTGATGTGCCATATGTCCCCGACGAATGGAACAGGATTTTGCAATCTTATATTACCGATCATAGAAGAATTACTCCCACTTCTATTCTTGGTAGATATTTATCTAAAATGAAATTAGTTTAGTATAAAAATGCTCGGTGGGAGGATACTGAAAAGCTACAAGAATTAGCGTAGCATAAAGTCAGAGAAACAATGACTCGTCAAGGTTTTTCTGCGTCAGAAATTGAAGAAACAATATAGAAAGGAATTGTCGCAGTTCCTGAAAATATTGAATAGGTTGCGGCCGTCGGTTCTGCGAACGCATCGACGAACCCCGCACAGGCTTTAGCGCAGTTGCAAGGAACAGATGACTATTTTGCTCATACTTCTGGAGCAGACGAAGATGATTTTAATAACGATCTGACTGATGAAGATCGAAAATATCTTCGCTTAAAATGGGGTAAAGCATATAAACCAGAAGAATGGATTGCTTTAGAGCAATTGTATAATGACATGCTGGCTTCTTATGATATTTAGTCT
>JAEEGL012501994.1_pt1 | contig 10032 bp, 7 predicted proteins | sample 9134231 | NCBI WGS metagenome assembly JAEEGL01 (sample SAMN16246548, study PRJNA631951) | gut metagenome | biome: gut microbiome; feature: rumen; material: fiber-attached | host: Bos | place: Iran: Karaj | collected 2018-10 | reverse complement strand
TCGGAACAAGCCGCAAACACAAAAGCAAGCAGCACCAACATTTTGCAGACAAGCTGTCCGCTAATTTTTAAATAATTCATAGTTTCCTCCTAGACCTTTTTATTTAAGCTTTTATTTGTAAGCGGGAAAAGCTGAAAATTCAAGCGATACACGTCATCGACTTCAGTATCCCTTGTCGCAATCGCGGCAATGCGCTTGCGGCATGCGTCAATTTCTTGAACAATTTCATCGTACGCTTTATGCGTAAGGCCCATTGTGAGGCCAGAAAAATGGCGTTCGTTCTGAGCAACGCCTTCAACAGCATCCACAGCGAACTCGCCCATTTGGCGGTGCATTCCGCGAACCGCCACAGGCGTCACTTCCATAGGCCCCGTTGTCACAAAGGTGTCCGTCTGTATGTAACGGCCTTCTTCATCTTTCTTGAGCAGCCCCGCTTTGACAAGAAAATTCAAAGCCTCGCTAACCTCGGCCGCTGTAATGGCCGGGCGGCACGCTTTCGCAAGCGCAAGCGGTTTTGCGCCGGGCATCGCTGGAGCAAGTTCGCGGAGCACTGGATTTTTCCAGCTTTCAAAATAGCGGAACGAATCGCCCTCAATGATTTTAGCCTTGTGCGCCTCTGCAATGGAAAGCATTTTGCTAAACGCGGCCTTTTTTTCGGCATCCGTTTTTGCGTTGTCAAACTTGACCATCTCGCAAAAATATTCCTGTTCAAAATCGACAAGATGCATGGCCTGCGCCACACGCAATGCAGCCGCATCGCTCAAGTTCAAGCGGCCTTCACTTGCATATTTCAAATGAACCGGCGAGGAGAAGCCTGCCGCCCGCGTGAATTCCTGCCAAGTAAACGCAGACTTCGCCTTTTTCTCAGCGTAATAGTCCGCAATATACTGACGATAACTAGTGTATTCTAGCACATCTTTCATTGTTTCCTCCTAACACAAACAGCATCTCGACTTTACGGTCCGTGCCGTTTTCAAATTCAAATATAAATTGATTTTCTACAAAAGTCAACATCCCACCATAAATATTTTTTATTTTTATTAAAATTTAGGCAATTTTTAACGCATAATAAAAATTTTGCACATTTTTGATAATACATACAAAATAAATTTCAGTCATTAACCACAAAAAAAAGAAGGCGGGCCGCAGCCCGTCTTCCGTCCCTCTTTCCTCCTAACACTCAATAAGAGGGATTAAATTCAATTCTTGATGCAGCGGACAAACAAAGACCTGAATTCCCCTGAATACCCCATAACAGAATGATCAAGGAAAATTGACGGAACATTCACAGAGCCACCTGGACGCGCCCTATACATTTCGGTATTCACAGGAATCGCAATATAATCGCTTCTCACAATTTCCATCACCTGTTCGGCATCACCATCAGTTTTTGGCCTTACAACATTGTACAAACCCAAACCCAACGGTTCTTCAATCGACGGCGTCGCCGTCAAGAAATCACCTTCATTAACCATTATGTTCCATAAGCGGTCAACATTCTGAAGTAAAGTTTCCCAATCATCAAACGTAGGAATCCGCCACCCTTCCGGACACACCCCTTGTACAACCGTAGCACTATCGAAAATCAGCGATTGGTAATCAAGAATGTACTCATCCCTAGACATACTTCTTTCACACCTTTCTTCAACACTCAACGAATCCTGAATTTCTTCCATAGTGGAGAAAAATTCTTCGCACTGTTCGACAGAAGCAAAATTGCTTTTGAAAAATTTACCAACCATTCTTGTCGCGACTTCCCAATCATACAGACGACCATATATATCGCAGTAAAAATCGTCATCATCAAAACAAGATGTCTTTTCCAATTCAACACCATTATACTTCAAATTTTCCGCCATCCACGTCTGAGGCCCGTTTTCAAAATTGATGGTGACCGTTTTGTAAACTCTTCCGTCTCTAGAATCCGTTACCGTCCCAAATTCATGATCAACAACTTTATTTGATATATGCCAATTTTCTGAACGGCACACGATACGATAACCACGTTCATTTACATCAACAACAGAACCCTCTTGCGACGCGGTACACCCGCCAGCACCAAGAACCGCAGACAAAATACCTGCAAAGTACTTCTCCCGCAACAACATCGATTGATACTCCATCGCCACTCGTTCTCCAGCCCGATCAAAGAAACCTTGCGGAACACTCAGCATTTTTTTCAAGAAATTCACATGGCGAACAACATCTTTAACAAGTATATTCTTTTGATTATCGTTCATTCTTGCATAAGGTCCTTCTTCTCCAAGAAGAACATCAAACGAAACTCCTAACAAACTACTTAGAACGCTCATCATTACAGATTCCATCGCCATGTAATCATCATCACGTTCAGGAAATTCGTAGATTCCTAGAGCATCAAGGACTTCGCGCCTCACCTGTTTTTTCGCTTCTTCAAAAGGCACACCAGCTTTTAAAAGGCTACTCAACCGATAGTTTTCTATAAACGAAAACAAATCCAACGTGATAGAGTGCGTGTCCCTAACATCGACAATTGAGCTAAGGCTATGGCTACCGAAATATGAATCAAGTCTTACAACTTCATCCTTATTCACCATAACAACCATCTTCGCGTACGGAGATTTTAGCGTTACATCTCTAAATCTAAACTCGCCATCATCATTATCAACGGTATCCGTAAAGACAACTCCAGTCATATCAAAAGACACCGAATCCAATTCATAAAGCGACACTACAGAACCTTTCGCGAAGCCCCTCAACGGAATGCGAATTTGCGTTGTATCAGAATTCATCCCGTTCATTCGAACTTTTCCAGCTACCGATATATTTTTCAACATCGCCGTTTCTTCCGTAGAACCACCGTCACGCGCCAACGGAGACCGATCAACATCTTCGGAGCAGCCCGCATACATCATGACCAGAGCAAACGCCATAAACAAACAGAACGCCGCTCCAATAAAATCATTCACCAACGAATTTCGTCTTGGAAACTTCATGATATCCTCCTAATCCTTATTAACACTCTTTTTTGTCATCGGGAAAAACTGCACGTTCAAGCGATAAACTTCATCCGCATCATCATCCCTTGTTGCAATCGCTACAATCCTTTTACGAAATTCCGCAATTTCTTGAACAATTTCATCGTAGGCGCTTTGAGTAATGCCAAGCGTAAGGCCCGAGAAATGGCGTTCATTTTGCGGCACGCCTTCAATGGCATCAAGCGCAAATTCACCCATTTGACGATGCATTCCGCGAACAGCCACGGGCGTCATGTCCATGGGGCCGGTAGTCACAGATTTTTCAGTCTGTACGTAATTTCCGCTTTTGTCCTTTTGAAGCAAATTGGCCTTGACCAAAAAGCTGAGCGATTCGCTGACTTCTGCAGCAGAAATTTTAGGACGGCAAGCACGGGCAAGTGCCAGGGGCTTAGCCCCCGGCATTGAAGGAGCAAGTTCGCGGAGCACCGGATGTTTCCAGCTTTCGAAATAGCGGAACGAATCGCCTTCGATAATCCTCACTTTATGGATATCGGCAATCGCAAGCATTCTATTGAACGCAGATTTTTTTTCATCATCCGTTTTGGCATGGTCGAACTTGACCATTTCGGCAAAATATTCTTGTTCGTAGCCAGCAAGCCCCATGGCATTGGCTACTTGATACGCAGTATCTTCGCTCAGATTCGAGCGGCCTTCGCTCACGTATTTCAGGAACACAGGCGACGAGAAGCCCGCCGCTCGCGTAAAAGTTTGCCAAGTAAACGCAGATTTCGCCTTTTTTTCGGCATAGTAATCTGCGATGTACTGGTGATAGTTCGTGTACTCTAGTACATCCTTCATTTATTCCTCCTAACACAAACAGCCTCTTGATTTTAAAGTCCGAGCCGTTTACAACCTGAAATATAAAACAAAAAATTTAAAAAGTCAACAGTTTAAGGATAAATATTTTACGTTTTTATTTAAATTTAAGCATTTTTAAAATATTTAACAAAAAATTTGCAATTTTTAAGGATATAGATAAAGTAATTATCTAAAAAAATTGCCAAGAACAAATCCGAGGAATGCACAATTCGAGAAACAATGGATCCTCGCCTGCGCGAGGATGACCAAAGTCCATACAGGCGCGGAGACACACATTTTAACGGTTCCTCGCTTGCGCGAGGATGACTGCGAGAAACAATGGGTTCCCTCCCTTCGATCGAGAACGACGAATATAAAAAGAAGGCGGGCCGCAGCCCGTCTTCCCTTCCTCCTAACAAATAATTGTATTACGTTTTAAGATTTAGTCCTTGATGCAGCGGACATACGAATCAGCTATACTCGGAAATACATCTCCATAGCAATAATATCTATCCTTCGCAGAACACGCCCTATTACGTTCGTCAACCACGTAAAAATCATACTCGTCCGAAGTCAGCCCAAATCCAGTCGGATCACCCAAGAAAGTACGATGCAAATAATCCCCTACCAACTCTTTTCTGTCAATATTTTCGTACTTCTTCGGAACAGTCGGATTATACCATTCCACCATATAATCCAGCAAAGAATCCATTTCCCCACGCGTGGGAATATGCCAGCCATTGGGGCAAACGCCTTGATACACACCCTTTTCAACCATAACAGAATCCATATGTTGACGATATTTCAACGTATCAAGACGCCGCTCATAACCTTCTTCACACTCATACTCGAAATCGGACTTTTCGCACTCTGAGCAATCTTTCAAATAACGCTGGATACACGCTTCTTTCGATTCAATTATCGAAGAGTCCAAGCTAAAAGCGCTACCCACATAGTACATGCCACAACCGCTCATCCAACCTTCGTAAGTCACCTGCAATTCAGAAGCGTTATAGTCCAAGCATTCCGCGAGCCATGTCTGCGTTTTTCCATTCAAATCATAAGTTACAGTCTTATACGATTTTCCATCACGCTCATCCGTCATCGTTCCCATGGAATGTTTCATTTCTTTATACGAAAATTCCCATATTCCCGAATGGCACGTCAGCATAATGTTTTTGTCGAGAATTTCAAAAGCTTTTCCCTCATTTTCCGCAGTACACAAGCCCGCATCAAGCAAATTGGCAACAAACAGTCTCAAGAAAAGAAGATTTCTACGAGCTCTCTCAACCTCCAACAAGGCATACTGATCTAGATCACCATCATTCTCCGCACGAGTCATGGTCCAACTAAGGTCATTCAGCATATTCAGCGATTCCGTCAAGAATCGCGTCTTCAAAAATTCCGTGCCACAAGTTAGATTGCCACACTTTTCAATTTTCGCAACAACCGTATCTTCTGTCGTATATTTCATAAAATTTTCGATAAATGCCATGTAGATTCTATAATTAGGGTCTTGCACATTTTCTGTTTCGGATTTATCGAACACATCCGCAAAAGAGCCAAACATTTCAAGAACCTCTTTACTCGCTTGTTTTTTGGCTTCGGTAAAGTTCATTCCTGACTTCATTAAATAAAGCGCCCGAATACTTTCAAAATAAGTTTTCTTGTCAACCGCAAAAGTCTTCGATTCCCGAATATCAACAATATTATAACGCCGTTCGAAACCATCGCTCGTCGAAAACATAACATAAGGACTTTTCAAAGACAAACTATCAACAATGCTACTATCTATATCAGTCGATACACGAATGGTCCAACTATGTGATATAGATCTCGCAGTATCAAAAGTTACAGGATCAAGTTCATACATTTGAACAAAGCCATACGGAACCGTATAAACCTTTATCCCGCGATATACCATTTCCGAGCCATCAAACACAATACTCGAACTTGAAGCAGGCGCCTCGTCACTACTCGAAGACGGTCCATTTGGTTCGCTCGAAGGCGCATTCGGCACCAAATCATTGGCGTCAGAACAAGCGACAAACATAAGCGGCACTAAACATGCCATGATTAATTTTTTATAATTCATAAAAAAGCTCCTTTATTTAATCTTTGACACAACGGACAGAAAATTTATTTATTCCTATTTTCTCAATAGGCATTCCTTCATCATGCAAATCCTCATAAGTCCAATTCAAAAGTTGAACAAAAACTGAAATTACCGGGGAACGTCGGCTACGAGCATAATAACTTCCAAATGCGCTATCAATTTTAACAGCATACGAGGTCCCTTTTTCTGCATCAGATTCTCCGAATCCAGCTATAGCCATAATGTCTTCTTCACCCTTCAATGAATGAATATCAACGTTTTTGATTACATAGCCACGCAGTTTTTTCCATTCATTTAAATCTGGAAGATGCCATCCATCAGGACATATTCCTTGATATGTTTTACCAGCAGTTTCAACAGAATCCACTACAGCCCAAAATCTTTCATAGTTAAAATTCCTCTTTCCAGTCTCCAAACGATCACAATATCTATAAGTATTTTCTTCAATACAAGACTCATAAGGAATTAGCGCAACAGAATCAGGCAAGTTCATCACTTCATGAAAAAAATACTCACCATCCACAGAATTAAATTTCAAGTTTTCTGCAAGCCAAGTTTGTGTTTTTCCATCAATATTATACGTAACAGTATTATACTTTTCACCATCACGGGAATCTGTCATTTGTCCCAAAACAGCACCTAAGCTATCAGGAACTACATAATAAACTAAATAAGACCAATTTCCATTTTCACAAACAAAGTCGATATTTTTATGCTTATCAAAAGACAACGTAGTGCTATAACCATCATTTTCAGCAGCACATCGTCCCAAACCAAAAAGAGATGCCATGAAGTTAAGCATATAATCATGCAAATACACCTTTGCCTCTTTATCAGTCCATCTTGATTTAAACCATTCATTTACTTTTTTTGCCAAATACCCCCCTACAGAAGGATTAAACGAGCCAAGTTCGGCAAACACTCTAGCCGCGCCCGATACAGATTTACCGGAATAACTATAAGCAAGCCAATCTCCTAGATAATCAGAAAACATCATTTCCATGTGATTATCATCGGAAGCAGGCTCATCAAAGCGATACGGAACGCCATAAAGCCCCAACGTAGCGAGTATTTCACTTTCAGCCTGCAACTTAGCATTCTCAAAACTCATTCCCAGACCAATCAAACGCTGCAAACGTTTTGTCTCTATAGTAGTCACTACATTGATACCGATATTCTTAGACTTCCGCAAATCAACGATCAATCCATACGCCGCATAAAATTTGCCTTCGTATACATCATGACACCCTTCAACCCAATCTGAATCTGGATATTTATAATTACCACAAGAAGCAGAAAGTTCAAGCATAACATAAGGACTTTTCAGCGATACATTATCAAAGTAGAACACGCCTGTAGCATCTTCAGCACGGCTATAGTAAACCAAACCTGTTGTATCAAAATTAACGGAATCCAATTCCGACATTCTGATGATAGAACCTGACTCAATTGAACTAACGAACCGAGTCATTGTGGAATCATCTGCAATAGATTCATAGGACCGTCTTGCGTACGCCACCACTTTAATATTCTCAAGATACGCCTGTTCTTCTGTCCAGCCACCGTCATGCGCAATCGGAGACACGTCAGCATTTTCAGAGCAAGCAGAGAACACAAAAGCAAGCAGCATTACCATTTTGTAGGCAACAAGCCCGATAATTTTAGAGTTATTCATATTTTCCTCCTAGTCCTTTTTATTTAAACTTTTGTTCGTCATCGGGAAGAACTGAACGTTCAAACGATAGACTTCATCTGTTGTAGATTCACTCGTTGCAATCGCGATAATTTCTTTACGGAATTCAGCGATTTTCTGCACGATTTTTTCGTACGCTTCACGCGTGATGCCAAGCGTAAGGCCCGAAAAATGGCGTTCGTTTTGCGGGACACCTTCAATAGCATCCAGAGCAAACTCACCCATCTGGCGATGCATACCACGAACCGCTATTGGAGTTACTTCCATTGGGCCCGTCGTCACACCTCTTTCGGTCTGCTTGTAATTACCGTCTTTATCTTTTTTGAGAAGGTCCGCCTTGACCAAGAAATTCAACGATTCAGTAACTTCTGCGGCTGTAACTTCGGGGCGGCAAGCATGCGCAAGAGCGAGCGGTTTTGCGCCGGGCATGGCGGGGGCAAGTTCACGAAGCACCGGATTTTTCCAACTTTCGAAATAACGAAACGATTCGCCCTCAATGATTTTCGCCTTGTGCGCATCCGCAATCGAGACCATTTTGCTGAACGCAGAACGCTTTTCGGCATCGTTCTTTGCGTGGTCAAACTTGACCATTTCGACAAAGAAGTCGCATTCGAAATCAGCGAGATGCATGGAACGCGCCGTGCGAATCGCAGCTTCCTCACTCAAGTTGAAGCGACCTTCGCTCACATATTTCAGGTAAACCGGCGACGAGAAACCCGCCGCAGTAGCGAACTCCTGCCAAGAAAACGCAGACTTAGCCTTTCGATCGGCATAGTAGTCTGCGATATACTGGCGGTAGTCCCTGTATTCAAGTATATCTTTCATTTTTCCTCCTTACAAAACGGCCTCTTTTTTGGCGGGCCGTCTGTTAATGATTTAAATATAACTTCATTTTATACAAAAATCAATAATTTCACAATATAAAAGTTTATTTTTACATAAAATTTCAAAAGTTTTTACATATTTATAAAATTTTAGCAATTTTTACAATATGAATTAAAATACTCAAAACGCATTGGGAAAGTTCAAAAATCGCATAGGAGAATCGCCGAGATCGCGTGAGAAAGGCATGAGCAATTCGCAAGAATGCACGGAAACGGCATGGGAAATGCGCGGGATTTACTAGCTTTTGAGCATGAATTTCTTCACAAAAATTGATTTACCCTCATCGGATTTGCAAATTGATTACAAAAGCAAGCTCGCCTTTTTCGGGTCTTGCTTCGCAGATAATATTTCGGCGCAATTTACATCACGGAAATTCAAAGTTTTAGCAAATCCGTTCGGGACGGTTTACAATCCGCTCTCGACGGCTATACAAATCAAGGCTATCGCAAACGGGAAAATTTTTGGGGAGAAAGATGTTTTTCAGGATGCGCAAGGTCTTTGGCACTGTTGGAATGCACATGGTTCGCTTTCTGCAAAAAGCCGCGAAGAATGCCTAGACAAGCTGAACGCGGCCGCCCATGAAGCTCGAGATTTTTTGCAAAATGCCAACGTCGTATTCATTACGCTCGGGACTGCCTTCGTGTACTTTTTGAAATCAACTTGTGAAAATGGAGAAAGTTCAAACGAGACAGCACGCGGACAGGTGGTTTCAAATTGCCACAGGCAAGATCCGAGACTTTTCGAACGCAGAATGATTTCGGTGGATGAAGCCGCGACGGCAATTCGTGAAATTGTGGAAGGATTATGCAAGATTAAAAATGACAGGATCCTTCGACCAAAATTTAATGAATCCCCAACGCAAAGGCCGCAACGAGAAAAGATGGATTCCCTCCCTTCGGTCGAGAATGACTGCATTGAAAAAGACCATTCAACGGAAAACAGGAAAAGCGAAAGTTACGAATTTCATATCGTCTTCACGGTTTCGCCGTTACGGCACATGAGCGATGGCGCGCACGGGAACACGCTTTCGAAAGCAACGCTGCAACTCGCCATTGATAAAGTTATTCGTAACGACGTAGGAATAAATCCGAAGTCAATCACCAGCTACTTCCCGAGTTACGAAATTGTGATGGACGAGTTGCGCGACTACCGCTTTTACGACAGCGACATGATTCATTTGTCAAAGACGGCAGAAAGTTACATTTTCGAGCGTATGGTCGAAACGTATTGCAGCGAAAAAACACGCGAAGACATCAAGCAAGTCGAAAAGTTCTTGAAAAGCGCGAATCACCGCATACAGGATGTCAATTCACCCGCCACAGCGGCGTTTCTTCAAAAGCTACACGCAGAAGCAGCAAAACTCGAAAGTCAAATCGCGGGACTTGAGTTAAACGTGTAAAAAGAGATCCCCCGTCGGAGCGGGGAATGACATGCAAGATTTTACCGAACCCTTCGGCGTTTCACGCCTCAGGATGACGCATGACAATGCAAAAAGAAGGCGGGGCGCACCCCGTCTCCTTTTT
>JAEEGL012195604.1_pt1 | contig 10032 bp, 5 predicted proteins | sample 9134231 | NCBI WGS metagenome assembly JAEEGL01 (sample SAMN16246548, study PRJNA631951) | gut metagenome | biome: gut microbiome; feature: rumen; material: fiber-attached | host: Bos | place: Iran: Karaj | collected 2018-10 | reverse complement strand
GGATTTGCCGCTTGCTGCCATGATTATGATTCCGGAGCCTTGGAGCCACAATGAAACCTTATCTCAGGAAGAACGAGATTTTTATCAATATTACGCCACCATGATGGAGCCCTGGGACGGTCCTGCTTCCATCCTGTTCTCCGACGGAGATGTGATGGGTGCGATTTTGGATCGAAACGGACTTCGCCCTTCCCGTTATTATGTAATGGATGACGGAAGATTAATCCTTTCTTCCGAGGTGGGCGTTTTGGAATTGGACGAAAGTCACATCGTAAAAAAAGAGCGACTTCATCCGGGAAAAATTCTTCTTGTGGATACCAAGAAAAAGAGAATCTTTACCGACGAGGAAATCAAGGAGCGCTATGCTCGTGTGAATCCCTTCGGTGAGTGGTTGGATTCTAACTTGATTACCTTAAAGGATTTAAAGATTCCGAATAAAAAAGTGGTTTCTTATTCCGATGAAGAGCGAAAGAGATTACAAAAAGCTTTTGGATATACTTGGGAAAATTATCACGAAAGCATTTTAAATATGGCATTAAACGGAACCGAGCCCATCGGCTCCATGGGTGTGGATACACCGATTGCCGCATTATCCCGGAAATATCAGCCGCTGTTTTATTACTTTAAACAGCAGTTTGCCCAGGTAACCAACCCGCCAATCGATGCCCAGCGAGAAGAAATCGTTACCTCCCGTACGGTATATGTGGGAAAGAACGGTAACCTGTTACAGCAGGATCCAAAGAACTGTCACGTATTAAAAATCAACAATCCGATTTTGACAGACTTGGATTTACTTAAAATTGAAAACATGAAAAAAGACGGCTTCCATGTGGCAAAGGTTTCTACCTTGTTCTACAAGAAGACACCAATGAAGCGCGTATTGCAGCATTTGTTTGTGGAAGTGGATAAGGCTTATAAAGAAGGGGCAAATATTTTGATTTTGTCCGATCGTGGCGTGGATGAAAACCATGTGGCCATTCCTTCTCTTCTTGCAGTGGCAGCCGTACATAAACATTTGGTAGATACCAAAAAGTGTACTGCCATGTCACTTATCTTAGAGTCCGGAGAACCCCGTGAAGTTCATCACTTTGCAACCCTTTTGGGTTACGGTGCTTCTGCGGTAAACCCATACCTTGCTCATGCCACCATTGCAGAGCTTGTGGACAAGGATTTGATCGACAAAGATTACTATGCGGCAGTGGAAGATTACGATCGCGCGGTACTTTTCGGAATCGTAAAGATTGCATCCAAGATGGGAATTTCCACCATCCAGTCTTACCAGGGCTCCAAGATTTTCGAGGCCATCGGAATCGATGCATCCGTCATCGATGATTACTTTACCGGAACGGTAAGTCGTGTAGGCGGAATTACTTTGGAGGATATCGGAGAAGCCATTGATGCCATCCACAGTAAAGCCTTTGATCCACTGGGACTTCCGGTGAATATGGAGCTTGCTGCCCTTGGACGTCATAAGTTAAGAAGTGATGGGGAAACCCACAGATACAATCCGAGAACCATTCATATGCTTCAGACTTCCACAAGAGAAGGAAGTTATGAAAAGTTTAAAGAATATACCGCTATGGTAAATGCGGAAAATACCGGTTATTTAAGAACTCTTTTGGACTTTAACTTTGCAAAGAAACCGATTCCTTTGGAAGAAGTGGAAGATGAAAAGAGTATCGTTACAAGATTTAAAACCGGTGCTATGTCTTACGGTTCCATTTCTCAGGAGGCCCATGAGACTTTGGCCATCGCCATGAATCATCTTCACGGTAAGTCAAATTCCGGTGAGGGTGGAGAAAGCGATGAGCGTTTGGAATCCGCAGGAACCGAGAACGACAGAAGTTCTGCCATCAAGCAGGTGGCCAGCGGACGCTTCGGTGTTACCAGCCGCTACTTGGTAAGCGCAAAAGAAATCCAGATTAAAATGGCCCAGGGCGCAAAGCCGGGAGAAGGCGGACACTTACCGGGAAAGAAAGTCTATCCTTGGATTGCAAAGACCAGACATTCCACACCTGGTGTAAGTTTGATTTCACCGCCGCCACATCACGATATTTATTCCATCGAGGATTTGGCCCAGTTAATCTATGACTTAAAGAATGCAAATAAAAACGCACGTATTTCCGTAAAGCTTGTTTCGGAAGCCGGTGTGGGTACCGTTGCTGCCGGCGTAGCAAAAGCAGGTGCGGGAGTTATCCTTATTTCCGGATATGACGGAGGAACCGGTGCAGCACCCCTTTCTTCCATCCATAATGCGGGACTTCCTTGGGAATTGGGACTTGCGGAAGCACACCAGACTTTACTTGCCAACGGCTTAAGAGACCAGGTGGTTATCGAAACCGACGGAAAGTTAATGAGCGGAAGAGACGTTGCCATCGCAGCAATCTTGGGTGCAGAGGAATTTGGTTTTGCCACCGCACCGCTTGTAACTATGGGTTGTGTCATGATGCGTGTATGCCAGTCCGATACTTGCCCAATGGGTGTGGCAACACAGAATCCGGAGCTTCGTAAGCGTTTCCGCGGAAAGCCGGAATACGTTGAAAACTTTATGCTCTTTGTGGCAAGAGAACTTCGTGAGATTATGGCTTCCCTTGGGGTACGAAGCGTATCCGAATTGGTGGGACGTACCGATTTGCTTCGCATGAAGGATGAGAAAAATGTTTCCGAAGAAAAGATCGATTTGTCCAAAGTATTAATGGATATTTCCGAATATGACAGAGAAGAGCAGGTCTTCCATGCAGAAAAAGCCTATGATTTCCACTTGGAAAAAACTTTGGATGAAACCTTACTCCTTACGGATAAAAACGTAAAAAAGGCCTTGGAAAAAGGTGCAAAGGCAAAGGTTTCTGCAAACATTGTAAATACGGACAGAACCTTCGGAACCTTACTTGGTGCAGAAATTACAAGACGCTATCCCTTGGGATTGGAAGAAGATACCATTACCGTAAACTGTAAAGGTGCTGGCGGACAAAGCTTTGGTGCATTTATTCCAAAGGGACTCACCCTTACCATTTCCGGAGACAGTAACGACTACTTCGGAAAGGGATTATCCGGCGGAAAGCTGGTGGTATCCGCACCGAAGGAAGCCGGATACAATCCATCCGAAAACATCTTAATCGGAAACGTGGCCCTTTACGGTGCAACCTCCGGTGAGGCCTATATTGCAGGTATGGCAGGAGAACGATTTGCCATTCGAAATTCCGGAGCCACCGCTTGCGTGGAAGGCGTAGGTGAGCACGGATGCGAATATATGACCGGTGGATGCGTGGTAATTTTGGGACCCACCGGAAAGAACTTTGCAGCCGGCATGAGCGGCGGAATTGCCTATGTATTGGATCAGGACAATCACTTGTATCGTAACTTAAATAAAGAACTTGTATCCATGGAATCCGTTACCCATAAAGGGGATGTGGAAGAATTAAAACGCATCATTGAAAAACATGTGGCTTACACCGGATCGAAAAAAGGTCAGGATATTTTAAATCACTTTGATGATTATATTTGCCACTTCAAAAAAATCATTCCGAATGATTATCGCGAGATGATGAAGCTTATCGCAGAAGCGGCGGAAACCGGAGAAGATATGGAAACAGCTAAGATTGAGGCATTTCGTGCCTTTGTAGGGTAAGGAGGTTTTAAAATGGGAAAAACCACCGGATTTTTAGAGTATAAAAGAGCGGAAGGAAAGGTCGTATCCGAAGAGGAACGTATCAAAAACTTTGATGAGTTTCACGGAAGACTTCCTCTTTCCGAACAAAGAAAACAGGCAGCCAGATGTATGGACTGCGGCATTCCTTTCTGTCAGGCCGGATGCATGATTTCCGGAATGATGAGCGGATGTCCCCTTCACAATTTGGTTCCGGAAGTAAACGATTTGGTATATCGGGGCCAAATGGAAGAAGCTTATCGCAGACTTTCCATGACCCACAGCTTTCCGGAATTTACCTGCAGAGTTTGCCCTGCCCTTTGCGAAGCAGCATGTACGGAAGGGCTGCATGACAAGCCGGTTGCCACAAAGGAAAACGAAAAGGCAGTCATCGAATATGCCTTTGAACATGACTTGGTAACAGAGGAAGCACCGGCCATCCGTACCGGAAAGAGAGTAGCTGTTATCGGAAGTGGTCCTTCCGGACTTGCTACGGCACAGCTTTTGAATCGTCGCGGTCACGAAGTTACCGTTTACGAACGAAGCGATCGACCGGGTGGATTGCTGCAATACGGTATTCCGAATATGAAATTGGATAAGCACGTAATTGCACGTCGTGTGAATCTGATGAAGGAAGCCGGAATCAAATTTGTTTTAAATACAGATGTGGGAAAAGATATTTCCGGAGAGGAATTAAAGAAGCAGTATGACAGCATTGTACTTTGCTGCGGTGCTTCCAATCCAAGAGATATTTCCGCACCGGGAAGAGATGCGAAAGGAATCTATTTTGCAGTGGATTTCTTAAAGCAGGTCACAAAGAAATTACAGGATAGCGATTTTGAAACATTCCCATATGAGATGGCAAAGGATAAAGATGTCATTGTCATCGGTGGCGGTGATACCGGAAATGACTGTGTGGGAAGCTGCATTCGTTTGGGTGCAAAGAGTGTAACACAGCTTGAGATGATGCCGGCACCGTCAGCAAAACGCTTGGCGTCCAATCCTTGGCCGGAGTGGCCGAGAATCTTAAAGACCGATTACGGCCAGGAAGAGGCCATTTATAAATTCGGTCATGATCCACGTGTTTATCAAACAACCGTAAAAGAGTTTGTAAAAGATAAAAAAGGTCATTTAAAAGAAGTGGTTGTGGTTTCTTTGGAAGCAAAGAAAGACAAGGCTACAGGACGTATGAACATGGTTCCTGTGGAGGGAAGTGAAAAGACTTACCCTGCACAGCTGGTATTGATTGCTGCGGGATTTTTGGGAAGCGAAGCCTATGTCAGAGATTCCTTTGCAGTGGAAGCAGATCTGCGAACCAATGTAAAAACCGATGCGGAAAAACACGTGACAAGTGTTCCAAAGGTATATACCGCAGGGGATATGCATATCGGTCAGTCCTTGGTGGTGCGTGCCATTGCGGAAGGTCGCAAGGCCGCAAAAGAAGTAGATTTAGATTTGATGGGATACACCAATCTATAAACAGGAGTAAAACATGGCAAAAGTAAATCAGGATTATTTAAAATTACCGGGGAGTTATTTGTTTTCCGAAATCGGAAGACGGGTACGTGAATATGAAGCGGCACATCCGGAGAGTCAGATTATTCGCCTGGGCATCGGAGATGTGACTCGTCCTTTATGTCCGGCGGTGATTGATGCCCTGCACAAAGCAACGGATGAAATGGGAAGCGCTGAGACTTTCCATGGATACGCACCGGATTTGGGCTATGAGTTTTTGCGTAAAACCATTGCACAAAAAGATTACGGCGACAGAGGCTGTGATATTTCCGCGGAAGAAATTTTTGTTTCCGACGGAGCAAAGTGTGACTGCGGAAACATCCAGGAAATTTTTAGTAAAGACAATAAGATTGCGGTATGCGATCCGGTATATCCTGTGTATGTGGATTCTAACGTCATGGCAGGACGTGCGGGAGAATACGATCCGGTAAATGAGTTATTCTCCGATGTGATTTATATGCCATGTGATGCATCCAATTGTTTTGTTCCGGATTTTCCGAAGGAAGTACCGGATCTGATTTATTTATGTTTTCCGAATAACCCGACGGGAGCGGTGATTGCAAAAAGCAAGCTCCAGCAGTGGGTGGATTATGCAAGAAGTCACGGCTCAGTAATTCTATACGATGCGGCTTATGAAGCGTATATTTGTGAAGAAGATATTCCCCACAGTATTTATGAATGTGAAGGGGCAAGAGAATGTGCCATTGAATTCCGTTCCTTCTCAAAGACCGCAGGCTTTACGGGATTGCGCTTAGGATATACCGTAATTCCAAAAGATTTAAAGGTGGAGAAAACGCCCCTTTGGAACCTTTGGGCAAGACGTCACGGAACCAAGTACAACGGTGCTCCGTACATCGTTCAGCGTGCCGGTGAGGCAGTGTATTCCGACGAAGGAAGAGCCCAGGTAAAAGAGCAGATTGCATATTATATGGATAACGCAAAAATTATATTGAAAGAGTTAAAATCTTTAGGGTATGATGTCTACGGTGGTATCAACGCGCCATACATTTGGCTAAAGACACCCCATGATATGACGAGCTGGGAGTTCTTTGATTATTTGCTAAAGGAAGCAAATGTTGTGGGCACACCGGGAAGCGGTTTCGGACCTCACGGTGAGCATTATTTCAGACTGACAGCCTTCGGTGACAGAGAAAAAACCATCGAAGCATTAAATCGAATCAAAAATATTTAATTATTTATAATAAGAGGATGAAAAATATGACAAAGTACATTTTTGTAACAGGTGGTGTGGTTTCCGGTTTGGGAAAAGGAATCACAGCAGCGTCTTTGGGAAGACTTTTAAAGTCTAGGGGATTGAAAGTGACTGCACAAAAATTGGATCCGTACATCAACGTGGATCCGGGTACCATGAGTCCATATCAGCACGGCGAAGTATACGTTACGGAAGACGGTGCGGAAACAGATCTTGACCTTGGACATTATGAGCGTTTCATCGACGAAGATTTAACCAAGTTTTCCAACCTCACCTCCGGAAAAGTGTACTGGAATGTATTAAATAAAGAGCGTAGAGGAGAATATTTAGGTTCTACCGTTCAGGTGATTCCTCATATCACAAATGAAATCAAAGAGTTCGTATATGATGCGGGAAAGGCAGCAGATGCGGATGTGGTGATTACAGAAATCGGTGGTACCATCGGTGATATCGAATCTCAGCCGTTTTTGGAGGCCGTTCGTCAGATTTCTTTGGAAGTGGGAAGAGAAAACAGCCTCTTTATTCATGTGACTTTGGTTCCGTATTTGCACGGCTCCGATGAGCATAAATCAAAACCGACTCAGCACTCTGTAAAAGAGTTACAGGGAATGGGAATCAATCCGGATATTATTGTCCTTCGTTGCGATGAACCATTGGAAGAAAGTATCTTTAAAAAGATTTCCATGTTCTGTAACGTAAAAGAAGATTGTGTTATCGAAAACCGTACTTTGGGAAGCTTATATGATGCACCGCTTATGTTGGAAGACTCCAACTTCTCCGGTGTGGTTTGTCGTGAACTTGGAATCGAAGCACCAAAAGCAGACCTTACCGAGTGGCGTGCACTTTCCAAACGTATTGCAGAAGAAAAAGAAGAAGTAACCATCGGACTTGTTGGTAAATATGTACAACTTCATGATGCATACCTTTCTGTTGCGGAAGCTCTTCGTCATGCAGGATACGAGTTTGGTGCAAAGGTAAATATTCAGTGGTTGGATTCTGAAGAAATCACAGAAGCAAACTACGAGGATGTATTATCCAAAGTAAGCGGCATCATTGTTCCGGGTGGATTCGGTGACCGCGGAATCGAAGGAATGATCTTATCCGCAAAGTATGCAAGAGAACATAAGGTTCCTTACTTTGGAATTTGTCTCGGAATGCAGATTTCCGTTATCAAATATGCACGAAACGTTGCAGGTATTAAAGACGCTTGCTCCGGAGAGTCAGAGCACCCGTCAGAGCATAAGGTAATTGACTTTATGCCGGGGCAGTCCGATGAAGTGGAAAAGGGTGGAACCCTTCGTTTGGGAAGCTATCCTTGTGTGATTACTCCGGGTACCTTGATGGAAAAATGCTACGGTAAATCAGAAATCGCAGAACGTCACAGACATCGTTACGAGTTCAATAATGATTATCGCGAAGTATTACAGGAGAGCGGTCTTATCCTTTCCGGTTTATCACCGGACGGACATTTGGTAGAGACAGTGGAGATTAAAGATCATCCTTTCTTTATCGGTGTACAGTACCATCCGGAATTTAAGTCCAGACCGAACCGTCCACATCCGATTTTTAAGGGATTTGTGGAAGCTGCATTAAAGACGAATCGTTAATGCATTTGCACATGCATAAGGAGGTTTTCATGAAATATACAATGGATGAAGTAATGAAATTTATTGAAGAGGAAGATGTAAAATTTATTCGTCTTGCTTTTCGCGATGCATACGGCACACAGAAAAACATTTCCGTGATGCCCACCGAAGTGAAAAAGGCATTTGAAGACGGCGCACCAATCAATGCAAAGGTGATTGCCGGATTTGAAGACTGTCCTTATGCATCCCTGTATTTAAAACCGGATCCGAATACCATGGCGATTTTGCCTTGGAGACCGGACAGCGGAAAAGTGCTTCGTATGTTCTGTAACATGTATACGCCGGATGGAAAAGAGTACGAAGGCGATACCAGATATATCTTAAAGCAGGCGGTAGAAAAGGCAGAGGAAGCGGGTATTAAGTTTAAGTTTGGAACCGAGACCGAGTTTTATTTGTTCCAAAAGGACGAAGACGGAAATCCTACAAAGACGCCTTACGATCATGCAGGCTATATGGATATTGCTCCTTTGGATAAGTGCGAGAATGTGCGAAGGGAAATTTCTCTTACCATTGAGCGTATGGGATTAACACCGGAGCGCAGCCACCACGAGCGGGGACCGGGACAAAATGAGATTGATTTTCATTATGCTTCACCCCTTCGTGCAGCCGATCAGATGACTACCTTTAAAATGGTGGTAAGTACCATTGCGGATCGTTACGGATTGTTTGCGGATTTTTCTCCAATGCCTCTTACCGGTTGCCCGGGAAATGGTTATCACATCAATCTTTATGCGGAAGATAAAGACGGAAATGATGTGGCAAAATATGCAGCAGCAGGTATTATTGAAAAGATTCGTGACATCACATTATTCTTAAATCCCACGGAAGGCTCTTATGCCCGTCTCGGAAACAACTTGGCGCCGGATAAGATTAACTGGTCCAGCGCCGGAGAATCTGAGCTTATGTATATCGAGACATTTAAAGGAAAGACCAGAGCAGAACTTCGTTCCCCTGATGCTTCCAGCAATCCGTATTTGGTCTATGCACTTTTGATTTATGCAGGCATGGAAGGAATTGAGAAAAAGGCAGAACTTCCTCAGGAAATGGCAGATGACGCCATGCATCTTCCGACCTCAAAGAAGGAAGCCGGAAATATTGCGGAGCAGAGTACATTTGTAAAAGAAATCGTTCCGGAAGGAATTGTAAAAGAGTACACGAGAAATTAGGGAGGAAAGAGGTATGCCTCAAAAAAGTGACAGCATTCACTCCATCTTAATTGTGTCGGAATCGGAACGGTTTCAAACCATTGTAAAAAAATCTTTGGCGGGGTTTCTTACCATTGACGTTCGAAAAAGTGCGTCTCATGCCAGACGGTGCGTCTTAGAGCGCTATTACAATCTGGTGGTGATTGACTCTCCTTGTTCCGATGAAATCGGCGATGCCTTGGCCATCGATATCGCAGAAAACTCCAATTCCTCAGTATTGGTGGTAACACCCCAGGAGTTGTGCGAAGATGTGATGGATTGCGTGACGGATTATGGTGTTTTGGTGGTGCCAAAGCCTTTTCCCACAGGGCGCATGGATAAGGCAATTCGTTATTTGATTGCGCAGCAGGAACGTATCCTTGCCTTAGAAAAAAAGCGTATTTCCGCCGAGGAAAAAATGGAGGAACTTCGACTGGTAAGCAAAGCGAAAATCTTACTGGTGGAAAAGAAACATATGACGGAAGACGAAGCCCATCGCTTTATCGGAAAGCAGGCGATGAACCGCGGCGTCTCCAGACGAAAAATTGCAGAAGAAATCTTAGATGATGAATAAAGAGGGATTCGGTAAAGCGGATGCCTCTTTTTTTACAGAAAAACTATCGCAAACCCTTCGATTTGTGTTGTATAATGAGGCTAATAACGCATTGTTTAAGTTACCTTGGGGAGGTTTTGGGGAAGTATGAATGCAAAAAAAATTATTTCACAGTTAACCTTAGAGGAAAAGGCTGCCCTTTTGGGCGGGAAAAATGAATGGGAATCCCGGGCGGTGGAACGTCTTGGGATTTCTTCGGTTGTGATGAGTGACGG
>JAEEGL011618402.1_pt1 | contig 10032 bp, 9 predicted proteins | sample 9134231 | NCBI WGS metagenome assembly JAEEGL01 (sample SAMN16246548, study PRJNA631951) | gut metagenome | biome: gut microbiome; feature: rumen; material: fiber-attached | host: Bos | place: Iran: Karaj | collected 2018-10 | reverse complement strand
GGCTTCTCTTCTGCCTGTACTTCTTCTGCCTTCTCCTCGGCTTCTGCTTCTACAGGCTTCTCTTCTGCCTGTACTTCTTCTGCCTTCTCCTCGGCTTCTGCTTCTACAGGCTTCTCTTCTGCCTGTACTTCTTCTGCCTTCTCCTCGGCTTCTGCTTCTACAGGCTCTATCTTCGGTTCTTCATCGAAGGTTGGATATCCACTCTTGTTTTCCGCTGCATTTTCTACCTTCGGTTCTTCATCGAAGGTTGGATATCCACTCTGGTTTTCCGCTGCATTCTCTACCTTCGGTTCTTCATCAAACTTAGGATAGTTTCCTGTATCAGGTTCTTCTACCTTCTCTTCTTCAATTTTTATCTCTACAGGCTCCTCTGCCACATCAGCATTAAGCACTATATTCTCTGCTTTTTGCTCTACAGCCATTTCCTCTGAAGGCTTCTGTTCCCCTGCCGCAACATTCTCAGGAGCTTTCTGCTCTCCTGCTGCAACTTCATTAAGTGCCTCTGCCTTAACCTCTTCTATAGGTGCAGCCATCTCTCTTTCAAGGTCTTCAAGCCTCTTATCTTTGTTGGTAACAGCTATCTCTACATTCTTAACTTTATGATTCATATCCAGATACTTTGTTACGGTATCTGCTTTAGTTATATAGCTTGCAACCGGATTACCCTTTTTATCATATGCCAGATAATATGGAGTATATATAACTTTTGCATCAGGATCACTTAAAGCTCGTATAACGCAAACCTTCTTATAGTCCTTTAGCATCTTTTTATATTTATCATCTTTATGATATGTATCATATCCGGCAAATTCTATGAATGAATCCATAGTTTTTTGGTTCAGCTCTTTTAATCCATCCGATACAGAAACCATAACCTTCATATTGTTCAAAAATTCTGATTCAAATTTATTGATATCTGCAGTAGGATGTGCTTTCTTATATACATTAAACTGCTGCTTCAAAAGATTGGCATATGTATTATCAAACTCAGCCACAGCCGCCTTGAATTTCGGACTGTCATAGCTTCTGCCACGATACCTGTATCCAAGAAGCGCATAGTTCTTCATATCTGCCCATGGACCCACAAATTGCTCTTCATCTGCGGTCACAAGCCCGGATATATCCATGTTTCTTGCTTTATCAAGTTTAAGATTATTGACTGTATATATAGCTTCATATGCTTTATCATAGAGTTCTTCAGCCTCAGGGTCTTTCTTTGCGGGAGATGTAAATGCTTTAATTTCCTCATTTCTTCTTATTTCCCATCTTCGCCTCTTCTTATCCCATCCGGCTTTATTCTGCTTATTTAATTCATCAACAGCATATGGCTTATACTTGTCCGCAAGCAATGAAACCTGTTCGTAGAGAGATTCAGTATACTTCAATGCATTCTTTTTGGACGCATCTTCCCTTATATTGTCAATATACTTTCCAAGGTCATCTTTCAGCTCCGACATGAAATTATACATTCCTGCATTGTTTTCTTCCTTGCAGATTCTTCTGATTTTACTCATATATCTGCTAAGTATACTGCTAAGATACTCACTATCCGCTCCTGCGGCTCTGAAAGCCTTTCTAAAGAAGCCATCAAAGCCCACTTCTGTTGCATACTTTTCATACCATCCACGGATACTTTCGTTTTGTGATTCACTTGAAGTTTTCATGAAACTGACATAGTTTTCATTAGCAAGTCTGGCAGTTCGTGGTGGCTTTATCGTTTCTCTTTCGTTAATAGCCATGGATTCAAGCCTTGTCTCTGCCAGGTCGGCACTTGTCATATCCGATGTTTTTTCTATTATTTCACTAAGAGCCTTACTGGTATTATCAACTTCATATGGCTTTAACTTATTTTTAAATTCATTAAGCAGGTCATATCTTGCTGTCTCAAACTTATCAGACTTTGTTTCTTTTCTATTGTTAATCTGGTATTTGACTTCCTTAAGCTTTGTAGTGGTAAACTTCCTGACCATGCCTTCGATGACAGGCGAGTTTATCTTACCCGGCTGATATGCATCAAATATTGCATATACCAGATTTTTATCAGCATCATCGCCTTTCCATCCATTTGCCTTCATAGCCCTGAGCACTGACTCAGCAGTCTGCTTATTGATGGTTTTCCTTGGATTGTCAAGCTCCGGTACATTCCCTGTTTCCATAAATCCCAAGTACTTCCCGGCAAGATTTATATCCTTCCTCTCCGCACGTATATCCTCTCCACTCTCCATACTTCCGGACGGAGCATGTTCAAGCATACTTCCCGGCATATCACTAACCGCAATCGGACCACGTTTATTTATATTCAGGTACTTTGCTACATCTGACTTTCTGTCATACTTATCACGCTTGGCATTATAGTAGGGCTCAAAGTAAAGATCCACGGAATTATCTGTCATTGCCTGAAATACCATGGCAATGGCAAATGCTTCGAGATACCTTCCTTCTTCACCTTTCTTTACCTTCTCAAGACTCTTATTGGTCTTTTTAAGGGCAGCAAACTCCCTTTTCACGGTTTCTTCTATATTTACCGAGTGCTTGGCTCCCGGTCTTACAATCTTAAAGTGATTATATATAAATCCGGTTATGTCCTTTTCTTTACCGATTGCCATCTGCTGAGCCATGATGGGACCAAACATATTTCTAAATGCATCGTTAAGTCTTTCACGTCCGATATAACTTATATCGAGAAACTGGAAATTAAGCTCTTTATGACCATCCTTTTGATTTGTGGTAAGGTTAGGAATATCAAATGTTCTTATTGTCTGTAAACTCTCAATTATGCCAAGGCAGTTTTCTACCTGTTTTGATATCTTTTGTTGTGCAGCTACTGTCTTCTCAGCGCTTTTCACCCTATGCTCTGTAAAATATCTGAGATCATTTCCCTCTGCATTAAGCGCATCTGTCTTTGCATTTTTGGGAAATTCTCTCTTGAGAAACTCCTGAAGCTCCATATAAACAGCACTTTTATCAAGTTCATTATATACTCTTTTGGATGTTATCTCCTTAAGCTTGTCCTTGATTCGGGACGCATGACCTGTTGCATTTTGGGCAAGATTAAACAAACGTCTGAGAATATTCTCATCCGCCGGATTGTTTTTCATATCCCATCCATTATGAATAAGTCTTTCCCTGGTCTCTTCAAGACTTAGGTTGTTAACCATTCCTGTACTCTCCGGAGCCATCTCCTTGCGGTCAAACTTTTTACGTTCACTTTCTCTTGACATAATTTTCCCCCTAACTTTCATTATATTCACATTACTCACTAATACATGCTACATGATATCACATCATGCGAAACAAATGCGCAACAAGTAAAACGTTTTACGATAATCATAAAAGCATCCACCGCCCAGAGACAGTGGATGCTCCTTTATTATAGAATGTGCCTGGCAATCAACATCTGTACCGGTACACCATAAACCGGATTACTGTATACTAGGTACTAGTATTGCACCGTCTTGTTTCTGCCCGTTTCCTTTGCTTTATACAGGCAATCATCTACCTTTTTAAATATTCCTATACTCTCCTCCTCGGCATTGGTTGTTATAACACCAAGACTTATGGTCAGATGTTTATTCTCTCCGGAAAATACATGATTTTCAATCGTTTTTCTCAAATCTGCTGCACTCAGCTTTCACTCCCTCTTTCCACGAAGAATTAATAAAAGCTTCTACCGAGGAGAAATTATTCTGTAACTCATATCCCTTATGAATTATTATATCCTCAGAAAACCATACAGCTTTTTCAAATGCTATTTGATGATCACCAAGTTTGTTTAGTCTTAAATCTATCTTTTTCATTACTACGTCACTCTTTACAAAATGTATTTTTTGAGTTACTAAGTCTCCATGGTCATCGCTAAACTGAAATACTGCATAATAAGCCCTATTATTGGCTCCCTTGCAATCATTAGCATTAAAACTTGCGTCTATCTATCTTAGTAGTACGATAGTACTCATCCTTAGCCATATACATCTGCTTATCAGCTGCCTGTATCAGTTCACTACAGCTATAACCCTTATGCTCCTCCAACAAGGCATAGCCCACTGAAAGTGCCAGGCTGTCCACCAGACTTCCCGTCCAGTTTTTAGTCAGCTTTTCTATATCCTGAACACATTTAACAGATTCCTTCTTGCTCACACTCGCCAGTACTATGAACTCATCGCCACCGGTTCTGTAGCAGGAACCTACTTCGTCAAATACATTTTTAATGCACGCAGCCGCTCCACAGATCAGCTCATCTCCCGCCTCATGTCCAAGTGTATCATTAACTCTTTTTAGTCCATTGATATCTATTGAAAATGCAACCAGTGATTCAGGCATATCTGTTGTATATTTATCCAGTGCATTATTATATGCATAACGACTTAGAAGTCCCGTCAGTGCATCTGTCTTTATCTGTATCCTCTGCTCCAGCAGCTCATCATCTTTTTTCTGCAGACTGTATTCAGTTGAATGTATGAACATGAGCGTTGCACCGATAGCCATTGCCAAATACGCTGTACGGACATCTTCTCCAAGACCTTCCTGCATAATAATTCCAACAAACATAAATACCATGACCAGATATATCGACAGTCTGTTCTGCTTTCTAAAATTCTTTCCATAATTCAAAAACAGAATAATAATCAGAAGTAAAACTATAACGTATACTCCAATATAAATATTATAAAGAGAGCCATGATGATAATAATGCCTATCATCAACTACAGTCATCCATCCTGTGAAAAATGAAACTAATTGGAACAATGTATTGAATAAAATCACCACATTCAAAATCTTGGTCCACACATTTCTTAGTCTCATCTGTCCCACCAACGCTGCGCCGGCTATAGGTGTTAAGATATAGTCGATACATTTGACGATTCTAAGGCAGACTGCAGGGATGCCTGTGATTCCACTGATATACACGCCTACCCATTCAGCCAGGGAGGCAGTAAAAATCAGCACATATGTTATATAAAATATTTTCCGTTTTCTAGTGCTTATCCTGTCATTCTCGTAAACAAGTGTACAAAGAATGAGAAGAGTAAGCCATACTATCACTGATATAGCAGTATAATACTTCAGCATCTCTTAATCTCCTGATTGGTTACTACTCCTGTACAAGCCTTAACGCGCGTATATACACGATTGCAGGGTAATTATACCACCAACACCCTTCTTATGACAATCATTTAAAAAAACTTGTATAGTTGAAATTATTTCATGTTGACATGTATATGTAAATATTATACATTGTATATATTCGATATACACAATATACAAGCTGAGGTATATGATATGAGTAATGTAAATGAATATGAAAATGCAATAGAAATTCGGTAAGAACTGCTAGGAGCATATTCCTTGAAAGAAATGCGATTACGCTTCAGCAGTTCTTTTAATATTCGGTTTTCTTCCCGTAAGTCAGCAAGCTGCTGTCTGAGTTCGTCTATTCCTTCCATTCTAATACCTCACTTTTTGATATGGCTTTCATATATCCAACAGAACACCTCATATACTCCATACTCTCCCAGTTCATTATATATACTTTTCATGTTACTTTAATAAGCCTATTACAACTTCTCCTTACCTGATTTTGAAGTACTTTTTTGAGCTCGTGATACACCATTTGTTAATAATAAATATGAATAGTTCATTTCTATATAATGATACATTATTATCACTGTTTTTTTCATACGATTATGCCCCGGCTTAGTGGTAGCTTACAATCTGTAGCCCCTGCGCTCGTGTAGCATAAGCTTTAGCTTACCTTTTTCTCGGTCTGACCCGAAAGGCTTTCATTTTGTCATAATCTATAATTACAAATCTATAACAATTTCCTCACTGACAAACCCTGCTTACCTGATGCCCCATACGAAAACGATACTATCTTCATAAAATATGGGCACTCTACTTCGCCATCCTTATCAAGCGCATTTAAATCCACCATATAATCTGTCACATATTCTTAACCTAACCACATTGGTTAAGATGTGGTTAAGTTATTTTCTTACGAAAAATATTTCTGATTTTTACTTGATGGCTTTTCCGGTATAGTCATCTTTAACACACCATTTTTCAGCATAGGTGTTAAATACTTTCTTCTAAAACTTGTCCTGCTATCAAAATCAAATTCATCCATTATTTCTTGGACCGACTTCGGGTCTTTACAAAAATCAATAATCAGCTTATTCACATCCTGACCATTTTGGTTAGGATGATGGTCAGGATGTTGACCATCATCTCTTAACAACCCCAAATACCTATCACAAGCCTTGCAAAGAACCATAATTCCAGCCTCATTAATCTCGTATTCCGGCAATGGTCCATCATACAACGCACAAGCTTCCCTAATCTTCTCAAATCCTCTTCCCCAAGCTTCAATCATACCGCTTTTGAAAAAGACATTTGCCAATTTCGGATTAAAAGGCTTTGATGAATGTTTCATAAACAATTTGTCAGTAGAATCCAGATTTGGAGGCATCTCACCATCGTTCCAAATATAAATCTTATCCTCGTAAACGCTAATCTGGATTGGATTATAGCTACTGTAATCCTTATGAACAATGGCATTCAACAAAATCTCACGGAATGCGTCCTTGTGGAACATAAATTGCTCAATTCTCTGGACTCCCTCATAATCAATCAAGGCCTTCATATATTTTGTATAAACTAAATCAACGGTCTTATCTACCTGCTCTATCAAAGGCCCGTGCACCTCATCCTGATACACCAAATCGGAATCCGATTTTCCAAAATATCCGATTTTGATATAAGAACCTGTTACCCACTTCTCTGGATCTTTATAAAATGCAAGCATTGCTGCTCTTATCAAATATCCATCTTCATCAATTAGGTGCAGGTTATCCATCAAGATAGTATCTTCCACACTGACTTCTTCCTTCGTAAGCCTTCCTCTTTTCACTGCCTTATCTTTAAATAACTGTATTGCATCCTGCTTTAAGTCAGATACTGACAGTTTTGGCAGAGGCACACCATCCCATGTTCTTCCCTGCGTTTTTAACAAAGCTCTTTCCAATTCCTTTCCGGTAATCTCACGCATGGTACTTCCAGAACGATAATAATATTTCCCACGAAAACTTATTAAAGATGGATATTTATCAACAATTATCTGCAGATACTCAAGTTCGCCTTTATATAACAAATTCACATCTGCAATGATTCCCATTGTGTCTGTAATTTTATTAGGAATTCGCTCTAATAAATCTCTTGCATTATCAATACCTACAACATTACCATCGTCATCCGTACCTATGTATATTGTTCCACCATAAGCATTGGCATATCCACAAATCCATTTTAAATACTCATCTTGCCATGATTCCTTCCACTCTATGGATTGATGTTCTTTTTCTTTCATATATGCACCAACTTTCTTTATTTCTAAAGCATTTTACCAGTTATCATTATTTTCAACTTTTACTGACACCTTGACCAATTTATTTCGTTCTTTAATCCAAATAAATATTTTTACAGCTATGGCAACCACCATAATACTGCACATGCCAATAGTGACTTGTATTTTATGTGCCATAACAAATTTACCAGTCCAAATCACTCCATATGTAATAGCCCACATAACGATAAAATAAATAGTTCGAATAATCCAGTGAAAAAATGATCCTGCTGCTCTCCCTGAAATAAAATCCCCATGATATAAACTTCCAACTTTATCATACGCAATCAAATATGCAATATATCCGATTACTCCTAATATAATCCATTCATAATACCAATCAATCGGTAATCCCAATGGTTCTGTAGCTAAATCAAATATAAATTTAAACATTTAACTCCTTTCTTTGTCCACTTCCGTAAAGAAGTACTCCAACGTCTCTACAAACATATCAGCATCAAATAATTCTTTAATCTGTTCCCTATTCATCCAAGCAGCCTGTGCAACTTCATCTGTTGTGGCATTGCCCAAATCAACCTCTCCGTCATATTCAAACAACCAAACGTCCATAATATCATTAAAGATTTTTCCCTAAATGATTTTTCGTATCTTTGTAAAAAGCACTTGTCCATTTTCCGGCATCAAATCAACGCCAACCTCTTCCTTTGCCTCTCGAATTGCTCCTAATTGCTTCCACAAAATTCGCTTCATCAAGCATTCCCACGGTTGTAAATCTGTTTCCTTTCTACTCACTGTGCCAACTCCATTTCTACTTGCTTTTTTACAAATCCCTTTTTTCGTTTTTAACAATCATGCGACTTCAGGCACGCTAGAAAACTAAAAGTTATCCACCATAATAATATGTTGTACCTGTCACACCATCAAGAGCACCTGATTTTAATAAGCAAACCATATATCCTTCATCACCCCATTTTTCTCTATCCTTATGATATATTCCGGCAAAACAGTACATGTCTCACTTCAAAAGCTTTTTTATTTCCTTCTCATTCTGCTTTGTAAAGTCAGAAAGTTCATAAGAACGTATTCGTTCCTTAACCATATTCGGAACAACAAATCCGTTTTTTACAAGTGTCGCAAGTCGATTGATGACAGTCTTATTTGTAACCTTAAGCTCTTTACTGACTTCAATAGGCGTGAATTCTCTTTTATAATTCTTTATGAGAAGCAAGAGTAATGCTTTCTCTTTACCTTTCAGATACGATAGGCTTCCTTCCAATTCTTCACCATTTGAACTCTCCGATAATTCACATACCTTATTTGAATACAGCAAAACCATGCGAAGAAAATAATTGATCCAAATCTCCGGGTGAGGTGGATTATCTCGTCCTGAATAATACAGCGCAGGAAGTCCCATCTGGATGGATTCATAATATTCATCAATATCATACGCAAAATACTCTTCTAATGAGCCAATTCCGTTAAAACCATATCCATTAATATCTAAAATATAACCTGAGAGCAACCTCGCTGTTCGCCCATTTCCATCTTCAAACGGATGAATAGTTACAAGCTGATAATGAACTACAGCTGCGACTATGAGCGGATGATCATCTGTTGTATTCACGTATTCTACCAATTCATCCAACAAATCCGGTATATCAATATATTCTGGTGGAATGTACTCAGGATTTCCGGTTTGAGAATCATATACCGCAAATAACACTCCGGGCGGCATTGGTCCTCGAAGTCCTATTTTTTCTTTTGAAGCTCCCTTTTCAACATACTTCTGTACATCTAATATCAGTTTCTTGGAAAACTGCTCTTTCTTAGCCGCCTTCTCTTCCAGATAATTTAACGCAAGGAAATAGTTACGCACCTCCTGCTCTGGTTTAAGATAATGCTTTCGTTCATCACTATCTATAACCTCATCTACCTGCTGCTCTGATAAAGGATTCCCCTCAATTTTAGTAGATGCATAGGAACTTTTCTTTTTTGAATTTTTTCGTAGCTTACTTGCTACAGCAACAGGCAATGAAACCTCTGAAACTTTATACCTGTTTTTATCAATCTCCGTAATATACTTTAATATCTCATTTGACAAAATAGTTTTGATCATAAAAAATACCCTCCTGACACATATATTATATCACGAGCGCGCTAATTATTACATTATAATTACACTATTTTTTCACTATTTTACATTATCCTTTCTACTACAATCTACAGGATATGGATCCTCTTTCATATCATCAAGAAAACCCTTTAACCATAATGCAATTTCATCAAGATTCCATCGAGTTGTTAAGGATCTACCCTCTTTCTCAAATTCTAAGAAGTTGCAATTATTCATGTACATAGCTATTTCTGTATCCCTTGTTTCCTCAAAAAACTGTATTCAATTGCAAAAAAATTTTTATCGCCAATTATACTCATTATCTTCGTCCTTTCTTACCTTTTCTTTCCTTGTAGATAATAATCAATCCACATTAATTCACCACTTATATTCAGGCGATACAGTAAAATTGAATTTCTTAGACTCCAGCTCTTTTTTTACTAAACTGATATCAGCAGCTGGCATAGGATAAAGCTCAAAGCCCTGATTTTCAACCATATTTATTGCTTGTTCCTTATCACATCGACATAATTGTGCCGCTAATTCAGCCTTTTCTTCC
>JAEEGL011550614.1_pt1 | contig 10032 bp, 10 predicted proteins | sample 9134231 | NCBI WGS metagenome assembly JAEEGL01 (sample SAMN16246548, study PRJNA631951) | gut metagenome | biome: gut microbiome; feature: rumen; material: fiber-attached | host: Bos | place: Iran: Karaj | collected 2018-10 | reverse complement strand
GCCGGGGGGCCACGGGGGGCCGGGCCGGGCCCCCCGCGCCGCCGGAGGCATTGAAATCTGACAGCGAACCGCCCTTCCAGACGGGGCGCAGCTCTATACTTGATATAGGGACATTATTCCGTCACTATGGACGAGAATAAAGGTTCATTCACCAGAGCGGAACGCGGGATTTATCACGCGGGACGCCTCAAAAAATACCCCGACGGCAGCACGGAATTGCTTTGCTGCTCCCGGCCCGTTTTCCGTGAAAAGGGATGGGAGCTCCGCGAGGGTCGCCCGTTGGCCGCACTTTCGGCGAAGCGAAGCGAGGCCGACGGTGCGGCCGCGCCCGAAGGGCAGAAGGGCGAGCCCGAGGCCGAGGGCCCCGAAGGGGCCGAGGACAGGAGCAGCAGCACCGAGCGAGCTGCCCGCAGGGCTGCGGCGAAGGTGCGGGATATTGCCCTCTGCAACGATTTCAAGTGGTTTGTGACGCTGACCCTTGACGCCGCGAGGGTAGATCGCTACGACGTCCGGGAGATCACCCGGAAGCTGAACAACTGGCTTGATAATCAAGTCCGGCGAACCGGCTTGAAGTACGTCCTTGTGCCAGAACGGCATAAGGACGGCGCTCTTCATTTTCACGGGCTTGTCAACGACGGCCCGGGGTTTGTGTCCTCGGGAACGTGGAGCGTTCCGGGGCACAAAAAGCCCATCCGGCCGCGAAGCGAAGCACAGCGGCGAGATTGGGCGGCCCGGGACGATTGCCACGAGGTTTTCAATTGGCTGCGTTGGCCTCTCGGATTCAGTACGGCGATCCCGCTTTATGGCAGCTATCAGAGCGCCGTCGCCTACGTCTGCAAGTACATCCGAAAACAGACCGGCGACGGGAAAATCGGCGGCCGGTGGTATTACTCCGGCGGCGCTCTGGTGCTGCCGGAGGTGGAGCTCATCGACTACGGGCTGCCGGAGCTGATGGCGGCCGGAAATTGCGAATATATGTTCGAAGTGCCGGAGGCCGGTTTGTCCTTCGGTATGGCCCGCGGAAAAATGGACGGAGGGACTTGATTTTACAAAAGCCGGATTGTCAAACGGGCCGCGCTGGGCCCGCCGCAGCGGGGCCCGGAGCGCCCGCAGGGCGCGAAAGTCGGCACACAAAAACACCTATGAGGAGGAATGATATATAACTACTGAATACCTGTTGAATCAAGAGGTTGACCGCGTTCTTGCGGCCATGATGCCGGAAAACAGATTAGCTGTCCGCGTGAGTTTACACACGGGGCTGCGGATTTCGGACGTGCTCAGCTTGCGCCCGGAGCAGTTAAAGCCTCAATTCTGGATCGTTGAGAGCAAGACGGGAAAGCGGAAGCGGGTCAATCTGCCCGCTGAGCTGCTCGACGACCTCCGGCGCAATTCCGGGAAATACTACGTTTTCCCGGGGCGCTCTGATCCGAAGAAGCACCGCACCAGACAGGCCGTTTGGCACGACATCAAGAGGGCGGCTGCTGCCTTTCGTCTGCCGCAGAACATCGGAACGCACAGCGCCCGAAAAGTGTACGCGGTGGAGCTGCTGCAAAAGTACGGCGACTTTGACCGCGTGCGCCGGGCGCTGAATCACGCGAAGAAATACCCCAGTACTACGCTGATTTATGCGACAGCAGATTCGCTATACTCTGCTAAGTATCTTAGAAGGGGGAAAAAGAAGGCTTGAACGGGGAAAAACTTTTCTTTGATACGGAAAACGTGGCCTTTATTGCGAAAAATCGGCACGATATGACGCCCAGGCAGAGAGCCAACCTTCGGCTGCTCAATGCGCTGCTCGCCGACGCATACGGGCGTGGATTCCGCAACGGGCACAAGGCCGCCAGAAATAGCGGGAAATCCGGGATTGACATTTCTGAGCCCGTGTTGTAAAATAGGGGCGTCTGGAAAACGCGAGGAAGGAGGCGTCCCGAGCTCGGAGCAGAGCCCGCGCTGATGGCCGAACGTTCAACAAAACCATTATTTTGTTGCCGCTGCAAGGCCCGGCGCAGACCGGGGCGGGCAGTTCGCTGAACGGGGCAGGGGCCCCGATATTCGTTGCGAAGCGAACGCAACAAAATAAAAATTTTGTTGCGTTCACGGTTGACTTTTTCTGTTTATTGCGATATACTGAGTTTGATCTTGGACATCACTGTGTTTCGGCCCTTTCCGGGCCGTTTGGAGGTGTTTTCATGGAACGGTACGACGACTGCCCCATCATCCTTCGCGAATTCCTCTCTTATCACGAAACGATCAAGGGCCAGTCCAAGCGCACGATTTCCGAATACTATCTCGACCTAAGAATGTTTCTTCGTTTTATGAAGCTCATCAAAAACGAAATGCCCTACAACACGGATCTGGACGTCATCCCGATCAAGGATATCGATCTCGAGTTCATCCGGTCGATCCGCACCACCGACGTCTATGATTTTTTGTCTTATCTTGCCAACGACAGGATCGTCCATGAAGGGTCCTATTCCGAATCCCGCGGGATCTCCTCCGGCAGCCGATTCCGCAAGCTGTCCGCCATCAAATCCTTTTATAAATATCTGACGGTCCGCACCAAACAGCTCAGCGAGAATCCCGTCCAGGACCTGGAATATCCGAAGCTCCGCAAATCCCTTCCGAAATATCTTACCCTTGAGGAATCCAGAGCTCTGCTCGCCTCCGTGGACGGGCCGAACAAAATCAGGGATTTTGCCATTCTGATGATTTTTCTGAACTGCGGCATCCGGCGCTCCGAGCTGGTCGGGCTCAACATTAGTGACGTATATGAAGATCGAATCCGCGTTGTCGGCAAAGGCAATAAAGAGCGCATCGTCTATATGGGATCCTCCTGCAGAGACGCCATCGACGCCTATCTCGTCCAGCGCCGGCAAATCGAGTTGTCTGACAACCGGGCGCTCTTCGGATCCAGGGATAAAAACCGCATCAGTATCTCCGCGGTGCACCGGCTGGTAAAAAAGCATCTTCTGGAGGCCGGTCTCGACGCTTCGAATCTCTCCGCGCACAAGCTGCGCCATACGGCAGCGACCCTGATGCTGCAGAACGGCGTGGACGTCAAAACCGTCCAGGAGGTCCTCGGCCACGAGAACCTCAACACCACCCAGATCTACACTCATATTGAGAATACCGAGCTGAAAATCGCCTCCGAGGCCAATCCGATCTCAAAAATCAAACTGGATCGTTGACCTCTCCCCTTTTCTCCGCACTCCCTCTCCCCTCTTTGTCTGTTTTATTATGTAAAATAATTAACGCCGTAACTGCGAAAAATGTCGCAATTACGGCGTTAACTGTTAATCTATCAGATCTTCTACGGGGATATCCGCCAGCAGCGGATCGGTTTCCGGAGCAGACGCGCCATTCTTCATGGCTTCCCACTGTTCCTTGGTAATCAGCATCTGCCGCGGCTTGGAGCCCTCAAAGGGCCCGACGATGCCCTTTTCCTCCATCTCGTCCACGATCCGCGCCGCCCTGGCATAGCCGAGCTTCAGCCTGCGCTGGAGCATGGAGACAGAGGCCTGCCCGGTCTCGAAAATGACGTCGACTGCGGCGGGCAGAAGCTCGTCACCGTCGGAAGTGTCCTCCGGGGCGGGAGCCGGTGCGGCGGCGGCAGCCGCCTGGGCAGCGCCCTTGCCGGACTGGGCGGCCTTCATGTCGATCTCCTGCTGGATCTCGGCAGAATACTCCACACTGCCCTGGGCCTTCACGAATTCAATGACCCGCAGGACCTCGGTCTCGTCGATATAGCAGCCCTGGACACGTTTCTTGCCCTGACCCAGTGGAGCATAGAGCATATCGCCCTTGCCGATCAGCTTTTCGGCGCCCATGGAGTCGATGATGATCCGGGATTCCATGGCGCTGGAGACAACCAGCGCGATCCTCGACGGGATGTTCGCCTTCATAAGACCCGTGATTACGTCGGCGGACGGACGCTGGGTCGCGATGACCAGGTGGACGCCGGCGGCACGGCCCATTTGGGCGATGCGGCAGATGGCCTCTTCCACCTCTTTGCCGGCCACCAGCATCAGGTCGGCCAGCTCGTCGATGACCACCACGAGCTTCGGCATGGGCTCCAGCTCTTCTTCCTTGGCAGCCTGCTTGTTGTAGGACTCGATATCCCGCACACCGGCCTCGGAAAGGGTCCTGTAGCGCCGCATCATCTCGGTAACGGCCCACTGCAGGGCGCCTGCGGCCTTCTTCGCGTCGGTGACGACAGGGATCAAAAGATGCGGGATCCCGTTGTAAATACCGAACTCGACCATCTTCGGGTCGATCACGATGAGCTTGACCTCTTCGGGGGTCGCCTTATAGAGCAGAGAAATCAGGATGCTGTTGGTGCAGACGGACTTACCGGAGCCGGTGGTACCGGCGATCAGCACGTGGGGCATCTTGGAGATATCGCCGATCACACAGTTGCCGTTGATGTCCTTACCGACGGCAAAGGAGATCTTGGACTTGGAATTGCGGAACGCGGGAGAATCGATGACCTCGCGGATACTGACGGGACTCACCTGCTTGTTCGGTACCTCGATGCCGACCATGGAGTTCTTGTCGGGAATGGCGGAGATCCGGACGCCGGAGGCGCCCAGCTCCAGGGCGATGTCGTCCGACAGACCGGTCAGCTTGCTCAGACGCACGCCCTGCGCCAGCTGCAGCTCATACATGGTGACGCTGGGACCTCTGGTGACATTGACGATCTGGGCGTCAATGTTGAAGCAGGCCAGCTTATCCTGCAGACGGCGGGTGTTTTCCCGCATCTCGGCGGTGGCGTCCACGGAGCCCGCCTTGGTATCGTCGAGCAATTCAATGCTGGGATAGATGTATTGTTCCCTGGGCTTTTCCTTTTCCTTGGCAATTTCGGCGGAGATCTGGTCCGCCTCCGCCTTCAACATCTCGGCAGAGGCTTTCTTCTCATCCTTCTCAGCTGCCTTTATCTCGGCAGCCGCGGGAACGGCAGTCGCCGGTGCGGCGGGAGGCGGATCCGGGATCGGAATGGTGACGTCCTCGATCACTTCCATCTTGTTCTGCACCGCGGAGGGATCGTCCACCGGGAGATCGAACACGGAGGTGTCCTTCACCTTTCTCAGCGGAGAAGGCGTCTTCGGGGTCTCCCCTTCCTTTTTCTTCAGCTGAGCCAGCATGGCGTCCGTGGAGGAAACTTGCGCATCCCGGACGGGAGAGGGCTTCGTTTTCGGCGGATTGGCCGGATCGTCAACAGGAAGATCAAAGTCGAACCTGCTGTGCTCACGCCTGCGTTCCTGGCGCTCCTGGCGTTTCTGGACGACGCGCTCCACCAGCACCTCCGCCGGCTCCTTGTAATTCTCTTCCCGTTCCTTCTGCTTGAGTTCGTCTCTGTGATTGTTGATGGCCCGCAGCAGGCTCGTCAGGGTCAGGTTGACCGAAGCCGGAAGGGCGATCAAAAGCAGGAGGATGCACAGGGCCCAGCCCACGGGCTTGCCGCCCAGAAGGCTGAACAGCTTCGCCAGGAAGCCGCCGATCACGCCGCCGGATTTGCCCTGGATGCCCTGCTCGAACAGCGTCTTGAACATCGGAAGGCCCCAGGGGACCTTGGCGCCGATGGCCAGGTGCGAGATCGCGGAAACCAGGAAGGCAAAGCCGAGGGAGCTGATGACACGCATGGTCACCGGCCTGCCGCCGTGGGTGAACAGGGCGATGGCACACAGGATGAGGCCGATGGGAAGGATATACATGCCGATCTGTCCGACAAATCCGGTGAAGAACTTATACAGGAAGCTGCTCTTATCCAGACCGCTCAGGACCACCAGCAGGGCTATCAGCACGCATACGCCGCCGAAGATCTCGCGCCGGTAGAGGCCGAGCACGCTCTCCTGCTTCTGCTCCTGCACAGGTTTTTTAGATGATTTCCCGGAGGCAGCAGATTTCTTCTTGGCCGGAGCCTTCCGTTTCGCTGTCTTTTTTTCTGCCATGATATGTAACTCCTATCAGAAAAAGTCAACGGGTCAGGCGGAGATCAGGAACAACGCCAGAGAAAAGATCCCCGCGCCCCAACACCAATATACGAATAAGGACATCGAACCGCGGCGGGCGATGCCGCGCAGCAGACGAAGGGCGAACATCGCAGTCAAAGCAGTCACGCAAAATGCAAGGATGCAGACAGCCGCGTTGACCGCAGCGCCCTTGGCAGCGATCAGATCCACGATCCCCGCCGCCAGGAAGACCGGCACGCCCATGATCCCGGCCATCCGGACCGCACCCGGGAACGTCACGCCCCGGGAAACGGCGACGGCAGTCACCGCGCCGGATCTCGATACGCCGGGCAGCACGGAAATGATCTGCGAGGCGCCGGCGGAGAGGGTATCTCCCAGGGTGAGATCGTCGTCTTCCCTGCGGGGAGAAGCTCCGCGAAAGGCGAAATAGAGTATCAGGCCGAACAGTCCCAGCAGCAGCCCGGAGATCGCCAGGGCAAATCTCCCCTGCTCGATCCTCCGCCGCAGCGGATATATCAGCGCGCCCGCGATCACGGGCAGAGCGGCGAACAGATAGAGCATCAGCTGCCGTCTGTCCAGCGGGATGCCGCGGCGGCGCGAGACCGGTCGAATGATCCCCAACAGCACCAGAAATTCCTCAAGCATCGCCCGCAGCTCACGGCGGTAATACAGGCAGAGAGCCAGGAAGACGCCAAAGTGCATCCACGCCCGAACGCAGCAGATCTGCGCGGCGGTGAGCGATACTCCCAGGAGTTTTAGAAAGATCAGCGTATGGGCGTCGCCGGAAACGGGAAAGATCTCCGTCAGTCCTTCCACAAAGGCGAGAATGATCGTCTGAAGCCAGCTCACGGATACTTCCCCCTTTCGCCGCCTCAATTCCATTTTAATATAATATCATATCTTCTGAAAGATTTCCAGTGTTATTTTTCAGCGCTGTCTTTCCCTTCGTCCATCGTCAACGGCTGCCGATCACCGTTGTTCTCCTCTGCGAGTTCCCGTTTCTCACAGATCATCCTGTGAAGGCAGTCCAATGCTTCTGAGAGACTTCCGAGCCGGTCGATCAGACCGCACTTTACCGCCTCCGGGCCGTAGAGCACCGTCCCGACGTCCGTTGCCAGCTCTCCCGTCGCCATCATATAACCCACGAAGGCCTCTTCGGAGATCCCGGAATTGGACACCACAAACTCGACGATCTTGTTCTGGATCCGGTTGAAATACTGGAAGGTCGCAGGGGCTCCGACCACGGTGCCGCTCATCCGCACGGGGTGGATCGTCATACCCGCGGTCGGCGCGATCATACAGCACTTCGCCGCCACGGCCAGAGGAACGCCGATGGAGTGTCCGCCGCCCAGGACAAGAGACACCGTGGGCTTTTTCATTCCGGCGATCAACTCGGCAATGGCAAGGCCGGCCTCGATATCGCCGCCGACGGTGTTGAGAAGCAGCAGCAGACCGTCGATCTCGTCGCTCTGTTCGATCTGAGCCAGGAGCGGCATGAGATGCTCATACTTCGTGGTTTTTACCGTTTCCGGCAGGATCTGATGGCCCTCAATCTGGCCGATGATGGTCAAGGTGCAGATGTTTCCCTGCTGCGAGCGGGTCAGGCAGGTGCCGAAATCCGCCGTTTTGTCCGACAGGTCCGCGTACTCAATTGCGTTTTCACACATAAAAAAGCTCCTTTCGGGTTTTCCGTAGTTTTCCCGAACGGAGCTTTGATTATACTGTGCGAAGGAGGATCCTGCGCAGAGCGCGAAGATCCATCGAAGGAAGGCTCCCGACAACGGGAAGGGTCTGCGCATCGGGGGCGTTCCTCGGCGTCAGAGCGGAGCGGATATAGAAGGCGTCAAGCCCCGCCGCAGCGGCGCCGAGGACGTCACACTTCGGATCGTTGCCGATCATCAGGCAGTCCTCGGGACGCAGCGCCTCCGCCTCCAGGGCGGCGCGGAAGAATCGCACGTCCGGCTTTTTGAAACCGACGTCCGACGAGATGAAGATGCGGTTGAAACGCCGCTCCAGACCCAGTGCCCGCAGTTCCGGCAGTGTGAAGCAGCTTTGAGCGTTGGACAGAAGGATGACCCTGGACCCGAGCGCCCGGAGGTCGTCCAGAAGGGCGGCCGCACCGGCGTAGGCGCGGATATGGGTGGTCGAAAGCGCCCGGAAACGCACGGCAAGGCGATCGACGATCCCCGGCGACGGATCGATCCGCATTTCGGTAAGCAGCTGTGAAAAAACCTTCCGAAGATCGATCTCGATCTCTGCGCCCTCCCCTGCCGAACGCTTACAGGAGGCCTCCTCCGCCCGCACAAGGGCGAGATAGCGCCGCTGCAGTTCATTTGCCCCGGGGATATCAGAGCCTCCCAGGTCCGCGAAAACGCCGCACAGAGCCCTCCAGAAGCCCGGACGGCCCTCGTCGGTGTGGATATCCACCAGCGTCCCGTAGAGGTCGAGAAAGCAGGCCGCATATCGTTTCAAGGCGTCTCCTCCCCCTCCCTGGGCGCGCCGCCGGAGCGGCTGCGGCCGCGGGTCTCCCAGTTGTGCAGAGGATAGCGCTGGATGGCTCCGAAGATCTTATCCTTCATCCCGGGATAGCGGCCAGCCAGCTCGGATACCAGATCCTTTGCCTCCTCACGCTTGGTGTGCTTGTTGGCGGGGCAGGTGCTGATGACCACAGGCAGAGCGTATCGCTCGACGAAGTGCCCGATCGTCTTCTCAGGCAGATAGAGCATCGGCCTTATCTGGGTAACGCCCGTTCTGTCCAGATAGGTCACGGGCTCAAAGCAGGAGATCCTCCCCTCGTAGATCAGCGACATGAGGAAGGTCTCCACCGCGTCGTCCCGGTGATGGCCCAGGGCGATCTTATAGATCCCGGCCTCCGTGATGGCCTTCCCCAGGGCTCCCCTGCGCATCTTCGCGCAGAGCGAGCAGGGATTCTTCTCTTTTCTGTAGTCGAAGATAATGGGCCCGATCTGGGTCATGATCCTGTGGTAAGGTATTTCCAGCCGTTCGCAGAGCGCTTCCACCCCGGAAAAATCCATCCCTTCCAGGCCCATATCCACGGTGAACGCCTCGATGCTGTACCGTTTCGGATAAAACTTCCGCATCTCCGCCATAAGCGCCAGCAGCGCCAGGGAATCCTTTCCGCCGGAAACGCCCACGGCAATCCTGTCGCCGTCCCGGATCATATCATAGTCGTCCACGCAGGAACGGAAGAGAGACAACATATGCTGCATACCGTCACCCAATTCTCAATGAAAAGAAAAAAGTATAAAATTGAAAGCAAGAAAACAAGAGCATTCAAGAGAAAACGAGAGAATTTTCAAGTTCTTTTAGTGGAAAACAAAATTCATCAAAAATTCAGTTGACACCCTCGAAAAAATGTGTTATAAAGACAAGGCTGTTCGGGCCTATTGTACCCGCGCAGTATGAATTTGTCAAATCAATTGTGATATAAAAACGGAGGAAACATCATGTCCACTACAATGGCAAGAACCGAAACCGTTGAGCGCAAGTGGTACGTCATCGACGCCGCCGGCAAGCCCATGGGCCGTGTCGCCGTCGCCGCCGCCAACCTGCTCCGCGGCAAGAACAAGGTCGATTTCACCCCCAACGTCGACTGCGGTGATTTCGTCATCATCATCAACACCGACAAGGCTGTCCTCACCGGCAACAAGATGGAGAAGAAGTACTACCGTCATCACTCCGGCTGGATCGGCGGTCTGAAGGAAACCAAGTACCGTCTGCTCATGGAGTCCCGCTCCGACTTCGCTATGGAGCTCGCCGTCAAGGGCATGCTGCCCAAGAACTCCATCGGCCGCACCGCCATGACCCGTCTGAAGCTGTACAAGGGCGCTGAGCACAAGAACGAGGCCCAGAAGCCCATCGCCTGGACTCAGGACTAAGGAGGTAACGAAGAATGTACGAGAGCAAGAGAGCTTACCACTACGGCACCGGCCGCCGCAAGGCTTCCGTCGCCAGAGTCCGCGTGTATGAGAACGGCACCGGCTCCATCACCATCAACGGCCGCGACATCGACGAGTACTTCGGCCTCGAGACCCTGAAGCTC
>JAEEGL010695098.1_pt1 | contig 10032 bp, 11 predicted proteins | sample 9134231 | NCBI WGS metagenome assembly JAEEGL01 (sample SAMN16246548, study PRJNA631951) | gut metagenome | biome: gut microbiome; feature: rumen; material: fiber-attached | host: Bos | place: Iran: Karaj | collected 2018-10 | reverse complement strand
GGGGATATACGGATGAAGCAGCAAGGGGATGGACGAATAGGGAGCTTCAAGAAACCCTTCTTGAGAACGGGATTACTATATTGAAAGATAACATATGGGAAATTGGGAATGATCTTTGTATTATTGGCAGGGAGGATAGATCTTGGAATAATGCGGGAAACGTTCGGAAAACTGCGGGTGAACTGATTGAAGAAACGGATAAAAACCGGTATATCATTTTTTTGGATCATCAACCTTCTGATTTTGATGCAGAGGCGGAAGCGGGGGCAGACCTCGTGATGTCAGGTCATACACACGGAGGTCAATTCTTCCCTATCAATCATGCAGGCGAATGGATCGGAGAAAATTGTAGGACTTACGGATATGAGCGGCGCCTTGGCACAGATTTTATTGTTTCTTCCGGGATCAGTTGCTGGGCATTCAAATTCAAAACCGGCTGTCATTCCGAGTATACCGTTGTCGATATTATTGGCACAGAAACAGTTTTTTAGAAAAAAGATAAAGCAATGGAATTCAAGAACAGGATTCCATTGCTTTATGAAGTAAGAAGTGTTTCTGTTGTTATTCTGAAATCAGTTTTCCGAATTTGGATAAACCCGGATGAAATCTAAAGTGCCGATCACATAATCATGTAGCGAGTTATAATCGGTAAGGCCGATCCCATCTTGATACTTTTGTGTTCTATGAAGGGTCAAGATCGAATCTTGGTTTTCAAAGCCATTGCTAACCGAATAGTCTCCAACACTGAACAGGACCTCGGTACCATCATCTAAAGTGGCATATTGTTTGAAAGAGCCGTCATCATAATATAGCCATATCGTATTAAGATAAGACTCAGAACCATCTGCTTTAACAAGTTTCTGCTTGGCAGCTTGGGTAAATGCAGCAACAAGAGTTCCATCTTGGCTATCAAAATGCAGGCAGTAATCTTTCAATTCAGAGAAGTTGACACCAACTGTGAGATTGATATCAGCGTATGCATTGTTTTCCCGATAGACCTTATTTACAGTTAGCAGACCGGAGAGCGGTTTGTTCAGATCTATTTCGGAACCTTTTTCAAAATGACCTTCACTGAGAAGGACTGCGTTTGTTTTGTCAGCCAGATACTGTAGATAGGAACCGTCTTCGAACAGGAATACTGTGGTATCTACAGTGAGCTTCGCACCGCCTGCAACAGTTGAAATGTCGATACCCGGAATCGAAAAAACAGAAACGATCTCTTCGGGATCAGCATTTTCAGCAAGGGAGACGGATGCAAAAGCGGCAATTGCCAGCAATGCAACGACAAGCAGTACAGCTGTTTTCATCAATCTTTTATGGAGTAGTTTCATAAGAAATTCTCCTTTAGCTTTTTTATCATTCTATCATATTTTCATAATAAAACTGTAGCATGCAGGATGGCATCCGGTATCGGACATCTTTTTCTTTGAGGAGATCTTCTTTCAAACGACCGCGCATTTTCCATATTTAGAGACGTGTTATGAAACTTTGAGCATACGTTTTATCGGCGTACTCCATCAGAGCGGGATTCGGTGATAGAACAACTGGAAAGAGGTTTGCCCGTCGGGATATAATTGCACCCGGGAACAGCTGATGGTATTTAGTTAGGGGTGAAGAGCGATGGGATCCCTTTTGCTGGCGGTTATTTATCTGATATTTATCAGCCTTGGTTTGCCAGATTCGCTTCTGGGATCAGGATGGCCCCAAATGCAGAAGACCTTTGGCGTACCTTCCTCCTATGCGGGCTATGTTTCGATGACGATCTCGTTTATGACGATCATTTCAGCTTTACTTAGTCCTAGACTTATCCGAAGGATACATACGAAATGGATTGTGATCGTATCTGTTTTTCTGACAGTAGTTGGCTTATTTGGATTTTCTTTTTCTGATCATTACTGGCTTTTGTTGCTTTTTGCTGTTCCATATGGAATGGGGGCTGGTTCAATCGATGCCGCTATGAACCATTTTGTTGCAAACCATTTTCCATCATCTGTTATGAACTTTTTACACTGCTTTTATGGAGTGGGTGCTGTTATCAGTCCCTTTATTATGTCGCTTGCACTGAAAACTGCCAAATGGAATCAAGGGTATAGATGGACTGCCTGCATTCAGATAGTGATTCTGATAGTGTGCCTACTTTCTCTTCCTTTGTGGAGGAAAAACAGTACAGATGAAGAAAAAGAAGTGCGGGAAAGCGCTGGAATACGGGAAGCAATAAAGAAGCCTGGGGTAGCGCTGACACTGATTGCTTTCTTTTCTTACTGTTCCGGTGAGGGAACATGTTTTCTTTGGACTCCAAGCTATTTTGCAGGGACCAGGATGCAGTTGAGCAGCGAGACCATTGCGGCATTTGGCTCTTTGATCTTTGGCGGCCTGATGCTGGGCAGGCTGATTTCTGGTATTATCTCCAATCGGGTTGGGGATAGAAAAATGATTCGCATAGGAATCGCAATGGAGCTGAGCGGGATTCTTATGGTTTCCTTGCCAGCCCGTTCTTATTTGGTTGCTGTAGTTGGATTTGTTATCATTGGAATAGGGATGGGACCGGTTTATCCTGCGATTCAGCATATGGCTCCCGACAACTTTGGCAAACGCTACAGTGCAGCGGTTATTGGCCTTCAGATGGCATCCGCATATGTAGGAAGTACTTTTATGCCGATGGTGTTTGGACAGATTCAGCAGATTGTCGGGATCCAGATTATGCCTCTGTATATTTTGATATTTGCATTGTTGAATCTTGGCATGCTGGAAATCGCATATTTCAGAATTCGAAATGTGAGGAATGAGATTCATGTAAAATGATCCAAATGGAAAGAAAGCGGAACAGGAAATGACGCCTGTCTGTTACAGGGGACCTGTTCTGGATGATTTCAGAGAACGATACTGCAGGGAACAACCAAGGAAACAGGAACGGAACAACTTCTGAGGAGGCGGGATGCATGAAAACAATCTATCTTGCAGGCGGATGCTTCTGGGGAATGCAAAAATTTTTTGATCAGTTTGACGGAGTAATTCATACCATGGTCGGTTATGCTAACGGACCAGAAGAAGCGCCGACCTATCAGGAAGTATGCAGAAACAGTGGGCATGCCGAAACAATACGGATTGACTATGACCCGAAGATAATAACCCTGGCAACCATTCTGAATTATTTTTTTATGGTTATTGATCCGCTTTCAGTGAACCAGCAGGGAGAAGATCATGGAATTCAGTACCGTACAGGCATATATTATCCAGAGAAGGAACAGCTTTCGGAGATTGAAGAGATATATCGCGCAGAAGAGAAAAAAGCGGGAATGAACCTTGCCGTGGAACTTCTTCCATTAGAAAATTTCTTTCCTGCAGAAGAATATCATCAGAAATATTTGGAAAAAAATCCGGGTGGCTATTGTCATATTCCGGGTAGATTCTTTGATCTGGGGAAAAACAAATGAATGAAACGGAGAAAGAGCTGCGCGAACGAATCGGCAGCCTTGCATACGAAGTGACACAGAATGCGGCAACAGAATATGCCTTTTCAGGCAAGTATGACCAGTTTTTTGAAAAAGGCCTTTATGTTGATATTGTCAGTGGAGAACCGCTCTTTACCTCATTAGACAAGTATGATTCAGGCTGCGGATGGCCTGCCTTTGCCAAACCTGTCTCAAATGATGCTGTCTATGAATTAGAGGATTCAACGTACGGTATGATTCGGACAGAAGTACGCAGTCAGAAGGCGGATTCTCATCTTGGTCATGTGTTCAAGGAAGAGTCTGGGGGACTGCGCTACTGCATTAATTCTGCTGCACTTCGTTTTGTTCCATTTGACAAACTGGAAAAAGAGGGATATGGAGAGTACAGCATATTATTTGATCGTTAATCATATATTAGCAGGAAGAAACAGAGGGAATCAGCAGAGCAAGCATGTGGAAAATCTAATGCTCTAGGAGTTGTGCCTGCTTTGCTGGCAGGAAAAAACAGTCTGGACTGCTTCCGGAAGTTTTGAGAAACAGTGGATGATTCCATTCGGATGAAGAGCCTTCCCAAATCCGTATGCGCAGTGGATAAAGGGGATTCCAGCATCTGCTGCGCTTTGTTCGTCTCCAAGCGTATCACCTACATATACAGCACGTCCAATTTGGCTTCTCTGAAGAATCAGCCGGATATTATCCGCCTTGGCAAGCCCTGTCCGACCGGAAGTTTCGTAGTCAGAAAAACAGCCGCCTAAACCATGGTAAGAGAAAAAAGCCTCAGCATATCCATCCTGACAGTTGCTGACAAGAAACAGAGAGTAATGCTCCATCAATGCGTGCAGCGTTTCGGGAACTCCCGGGTAGAGAATAGCTCCATGCGAGCGGAGATATTCGACTTCTTCGGCGCAGATTTCCTGCATGACAGATGCCTGAATTTCAGGACATTGATCTGGAAGTAACATGCGGGAGATTTCTTCAAGCGTCAGACCCATTGCTGAAGCAAGCTCTGCCGCTGTGATTTGCCGGTTTAACTCCGGGTGGCGGGAGAGGACACGGTTCCAGACCGGAAGCACGCATCCTGAGGAATCCCAAAGTGTGCCATCCAGGTCAAAAAGGATGCCTGCTTTTAAATCGCACGCTTTTATACTCATGTCATAATTCTCCATCAATGCGAATTGAAAAGTGTTCTGAAACGACAAGCACCTTGATCCTTTCCATCATTTCCGGTTTCAGGCAAAAGAAAACCATTTGAAGAGTGTCGGGATCGAAACAGACCAGGGTCTCTTCCAATGGGAACAGAACTTTCAATGAACTAGATATTGAGAAATCTGAAAAATAACTGACAAAATGTTCCGGGTCTGGATTCGTTTCCCAGTGTCTGCATGAATCGCAGTAGACAGACATATCTGAATAACAGTTTAGCCGGAGAAGAATTTCAGCCTGTTTTCGGCGGATATCTCGAAACTGATCACCTTTCTGACCGAACTGTTTCCAGACCGCTTTGGAAACAGGCATTTTCGAAACATCTACCTTCAAGGAGGGATATTTCAGCAGTTTTTTCATTAGGGAGATATACTGGTCTGGACTGATTCGTGATGAACATAATAAACCCAGCGGATGGCTGCCTCCGTCAGTCACTTGAATTTGTCTGGATTTATTGACGGATTTCATTTTTTCTCCATTCAGATCCTGCCAAAGATTCTGTACATCCAAGATTGTCCACGACCTTCTTCACCTTTATTCGGAACAGGTTTCCCCAATTACAGACCATAGCTCAGATGCCAATCTCATGATACCATGTTTTCCAAACTGATAATGGACTCTTCTGAAATACGGCTTGATAGTTCGTTTCTTGACACTGACAAGGAGAAACTATATATAACAAAGGGCATGGGCAAATGCTTTGATGAAAAGATGAGTTCCTCTGTTTCTAAAAGAATCCGGAAAGAAGAGATCATTCAGATTGTACTGTTGCAGCCTGCCTGTTATTGCAGACTGTATAAAGAACCTTGCTAATATGGAAAGAACTGGATACAAGATTCCACAGGATACATATGTGCCATATTGGATGGCAAGCGAGGGCCGATACATTATTCCAGATAGAGGATTCCGTAACAGGACATTGAGGGGAAAGGAAGGATTTGGGAGATATGAAACACGGATTCTCATTTCCGGGAGGGAAGGAAAGCCAGGATATTGATCATGCTGTTGCATATGTAAAAGAACTGTTTTGTGATAATTCCGGAGGACATGATGCAGAACATACCCTGAGGGTATTTCGAACTGCTATGATAATCGCGGAAACGGAACCAGATTGTGACCGGGAAATCGTTGCGCTTGCATCACTGCTGCATGATGTGGATGATCATAAACTGTTTCATACAGCGAACAATGCCAATGCCCGTGCATTTCTCGCTGAGAGACAGATCGGATCGGGTCGGATCGAGAAGATCTGCAGCGCTGTCAATTCTGTGTCCTTCAGTCAGAACCGAAATAAAAAACCTGAAACACTTGAAGGCCAAATTGTGCAGGATGCAGACCGGCTTGATGCTATTGGGGCAATTGGGATAGCCCGGACTTTTGCATTTGGCGGGGAGCACGGAAGGACACTCGAGGAAACGATCAAGCATTTTTATGAAAAGCTGCTGCTCCTGAAAGAGGGACTGAACACGGAAGCAGCACGGCAGATGGCTGGTCCACGCCATGCCTTTATGGAATCTTTTTTAAAGGAGTTTTCGGAAGAGGTTGGGGAAATAGGGGAAGTGGATATTCCATGAGATCAGGACTGGGCATTATTTTTAATTGAGACCTAAAAAATCTGGAATTTCTTGATCTGCCACAATATGGCTGCAGAGTTTGTAAATACGGTATAGTGTGTGCCAGACTGCCATGAATAACGGGATTCACAGGGTTCAATTGGGAAAGAATGGAAGAAGAGAATGAAGAAGTTCACATGAACGCAAGCGGAACGTCAGACTTTTTGCAGGAGAGAAAGCCGTGAAATATCAGGATATAAATGCTGAAATTATAGATCGGTGGGTTCGGGAAGGCTGGGAATGGGGACGTCCTGTCTCCCATGAGACATTCCTGAAGGCGGGTTCAGGGGACTGGGAAGTGCGTTTGACACCGACCAAGCCGGTTCCGCATGAATGGTTCGGAGATCTGAGAGGGAAGAAAATTCTTGGACTGGCAAGCGGAGGCGGTCAGCAGATGCCGATTTTTGCGGCTCTGGGGGCAGTATGCACTGTGCTGGACTATTCAAATCTGCAACTGGAAAGCGAGCGTTTTGTTGCAGATCGGGAAGGATATGATATTCGGATAATCCGGGGAGATATGACAGAGCGTCTTCCGTTTGACGACGAAGAATTCGATTTGGTGTTTCATCCGGTTTCCAACTGTTATGTTGAAGAGGTACGTCCAATCTGGAAAGAGTGCTGGCGGGTTCTCCGCCCAGGCGGTATTTTGCTTGCGGGAACGGATCACTATGTTAATTATATTGTTGATTCGGAAGAAAAGGCAATTGTAAACACGCTTCCTTTCAATCCAATGCGAAATCCGGAACAGATGCCGGAACTTGAAGTCGAGGATGATGGGATTCAGTTCTCTCATTCTCTGGAGGAACAGATTGGCGGGCAGCTGGAGGCAGGGTTCACGCTCCTTGCACTGTATGAGGACACGAATGGGACTGGCCGGCTGCATGAAATGAACATTCCAACCTTTCTTGCCATGCGGTCTCAAAAAGGTTTTTGAAAGGAGAAAGCAGGAGGAAACAGGAATGAGCACGGATGAAATACTGCGTGGGTAGAGATCAAATGCAAATAATCAGCTTTTATGAAAGCGACAGGCAGGAACATTGGCTGAAAGAGATCGGGAGAAGTGATTGGGAATCAGGCGCTTTTCTGTATGAACTCCTAAGCAGGAGAACGTTTTTTAAAACGGTCGGCGAAAGTTCCAGAGTGCTTCTGCTTACAGAGCACGATAAGTTGATTTCCTACTGTACCTATGCGGAGAAAGATGATATCCAGCCCACGGATCTTACTCCGTGGATTGGGTTCGTTTATACATTTCCACAGTATCGTGGACATCGGTTTGCAGGCCTCTTGCTAAAAGAAATTGAGCGGATTGCCAGGGAAGAACAGGTGCCAGAGATATATATTTCGACCAATCATGTCGGACTGTATGAAAAATACGGATATGAGTATCGGGTGCAGATGAAGGATATAAGCGGACAAATATCCAGAGTTTACGCAAAAAGAATATGGTAGCGGGTTTTGTGGCTGATACGGGTAGAACTGAGAAACAGGGCAGCCTTCTGAAGTTCTGGTGCAGTTGATGATTATAACGGGACCAGAAAAGCCTGGGGAATGATTTATTATATTTGGAGGGAGAAGTGTTGAATCTGCTTTTGATGATTTGCAGCATGTTTTATGCAGTACTTTGCATTTTTAGTATTGTAACAGGCTTGATGTATGCAGGAGGGAAGAAGAAACTGAATCCGATTGAACTGTCGGATCGCTTCATGAGCCGCTATTCAGACCAGGAAAAGATTAGGAAATTCACGATGAAGATGGGATGGGTAACCTTTGCGATTGGAATCCTGCAGGGAATAGCTTCTTTTGCAATTTACAGGGGGAACAGCACAGCTTTTTATGGAATTGCCCTTGAATTTACTCTTTTTTCCATTCTATCCGTTGCGCTTAAGCTGAGGGGAAAAGTCAGCGCTTTTCCCATTCTGAAAGGAGTGGCATATGTAGCAATTCTGATTGTGCTCCTGCTTCCATCCGCAAGGGCCCATTTTGGGGGACAATGAGATCTAAAAGAACGCCATGATCAGCTAGGCAACAGTATTCGCGTATTAAGCGACCGGAAACAAATTCGAGGCAGGTGCGTGAAAACCGGGATGCAGGGGGGAAAGTCGGCATGCAGATAACAATGGCCGAAAAAGCAATTGGAGACCTGCTCATTGGATGGATACTTCTGCTTGCTGCTGATATAGGCATTGTGATGATTCATCGGATCAACAGAGTAACTCTCAAGGATACTTATCGGAAAGTATTTTTGTATGAGACCATAATTGTGTGTATTCTGTTTTTATTTGCGTTGGATGTTCGATTTCAGATTTTTACAGTTGTTGGGATGAAAACCATGAAGTTTCTCGGATGGATGATACGGCTGGCTGTGACTGGCCTGACAGCCATCATTGTTTTCTTCTGCGGAAGGATCATTTTTGGGAGCATAAAAAACACGGCCGCTCCGGCTTTGTATGCGGTTGTGCTTGGCCTGGCACTGGAAAACGGGAAACCAGCAAAGGATCTGCTTATGAGAACAGCGGCTGCTGGAAGATACATTAAAGCAAACCATGATGCTGTTTTGATTCTGACTGGAGGCAATCCGGATCAGTCAGGAAGAACGGAAGCATCCTGGATGCGTGATCTGCTGATTGCAGACGGAGTACCGGAAAGCAGGATCTGTTTGGAGGACAGAGCTCAGACGACATGGGAAAACTTTAGCCATACAGCACGGATGGTGGATTTGGACTCCCCTGTTGTTCTGATTACCAGCGGATATCATATGGACAGATCGGTTCGAGCAGCCCGGAAAGCAGGGTTCTCTAAAATTCTGCGCCTTCCTGTTTCCTCAGACCCTCTTACATACGGAGCCAGCTTGATATGGGAAACGGTCATGGAAATATATGAATGGGCCCGATAGACTTTGGACATCAGTGATCGAGAACCTTTCTGCCGCTTAGGCATTTCATGCACAGCGCATTAGGGAACAGTCTCTCTGCTTGATTTCTGAGTTGGGCGGTGAAATTGGTTAAAATAGATCAGACTGAGTATACTTCTCAGTGTCGGCGGAATCTGGATGACAGGATCAGTGAAACGCTGAAGGAAGATTGCTGACGAATTGAACGGCAAGTAGCCTTTGAAACCCCTAGCAGGCCGATTTGTCTTCTTTGTTGCAGGGATTATTTTGGGGTATATGATATGGAAAGGAATTCATTTGAAATAGAGGGAATCCATTGTGTTTCCTTTCGGAACGGGCTGCCGCGGCTCTTTTTGATTCAGCCTGTGGACGATATAGATATAGAGATGCTGGACCGAGAGAGGGATATAATCCATTCCTTGACTGAGGAATGTTTCTTTCTGGCTGCATTCCGAGTAAATAGCTGGCAGGACGATTTGTCCCCTTGGACTGCTCCTCCCGTATTCGGAGAGAATAGATTCGGTGCAGGAGCGCCAAAGACGCTCGGTTTTATTTTGGAAAGCCTGATTCCGTGCATTCAAAAGGAATATGGGATACAGGAATCGATCCCGACGGTTTTGGGAGGATATTCCCTGGCGGCGTTGTTTTCCCTGTGGAGTATTTATCAGACGAATATGTTTGCTGCCGCTGCAGCTGTATCTCCATCCGTGTGGTTTCCCGGCTGGATTGAGTATGCAGAATCCAGGGAACCCAAAGCCCGGTGCGTTTATCTAAGCCTTGGAGACCGGGAGGAAAAGACTAGGAACAGATTAATGCGGACAGTCGGAGACCGTATTCGAACCCAGAACCAGCTGCTTGTCAAAAATGGGTGCAT
>JAEEGL017356526.1_pt1 | contig 10033 bp, 4 predicted proteins | sample 9134231 | NCBI WGS metagenome assembly JAEEGL01 (sample SAMN16246548, study PRJNA631951) | gut metagenome | biome: gut microbiome; feature: rumen; material: fiber-attached | host: Bos | place: Iran: Karaj | collected 2018-10 | reverse complement strand
TGCGGAAAAATGAAAGTCCAGTCACAGAAACAGGTAAAATCGAATCCTGTAAAAGAAGGTCCTCATGACCCTGTTGCCCGTAGTTATTTTCATAATCTGCCATTAATCATCGATCCTGATAAAGTGGATGATTATCTGGCGGAAAGGAGAGACACCATAAACGCGTACGACGTGGTTGAGCAGATGCCTTCTTTCCCCGGAGGTTTTCAGAAATTGCACGAATTCATCAAGGGGAACTTGCACTATCCGAAAGAGTGTGCTGACAGCGGTATTCAAGGCCGTGTGGTTGTTGCCTTCATTGTGGAGAGGAATGGCAAACTATCGAGTATAAGGGTGGTAAAGAGCGTAAATCCCACTTTGGACAAAGAGGCTCTTCGCATTGTCAACTTGATGCCTAATTGGATTCCTGGCAAGCAGAATGGCAGGACGGTCAGGGTGAAATGCATCATGCCAGTAACTTTTCGACCAAAGTAAATGCTCTTTTCATTTGGCATTTCGCTCGCTTATTCGTACCTTTGCAGGCAGTTATGCGACATATAGCTATCATAATGCTAAGTTTTGCATGCCTGCTGACAGGATGCCACCACGATGGGCCAGTGAGTTCTTCCGATGTCAAGAAGTCCGACAGTGCCTCAATCTTTCAGGATATGGCCTATCAGGCCATGTTTGCCGATTCGTTGAATCAAGCTGAAACATACGCCTATCGCTCACTGATGCTGAGCACGGACTCAACGCTCGAATGCGGAGCCATGTCACTGCTTTGCTATATATATTATCGTGAAGGGAAGCATGAAAAACTGCAGATGATGATGCGGATGCTTTCGCCAGAGGTGTATGTGAACGTGATGAATGTTCAGATGCATATAGAACAGCAGAAATCAGACAGGCAACGGCATTATTACACATTGGTGGTTATTCTCCTGCTGTTGCTGTCGGGTGGTGTTGCCCTATGGTATCTTTATAGAATAAGGTCGCTCCGCACGCTTTATCAGCAGCGTATCGTTTTGGCCAAGCAAATGTTAGAGAGCCATGAGAGTTACAGCATGTCAAATGCTATGCCCCAAACGGCACTCAGCGATAGCTATAACCAGCAGATGACTAGTCAGGAAATCGTGGAAACAAAACTGGGCTTCGATGTACTTTATGCCATTATTGACGATCAGAATATCAGCCAGATGGGCAAACGCGAAAAACAAGCACTACTGAAGACCTTGCCGATGGTTGACCCCAGCCTCTGTTCTGTTTTTGCTCTGGCCAAATCGCCACTGACACCGAAAGAGACTTTTTTCTGTCTGATGGAATACTACGGAAAGAACGACCACCAGAAAGCCGTATCCTTTTGCTGTTCTGATCAAGCTATTCGCAGCATCAAAAGCCGGCTCAGTAAGAAACTCGACATTGGACAATTGCGGTGATGTCTTATATCGTGATTTCCCCACTACCGTAGCAACGGTGGTGCTGGGCATCATAAACTACACAGAACTGTCCTGGTGCCACCCCATGGATGGGTGCTACAGCATGAACCATATATCTGCCTTCCCCTATTGACTCTAATTCTGCAGGCAAATACTCTGGCGTATGGCGAATTTTCAATGTGATATTCATTGGCGGCAACTGCCCGTTGATACTATGGAAGTCTATGATGGGGAAATCTTGCTTGTAGGCCGTCTCAGGGTCATAGCCGTGCGACACGTAGATAATGTTCTGCTCAATGTCTTTCTTGATGACAAACCACGGACCACCACCAAGTCCCATCCCCTTGCGTTGCCCAATGGTATGGAACCAATGACCTTTGTGTTCGCCAATCTTTTTGTCTGTTTCTAATTCTATCACGTCGCCTGGCCATTCGCCTAAGTAGCGACGGATATAATCGTTGTAGTTGATTTTCCCCAAGAAACAAATGCCTTGGGAATCACGCCGATGGGCAGGTGCCAAATGTTCACGTTCGGCAATTTCGCGCACTTCTTCCTTCATCAAATGGCCAATAGGAAACAGTGCCTTCTGCAGTTGCCAGTCATAGATTTGTGCCAGAAAATCCGTTTGGTCCTTCACAGGGTCTGGACTTGTGCAGAGCCACTTATGCCCTTCTTCATCAAATTCTGTCTGGGCATAGTGGCCTGTAGCAATCAGGTCGTATTCGTGACCTCGTTTCTCGTGGAAGGCACCAAACTTGATGAGCCTGTTACACATTACGTCAGGATTAGGTGTCAGTCCTGCCTTCACCTTATCCATCGTGTATTTTGTTACCTGGTCCCAATACTCCTTGTGGCAGTCAATGACATCCAGCTGACAGCCATACTTGTGGCTGACAGCCGTCGCCATTTCCAAATCCTCTTCGCTGGAGCAGTCCCACTCATCTTCCTCTTTTGGTCCAATCTTTATGTAAAAGCAGTCTGGCTGAAGTCCCTGACGCACTAATTCATAGAGCACTACGCTGGAGTCGACACCTCCACTAAGCAGTACGGCGGTTTTCTTATTATTTATGTTCATGGGTGCAAAGGTACTAAAAATATCGTTAAATAAATTTGTTTGTATGAAAAAAAACACTATCTTTGCATATTATAAACTAATGAACGCGGTTATGAAACAGAAAATGTTCGTCGTCGTGGCAATGATTTTGCTTATGCCAATAGGATTGTTTAGTCAGACATATAAGGAGTTGTGGAAGCTGGTGGAGCAGGCCCAGGACAAAGACTTGCCCAAGACAGCTATTACTCATTTGGAGAAGATAGAGAAGAAAGCACAGAACGAAAAGGCTTATGGTCAGCTGTTGCGTTCCACGCTGTTGCATGCCCAGCTGCTGGCCGAAGTGACCCCCGACTCATTGGCACCTGCCGTCAGCCGATTGGAACAGCAGGAGCAGCAGGCGCAGGGTAACCTTGTGTTGCAGGCTGTTTACGATGCAGTGCTCTCACAGATATATTCACGGAACACTCAGTTGACGGAGGACTGGAAAGCCCGTAGCGACGAGTATCGCACAAAGGCTCTGGCGCGTCCAGACTTGTTGGCACAGACCCAAGCAGACGCCTATGATCCCTTTGTTGTGAAGGGCAAGAACAGTACGACATTCAATGACGATCTGCTGAGTGTGGTAGGCAGTGAGCTGGATGCCTGGAGACTGTTGGCGGACTATTATCAGAAGGCAGGCAATCGTCATGCAGCCTGTTATACGTCATTGCGTATGCTGGTGGCAGAACGTGAGTCGATAGGTCATGAATCCTATGCGAAGTCTGCTTTTATCCATCGCCTTGACTCGCTCATCGTTATTTATGGCGACCTGCCCGATGCTTGCGAGATTGCTATGGAGCGCTATAACTATATGTTGGTAAGTACGGATGCCACGAGGGCCGAGAGAGCTGCCTGGCTCCAGGAATCGATACGTCGGTGGGGTTCATGGCCCAGGGCTAACCAATTGCGGAACCAATGGGCAGAACTGATTAATCCGTGCTACGAAGCCCAAATGCCCAATAGCGTGGCGGAGATAGGTCAACAGCAGACTGTCAAGCTGACCACGTTGCGCAATCTGCAGTCGCTCACCATGCGCGTCTATCGCACTAAGCTGAAGGGCGATACGGAACTGAATCCCAGTAATACAGATGACTACAAGAAACTGAAGGGTGAACTGACAGAACTGACCGAGTTACGCCGTACGCTGACCTTCTCCGGTCATGAGGAATTTGAGAGTTTTGAGGATTCCTTACTGCTCGACGGTCTGCCTGCAGGGGTCTATATGCTGGAATTCGAGAGTCAGCCTGAGACCAAGGTGTCGCGTGCGCTGTATTTCGTGTCGGGTGTACGCGTCATCATGCAGCACCAGCCCGACAATACAATACGTTATGTGGTAGTGGATGCTACGACGGGACAACCGGTCAATGGTGCAACGTTGCGTCTTGAGTTCCATAACGGCTGGCGTAAGGCCAACACCACCAAGAACTATACGACTGACGGTAAAGGTGAGTTGACTTATCACATTGAGGACAACAAGCAGCCCTCCAGCGTGTTTGCCTATACCAAGGCAGACCATTACTGTCCAGAATCGAACAACTACGGACGCTATTCTTACTATGAGAGGCAGTATAATCAGGTACATACCAACATGTTTACGGATCGCAGCATCTATCGTCCAGGGCAGACGGTCTTTGTGTCAGCTGTTGTATGGAAGGAAGTTTCAGAACTCGAAAATCAGGCTGTCGCTAATAGTCAGGTTAGGTTGGAACTTCGCGATGCCAACTATAAAGTTGTGGACGAACAGCAGGCTGTGACCGACCGTTTTGGTAAGTGTAGCGTACAGTTTACGCTGCCACAAGGCCTGCTCAACGGTCGTTTCACAATCCGTGTCAACAATGGCGGATCGGTGGGCATCCGTGTGGAGGAATACAAGCGTCCTACGTTCCAAGTGGAGTTCCCCGAATACAAAGAGTCGTACCAGGCAGGTGATACCGTCCGTGCCGATGGTAAGGCGCTGAGCTATGCCGGTGTGCCCGTACAGGGTGCCAAGGTGAAGTATACCGTACGTCGTCGGATAGCTTTCTGGTGGCTGTCGTACTCATGGTATTGGGAAACAGGACTCATTGGCAGCGGACAGCAGAACGAAGTTCTCTATGAGGACGAGACTGTGACTGCCGACGACGGTACCTTCAAGGTGGAGATTCCTTTGGAGGTGCCCAAGAGCATGAACAATCGTCCGATGTACTATACCTTTGTAGTTGAGGCTGATGTCACGGATGTGGCTGGCGAGACGCATAACGGCACGATGTCGCTGCCTTTGGGCACCAAGCCAACGGCCCTGACCTGCGACCTGCCTCAAAAGGTGCGCAAGGACCAGATGCCACAGGTGACATTTACTCGTTGTAATGCAGCGGGCAAGACCATAGAGGGTACAGTCAAATACCGTTTGGATGGCGGCAAGTGGCACGAGTGTTCAGCCAACGTTCAATGTTCAATGTTCAATGTTCAACTGAAGTCTGGTGAACATCGTCTGGAAGCAGAATGTGGTGACGATAAGGTCGATATGAAGTTCGTGGTGTTCGGCCTCGACGACAAAAAGCCTGCCTCGCAGACTGACGACTGGTTCTATGTTTCAGACAGCCAGTTCCCAAGCGACGGCAAGCCCGTTACCGTCCAAGTAGGTGCCAGCGACCCTAACCTGCATATTGTCTACTCGCTCTTTGCTGGCGACAAGCTGTTGGAGAGTGGCAGCGTCAAGAAGAACGGCGAACTGATAAACCGCAAATTTACTTATAAAGAAGAATACGGCAACGGTCTGTTGCTGACCTTTGCATGGGTGAAGTACGGAAAGTGCCACATTCACCAGCAAACCATCTCTCGTCCGATGCCCAATAAGCAGTTGAAAATGATGTGGCAAACCTTCCGCGACCGACTGACCCCTGGTCAGCAGGAGGAGTGGCAGCTGAAGATTACTAAGCCTGACGGAACATCTGCTGATGCCTCACTGATGGCTGTGCTCTATGACAAGAGTCTCGACCAAATCACCCCTCATCAATGGACATTTACTCCTAAGAGTTATTTACCGTTACCTTCTACGGGTTGGCAGTGGACGTCGTGGGGTGGCGTGAATGCCTATGGCGCTAAGAGCCGTTCAGGACTTACAGTCTCTGAGTTGCGGTTTAGCCATTTCGATAGCAGTGTCTATCCCCACTATGTCAGTTATTCGCGTATGATGATGACTGGTGCTGTCAGGGTGCGCGGTATGGCAAAGGCTTCTGCATCGATGGTGATGGAGGAGAACAAAACTTTTGATGTGAAGGGTAATGACGAGGCCGAGGGTGAAGTGCTGAAAGCCAAAGAAGTGGTAGCTGCGACGGCACAGAATGGAGAAGCTGGCAACGACGATATGGAGTCGAAGCAGGAAGATGTGCAGGTACGCGAGAATTTGCAGGAAACCGCCTTCTGCTATCCTTCCCTGCAGACCGACCAAGATGGTCAGGTGGTAATGAAATTCACGCTGCCTGAGAGTCTGACGACATGGCGCTTCATGGGTATCTCAAATACAACTGATATGCTTTATGGTTCTATCGGTGCTGAGGCTGTAGCCAAGAAGGATGTGATGATTCAGCCTAATGTGCCTCGCTTTGTCCGTATGGGCGACGAGGCAGAGATATCAGCCCGCATCTTCAACACTTCTGACCATGCTGTCAGCGGAGAGGCCAAACTGATACTGATTGATCCTGAAACAAACAATACGGTTTTTGAACAGCAACAGCCGTTTAGTGTTGAACAGGAAAAAACAGCCAGCGTCACATTCCCGATCAATGCTTCACTTTTCACGCTTCACTCTTCACTCTTAATCTGCAAGGTCGTTGCCACTGGTGATGGTTTCTCTGATGGTGAGCAGCACTATCTGCCCATTCTGCCTAATAGCGAGTATGTGACGAAGACTGTGCCGTTTACGCAGCATGAGGCAGGTGTGAAGACCATCGACCTGACCAAACTGTTGCCTGCCGGTACAACCCAGCAGAAGTTGACTATTGAATATACTAACAATCCAGCTTGGCTTATGGTACAGTCGTTAGCTACCATCGGACAGCCTTGGGAGCATAGTGCCATCGACCAGGCAGCCTCTTATTATAGCAATTACTTGGCAAAGTCGCTGTTAGACCAGAGTCCTCAGGTGAAAAGTGTCTTCGAACAGTGGAAGCGTGAAACTCTGACCTCTGACCTCTCACCTCTAACCTCCCAATTAGAGAAGAATCAGGAACTGAAGGACATCGTGCTGAGTGAGACACCTTGGGTACGTGCTGCCGACCGTGAGTCGGAACAGAAGCAGCGCTTGGGTGACTTTTTCGACGAAAACCTTATCAAGAATCGCCTTGATATGGCTGTTGAGAAACTGAAGAAGTTGCAGAGGGGCGACGGTTCCTTCTCGTGGTATCCTGAGATGCCAGGCAGTACGATGATTACTGTGTCTGTCGAGGAAATGTTGACGCGTCTGCGTGTGATGACTGGCGAACAAAAGGAGGTGAAGCAGATTGCCGACAAAGCCTTCAACTACATAGGCAAGGAGATGGTTGAATTGGTGAAAGACATGAAGAAACAGGAGAAGAAGGGTCATAAACCTACCTTCCCCTCGTTCACCGCCCTTCGCTGGCTGTACATCTGTGCCCTTGACGGACGACAGTTGCCGACCGATGTCAAAGCTGCTAACGACTATCTGTATAAGTTGCTGAAGAAGGATATCAAGCGTCAGACCATTTATGAGAAGGCTCTTACAACTGTTATCCTGTCGAAGCACGGCGATGCCCGTCTGGCAGCACAGTATGTACAGAGCCTGAAGGAGTATACCGTCTTTACCGAAGAGATGGGACGTTACTATGATACACCACGTGCCACCTATTCATGGTACGACTACAAGATTCCTACAGAGGTGGCAGCCATTGAGGCTATCCAAATGGTAAGTCCTCAGGATGTGCAGACCATCGACGAGATGCGCCGCTGGCTGTTGCAGGAGAAGCGTACTCAGGCATGGGACACCCCGATCAATAGCGTCAATGCCATCTATGCCTTCTTAAATGGTCAGAGCCAACAGCTAACAGCTAATAGCCAACAGCCAACAGTCCTGGCTATCGATGGCTCCCCCATCGAAACGTCTAAGTCTACTGCTGGCATGGGCTATGTGAAGACAGCCATCAAGGATCCTCAAGGTAAGACGTTTACTGCCACCAAGGCGTCGGAAGGAACCTCATGGGGTGCCGTCTATGGCCAGTTCTTCCAAAAGACCAGCGACATCGAGGCTTCGCAGAGTGGCATTAAGGTGACAAGAGAGGTGATTGCTGCAAAACCGCAATCTACACTGAAGGTTGGCGATCGCATCAGAATCCGCATCATTATTGAGAGTACGCGTGACCTTGACTTCGTGCAGGTGATAGACCGCCGTGCTGCATGTATGGAACCTGTGAAACAGCTGTCAGGCTATCACAATGGTGCCTATTGTTCGCCAAAGGATAATGCCACCCACTATTTTTACAATGGCATATCGAAGGGCAAACACGTGTTGGAGACAGAATATTATATCGACCGTGCCGGTACTTACGAGACAGGAACATGTATCGTGGGCTGTGCCTATGCACCGGAATACAGAGCTACGGCTCCGTCGATAGTGTTAAAGGTAAAAAGGTAAAAAAGTAAAAGTAAAAAACGAGATTATAGCATAAATGAAGATGAATAAAAATATAATAAATAAGGTACAAAGGATGATGGTAAATGGGCTTTTACCCTTTTACCTTTTTACCTTTTTACCTTTAAATGTTTCTGCTCAAAAGATAGTGGCTGACAATACGACTGTCAACGTGGGACGGACAGGCTATCAGATGCCTATTACCGCCACTTTTGAGTTTAAGAACAAGAGCCATCGCCATCTGAAGATTTCAGAGGTACGTCCTGACTGTTATTGTACTAGTGTCGAGTACCCCAAGGAACAAATTGGTGCAGGCGAGAAGTTTCAAATCAAGATGACCTATAATGCCCGACAGTTAGGACATTTCGACCATCAGGCAGCCATTGTCAGCAATGCTTCGAACAAACCGCTCTACATCCGTATGAAGGGTGTAGTACTGGCCGATTATAAGGATGTAAGTGGTACATATCCTGTGGAGATGGGCGACCTGCGACTGGATAAGGACGCACTGGAGTTCGATGACGTGAATAAAGGATTTGAACAGGTACAGGAACTGAATATATATAATGACGGTACATGTGTCTATCAGCCCAATCTGATGCATTTGCCTTCTTATCTGACAGCCGTGATGGTTCCAGAAAAGTTAGCTCCCAACAGTGGCGGCAAGATAACGGTGACACTACATTCCGATAAGCTGCACGACTACGGACTGACGCAGACCGCTGTCTATTTGGCTGGTAATCCTGGTGACAAGGTGAGTCCTGACCATGAAATCAGCGTGTCTGCCGTCTTGTTGCCTCCGTTCACAGATATGACTGCCGACCAGCGCATGCGTGCCCCCAAGCTACAGATGTCGAAACCGTCCATCGATATTACCTTTGAGGGTAAGAAGAAAAAGACGGATGTCATCGAGCTGACCAATCAGGGTCAGACGGAACTCGACATCTCGTCGCTGCAAATGTTTACGGGAGGACTACGCATCTCGCTTGGCGCGAGCAAGCTGGCACCTGGCCAGACTACTAAGCTGAAGGTGACTGCCATGCGTGACGAGTTGCTCAAAGTCAAGCGTCGTCCGCGTATCCTGATGATTACCAATGACCCTGACAAGGGGAAAGTCGTTATCAATATCAATGCGAAGTAATTCCGAATTCCTAATTCTGAGTTTGTGTCTCTTCGTCATTCATAATTCATAATTCGTAATTCATAATTCTTATGGAGCATCCAGAGAATAGTTCTGAATATGCAGGACTGCAAGTCAATAGTGGTGTCGAACAGCCCAGTATCATCAATCCCTATCTGAAACGCCAACGCGTACGCCGTCGTGAACTCTCCGCAGCAGAGATGGTAGAGGGGATCGTCAAAGGCGATGTTACCATTCTCTCTCAAGCTGTCACGTTGGTGGAGAGTGTCAATCCCGACCATCAGGCTAAGGCACAGGAGGTTATCAACAAGTGTCTGCCATATAGCGGCAACTCCGTACGTATCGGTATCAGTGGCGTGCCAGGAGCTGGTAAGTCGACGAGTATTGATGAATTTGGCATTCATGTGCTAAAAGAGAAGGGGGGGCGTTTGGCCGTGCTGGCCATTGATCCCAGTAGTGAACGGTCGAAGGGCAGTATTCTGGGGGACAAGACGCGTATGGAGAAACTCAGTGTCCATCCTGACTCGTTTATCCGTCCCAGTCCGACGGCAGGCTCTTTGGGCGGTGTGGCCCGCAAGACGCGTGAGACCATCATCCTCTGTGAGGCTGCTGGCTTTGACAAGATTTTCGTCGAGACAGTGGGTGTTGGTCAGAGCGAGACAGCCTGCCACTCGATGGTCGACTTCTTCCTGCTCATTCAGGTGGCTGGTACTGGCGACGAGTTGCAGGGTATCAAACGTGGCATCATGGAAATATCG
>JAEEGL017156974.1_pt1 | contig 10033 bp, 5 predicted proteins | sample 9134231 | NCBI WGS metagenome assembly JAEEGL01 (sample SAMN16246548, study PRJNA631951) | gut metagenome | biome: gut microbiome; feature: rumen; material: fiber-attached | host: Bos | place: Iran: Karaj | collected 2018-10 | reverse complement strand
TCATATTTATCTGGACCTTTCCAGAACTGGTCCGCTTCTATGCCGCAGGAGAGAAGATGCATATCCGCGTCCGCGAAGTTCTGGATTTTTTCGCGAAAGTTAGGGGTATCTCTTCCTCCAGAACTGTAGTTATAAAGAACTGGGCGATAGAGTTTGCCTCCCAGGTCTATGAAGACGCCACCGTCCTTGTAGGCGATTTTCGCCTGAAGTTCAGGCTCCGTGGCAAGTTTTTCGTGCAGTTGCTTTGTGCGTTGGGCGACCTGCTGCCTACGCTCACGTTCCACCGCCGCGTCGTCATTAGCAAGAATGGCGATGAAGTCATACTTTCCCGCCCATGGGTCCACCAGATAGTCTCCCGCAGAGACAGGCGTCTTCCATTCTTTTGCAGCAAAGCCTGCTTTTTCCCAGCCAGGTTGCTTTTTTCTAGATGCCTTCCATGTGGTATCTGTAAACACCTCCTGCTCGCTTCCGTCCTGATATGTGATTGCGATGTGCAGGATGAATCCACCTGGACCACCATTGTTAATGACAGTTGCGCAAAGTGCATTGGCGCCACTAACCAGTTCCTTTGTGATGTCATATTGCTTGACGTTGCCATTTCCGAAGATGCGGGTTCGCTGATGTTCAACGGCTTTGCCGTTAAGCATTACATTTCCCGTGTCATCGATGACGTAGGCAACGGAGGCCTTTTTGATTGCCTTTTTGGCGACATTGAATTCAGTCCGCAGATAGCGCTCCTTGTTTATGCCTTCATTTGTGTCCTCAGGATAGGCAAGCCATTGGGCCTTGGGACCAGCCAGAAGACAGAACGCACTACAGCAAAGAAAGAACAGGAGTTTAGGCATGGATACCTCCAAATTTGGACATTAGAGGTAATTTCAAAACACCCGAGCCACGACGCAAAATATCGTAGCCGCTGGCTTCAGCCGAGCGGGAAAGACAGGCTTTGCCAAGAGTTTTGAAATTACCTAATTATTGAAATATTGGGAGCGGCTATTTCATTTCCCAGAGTTTTCCATTTGGAATGGAGAAGTTCAGGGCATCGCAGTGGCCGTCCACAAAGACCACGTTGTAGTTGTTGTTGTGGCGGATGCCCAGGCGGCAGTTGGGATGACCGACCGTCAGGCTGTCAAGTGGATTCGATGAGGCGCGGAGTTCCATTTTAAGGGCATCGGCTGCGTTGACAGTCTCGCTTGGATAATTGTATTGATGCATCTTGTACATGCTGTTTTTTGATGTGCCAGATGTCTTGTTGCTACGGGCGTATGACGTATCAAGCCTTTCAGGATAAGTTATGGAGCCAGTTGATGTGGGGCGGTTTGACGTTGTATAGACTGGGGTTTGCATTGAGGGGCACAAATACATCTTGTAGTCGCCTACGAACGGCGCAATGCCGTCCTGCCACCAGAAACATGGTGGCACATTGGCGCCGTTGGGCCAGAAATACTGGTAGCAGTTCCAGTCCTCGTATTCCTGTGCGTACATGGAGAAGCCAAGGCCAATCTGCTTGAAGTTGCTGATGCATGAGATGGCGCGTGCCTTCTCACGTGCCTTGCTCAGCGCGGGCAGCAGCATAGCAGCCAGAATTGCGATGATAGCAATCACAACTAGCAATTCAATCAATGTGAACTTCTTTTTCATTTTGGTTAACTCCTTAATTTTATGTTTGGGCAAAAATGCAAATGACCTTTTAATCGCGGCTCCTATAGACGGTTCTCCCAATTGGCCTCCAGCATTGAAAATGAATTGTACAACGGGAGTTCCTGTATCTTCTCATTTTTAAATCCACAACTGGAGGATGGATAGAAGTAGGACGGCAGCCGTATGCCCGCTGGCTCTGGCGAACGATTCCCTTCTTTGATGCGCTCAAGAAGAAGTCTTACGACATTCTCGGCGCGCTTCTTCAGCGGTTGTATCACAGTGGCAAGCGGAACCGCGCAGATGTCACAAATGCTTAGACCATCGTAACCCACGACCATCATGTCATCTGGCACCTTTATGCCAGCCGCCAGCAACAGTGACAGCATTCTCCCAGCAAAATAGTCATTGCTGCAGAACAGAACATCGGGCGCTAATTGGCGCAGACGCTCCACAATGGCGGCTCCGTTGCCGCCACACTCTTCTACAGTGAGAATTGAAGGCGCCATTCCAATCTCCTTAAGACCCTCGACTATGCCCTGGTACTTCTGCCGATTTGGCTCTTCATAGAAGCCGCCCATGAAGGTGGGTGCAAGAAACACTGTGCTTTTCCGCCCAGCAGCGACCAATGCCTTCATTGCCTCACGTGTCCCCGCCGCATGGTCCACGACAACATCAAAGCCTTCAACCTCCGCTGACGGACTGAACACATACGGCACGCTGTCAAGTTCAAATTGCGTCATGGGATTGTCCTGCGTTGTGACGATTATGCCATCAACTCCATACGACAGAAGGTTGCGAATCGCCTGTTTCGATGCCTTCTCACCCATGCCGTAACTTACGGTCAGGTTATATCCGTAGCGAGACAACTCAAGGCTGATTTCATGGAACACGCTCTGCTCAAGGACGGACACGTATGGAACACCATAGATGCCAATCGTGTTGCTGGAGCCGCCGCGAAGGCGCTTGGCATTCTGATTGGGCACATAGTTCAATTTCTCCGCTATGCTGCGAACATGCTGCCTCGTCTTCTCGGATACTTTGCTTGTACCCACGTCGTTCAAAGCCGCTGCGACCGCTTGCCTGGATACACCCGCGATCTTCGCTATGTCCTTCATTGTGAACGTCATTTGCGACATCTCCTATATATATTAGATTGCTCGTGCAATCTTTTAGGCAATTATATACATAAATTATTTAATTGCTCGTGCAATTAAATTACGGCCATACTATACAAAGGAAAAAATAAAAAACAAGGCTATGCCCCAAATATGTTTCAGGGACATAGCCAAATACAAAACGTCGCTACTGATTCTTGCGCCTAATTGCGCAGTCAGATTGCCTTAGGGGGACGTAAACAGGGCGGCATCGTGCGGAGGCAGTTCGATGCTATATGCGTAGGTCGCTCCAGTCAAGAGTTCTGCACAACGCTCTGGAAGCCCCAGTTTTGCGAAGTCGCAAACCATTATCTGCTCGGAGTCATTGAAGACCGCCACGCCGCGTTTGCCATCTATGCTGCCTTCGAAGAACTGCGGCCATTGTCCAAGACGATACAGAAATGGGCGCGCATCCCTCAGGCGATACTTCTGCGCTGCGCCCAGCAGGCGATTGCGCTCTGGGGAGATGGTCGCAAGATTGTCGCTGGTCAGGCATACACCTGTGACAATGCCGCTCAAGACGGAGATACGTGCCTCGCCCGCCGTGTAGAATGCGTTGTCCTGCCTAGCCATCAGGGAATCAGGATCCATGCGGAACCAGCGGTCAAAGCGCCAGAAGTTGTTCATCGTCTGATGCACGGCGGAGCGTATGTCGCATTCGTTCATCGGGAAATTCTGGTTGGGATAGACAGCATGGGCATAATAGCGAGATGTGTCGCAACTGGCGCGGGCATTGTCAAACAGCCCCAAGCAGACCAGGTAATTGCCGCCGCAGGCCATAAGCAGGTCATCTGGCACAGCCTCCTTGATTGCCTTGACCAAGGTTCTGAAGGCGCTGACGGAAGTGGCGCTTGAGTCCATGCGCACGCCATCGGTCAAGCCATAGTTAAGTCCATCCAGTTTAAAGTAAACATAGCCCATGTCGTGGAAGCGTCTGAAAACATCCTGGATATGGCTGATGACTGCGGGATTGGTGGCGTCAAGGCAGCACCAGCGGTCATTTGGGGCTGGGGACCATCCTCCACGCTCCACTGGCTTGCCTGTGGAGGCATCCTGAACAAACCAGTCTGGATGCTCATGGTAGATGATGCTTGCCGTGGAGGCGACAAACGGCATCAGCCAGATGCCTGGCTTCATGCCCGCCGCCATAATCTTGTCGGCAGCGGTTTTCAGGGTAAACGTCCAGTTTTCATCGCGTTCAAACCAGTCACCCTGCATCTTCTGGTATCCATCGTCAATCTGCACATATTCAGCAGCGTATGGACTGCGATTTTTTGCCAGAGCCTCGATATTGTCCAGCAAATCCTGCCCTGTCACATTCTCGTAATAGTAGTACCAGGTGCAATAGCCAGTCAAGTTCCTAGTGGTGTCAGGCATGATGCGTCCACATTTTGCTGCTGCCGCCTCGGCATACTGGAAAAGGAGTTCACGCCAATCAGCACCCTTGAGGACAATAACTTCTTCAGGGGACTCTCCTGCCTTAATGCTAGGCTGCTCGACCTGAATCTCCGAAAAGCGCCCGCCACGCCAGACCGCACGGAAGAAAGTGACAGAGCGAAATGCGGTCAGGGCGCCAGCCAGCAGGAAATTGCCTTCCTCGCCGATGACAATGACATCGTTGCTGGCAAGTTCGCCATCTGACGTATGCTTGTACATCAAACCTGGCATAGCATCCCTCGCTGACATGCTTGCCCACGCGCGGTAAATGAAGTTTGCCGATGTGGAGAAGGAAACTGGCATCACGGCACGATAACAGATTGATGTGGTAATCCATTCATTCATGGGTAAAATGACTCCTTACTTTTTATCCACAGATTAACACAGATGATGATTTTCAATAATTCATTTCAGAAATGAAACTAATCTGTGTTAATCTGCGTTAATCTGTGGATAAAATATTAATAAACTTATCTTTCAAGAAAGAACCCAATCATTGACACCGCGACACTGCACTGTCAGTTAAACAGTTCTTCTCGGAAAGACGTCGCCTTTGGTACGGTGTTTCGAGTGACGATGGTAGGCACGTCAGGACGTCTGTCGCGTTCGATGGCACGACGGAAATTGCGGACAGTGACATTCTCCGAATTAGTCTCGTTGCATACCAGAGGCGTGTCCCGCTCATGTGTCTTCCACACTTCCATTCCGTCAATCACGATATTGCTGATGTCACCAATGCCATTGGGATAGTCCTTATTGTCAAACAATGGTGTACGACAATAGCGGGCGCCATCCATGTTGATTGCATAGCAACGGCAACCGCATCTGATGTTCTCGAAGCGGATGTTGCGAATTGGCGCTGTGACGCTGAGCATCCTTATGGCGGTGTGGCAGTTTTCGGCGAAGACATTGCGGAACGTCATATTCTCAATTGGGCCACGCAGAAGGCCACGGTTTTCCAGGCGCTCGGTGGAATCGTCTGCATTCAAGGCGAGCATGTCGTCATTGGTCTGTCCATCCGTCAGCGCCTTGATGTTCTCGACTAGGCCGTTGCGGCAGTATCCGCTGAAATGGAGGCCGTCTTGATTGAAGCCTGGCGTGTCGCTGAGAAATCCGATGTCGCGGATGACGAAGTTGCTGATCTTGCCGAATCTAATGTTATAGACTACGGAATTGGCGATGATAAGATTCTCAAGGACAAGATTCGTCACATTGAAGAAATTCAGGACGGTCCCGCACCATGCGTCAGGCGCAAATATATCAGGGTTCTTCGTGTTGCATTTCCCCGTGTTGTTGCCATCCCATACGCCGCCGCAAATCGAGATTTGAGTGTTGCCGCCATCAAAGTCATCGTTGGTGAGCAAAAAGTCGCCCTGGTGTTTTGGCGTATCGCCGCAAGAGAAGACTCTTGCGTTCTTCGCCGCCACGATTCTGGTGTGCGAAGGCACCTTAAGTGTCGTCACTATGCGATAGTTACCCTCTGGAATCTCAACTACAGGCGCGCCGCTATGCAATGCCATTTGTATTGCAGGACTATCGTCCGCAATTCCATCGCCAACTGCTCCAAAATTCTTTACATTAACTGACATAGTAATATTATTTCTTGGGATTATTACATTGCGTTTTTCACAGCACAGTCGCTCTGCAAAACAAGAGATATTTTACTTCAGATTATTCCGTTTGCAAATCATTATGCCAAGGGCATGGCGACTGATTATTTACATTACAGTAATTTCTGGGAAAAGCGAAGGTTCTCATTTTGAGATTTGAGTAAAAAGGAGTAAATTAAGCAAGATTTTTATAGTAAAAATCTCAATATCAAGAAAGGATTTGTGATCATGCTTCATCGATTAGTTTTCACCATGACTGTCCTGATTGCGGGTGGACTGCTTCTAACCGTAGGATGCAAAAAAGAAGAGACAAAGACAGTTTCTTTACCTGCGGTCGCCGTTGAGCCAGCCATCGAAATGGACTTTTCCGACACGGTCACTGAAATCGGCGAAGTCAAGGCGCTTGACACAGTTGGCCTTTCCGCCAATGTCTCAGGTTTCCTGACCGAAGCCAACTTCAAGGAAGGTGAGTTGGTAAAAAAAGGCCACAAGATCTTCCAGATTGACCCTGCGGTTTACGACGCGGCGGTAAGGAAAGCGGAGGCCGATGTCAACAAGGCAAAAGCCTCACTCACAAACGCCGACATAGAATTCAAACGGCAGAAAAAACTTATGTCAGGCAACGCCACCACCGCAGTCGATTATGACAAGGCAGAAATGAACCTGCGGACCGCTGAGGCAGAATTGAAATACGCCGAGGCGGAACTCGCCACAAAGAAAGTCGACCTTCGGTACACGGAGATTCTGGCGCCGTTTGACGGCTATGTCGGCTTCAAGCAATACAGCGTCGGCAACATGGTTGGACCATCCCTCGGTGCACTCGCGCGCATCACGGCTGCGGGCAATGTCAAAATCTACTTCTCCATTGATGAACTTACCCTACTGAAAATTAATGAATACTACCCCAAGGCCAAGCAAAATGTCAACTTTGCCCCCAAGGTGAAGGTCATCCTCCAGAACGGGAAAGAATTCACAGAAAAGGTCTGGATTTCCGCATGGAACAATATGGTTGAGGATGGCACATTCAAGATACAGGCCACGGCAGAGAATGCCAAGCGTTTGCTGGTTCCTGGCCAGTATGTCAAAGTCAACCTTCAGGTCTCACCGAAGCAGAAGCATATCATGGTCAGGCAGGAATCGATTATCCGTGAACAACTCGGTACTTTCGTCTATGTAGTTAATGCCGAAAACAAGATTGAACGGAGAAGAATCGAGACAGGGACGAAGAACGGAGAGTATCAGGTTGTTGTCTCTGGCCTCCAGGCTGGAGAACGTGTTGTTGTTGAGGGGATTCAGAAGGCGCATCAGGGAGATGAAGTCAAGCCGATAACGGCGCAGCAGACAGATTCTGGCAAGGACTTCTCCACACCGGCACAGCAGGGAAACACGGATGGAGCGACAACTCCTGCTCCAGAGAAAAACGACGCGGCAAAATAATAATCGAGGACTGCCATGATAAGTGAATATTTCATTAATAGGCCCCGATTCGCAATCGTCATTTCGATTCTATTGCTGCTCGGCGGAATTATTGCTCTTTTTACGCTACCGATAACACTTTACCCTGAGATTGCGCCATCTCAGATCTCTATCAGCGCCAAATATCCTGGCGCTGATGCACAGACTGTGATGGACACCGTAATCCAACCAATCGAATCACAACTCAACGGCGTCAAGGATATGATCTACATGTCCTCAACAGCCGCAGATGACGGCACCGCCAGCATCAAGGTTTATTTCAACATCGGAACTGACGGAGACAAAAACACCGTCAACACTCAAAACAGAGTGAACTGGGCACAGGCTTCTCTTCCCCAGGACGTGCAGCGCAGAGGCGTCACCACAAAGGAGGCCTCCAGCAGCATGCTGGCGATCATCGCGCTCTATTCGCCCAACGGCACTTACGATGACAAGGAACTGAGCAATTTCATGGCCATTTCGATCAAGGACGAAATTGCCCGTATCCCAGGCGTAGGCGATGTCACCCAACTGGGCGCCCTCACCTACTCAATGCGCGTCTGGCTGGACAATATGCGCATGGCGTCCCTTGGCCTCACCGTGGACGATGTCAAGAAAGCCATTTCCGCGCAGAATGTCCAGATATCCGCAGGTGCACTCGGTGACAGTCCCGCTCCGAAAGGACAGCAGACCAGGTTCGCGGTCGCAGCCCAGGGACGCATGAGCGATCCTGAAGAGTTCGGCGCCATCGTCATCCGCGCGAATTCCGATGGTTCGCAGATCCGTCTTAGAGACATTTCCAAGGTGGAAATGGGCGCGGAGAGTTATTCAGGCATTTCCAAGTTGAACGGAAAACCCGCCGCACTCCTGTCGGTCTATCAACTTAACAATGCCAACGGTCTGGAAATCGCCAAAAACATAAATCAGCGTATTGAGGAAATCAAAAAGACTTCATTCCCCGAAGATTTAGTCTGCAAGGTTCAATATGACAACACGAAATTCATCAAGGCCTCCATCTCCGAGGTGGCGGAAACGCTTTACGTCGCGGTGCTGCTGGTGATTCTCGTCACGTATATTTTCCTTCAGGACTGGCGTGCCACGATGGTTCCGAGCATCGCAATTCCAGTTTCCCTGGTCGGCACCTTCGCCGTCATGTACGCCATCGGGTTCAGCATCAATCTGATTACGCTCTTCGGCCTGATTCTAGCAATCGGCGTGGTGGTGGATGACGCCATCGTGGTCATTGAGAGCGTCAGCCGCATCATGGAGGAGGAGCATGTGAGCGCCAGAGAGGCCGCGCTCCGCACCATGCGTCAAGTTACTGGCCCCTGCATTGCCACCACAGCGGTTCTGCTTGCCATGTTTGTGCCAGTCTGTTTCCTTTCAGGCATCACTGGAGTGATGTACCGCCAGTTCGGCATAACAATCTCCGTGGCGGTCTCCTTCTCCACACTCAATGCGCTCACGCTCAGCCCAGTGCTCTGTACCCTGTTCCTGAAACCTGTCGATCCCAACCGCAAGAAATTCATTGTATTCCGCTGGTTCGACTCCATGTTTGACTGGATGACGGATAAATACGGCGCAATCGTGAAATCGCTGGTGCGTAAATCCGTGCTGGTGGCTGTCCTTTACGCCGCCATGACCTTCGGTGCGGTGGAACTATTCAAGGCACTGCCTACTGGATTTGTTCCAGATGAAGACCAAGGCACCTTCTTCGTCACCATCCAGTTGCCAGACGGCGCTTCTCTGGAGCGCACGGAGCAAGTCGCCGCGCGTCTGCAGGAGGCTGTCAAGGATATTCCCGAAGTCAGGGATTCCATTTTCGTTGCAGGATTCAACATAATGAACAGCGTCAATGCCAGCAACAGCGCATTGGGCATTGTAATGCTGAAGGACTGGGACGAACGGAAAGGCAAATCCCAGGTGCAGAGTGCCGTGATGGGGCGCTTCTACAACTCCATCAAGGACATTCCCAGCGCCTCGATCGCCGCTTTCGGCATGCCAACGATTTCGGGTCTGGGCACAGTCAGCGGATTCTCCCTAATGCTGCAGGACCGCTCCAACACGCTGACGCCTGCGCAGTTCCAGAAGAAACTTGACCAGGTGCTCGTGGAAGCCAATTCCAGCCCAGTGCTGACCAATGTCTATTCCTCCTTCCGCGCGTCTTTGCCACAGGTTTACCTGCCAATCGACCGCAGCAAGGCCATGAAACTGGGCGTGAGCGTGGATGACATATCCAGCGCACTGCAGGGACTTTTCGGTTATACTTATGTGAACGATTTCAACAAGTACGGAAAGACCTACAAGGTGGAATTCCAGTCCGCGGCGGAATACCGCAAGGATGTTTCGGATGTCTCCAATATCTACCTTCGCAGTTCATCGGGAAAAATGGTTCCTCTCAGCACACTGGTCACGCCTGAATTCAGGTTTGTTCCACAGTATCTCCAGCGCTTCAACATGTACCAGTCAATCCAGATCAACGGTGCTCCGAAATCTGGATACAGTTCAGGTCAGGCTATGGAGGAGATTGAACGGATCGTCAAAAAGGTCGATCCTTCGCTTTCCGTTGCATGGAGCGACATGTCCTATCAGGAAAAACTTGTCGGCAATCAGGTGGTCATCGTGTTCGCGCTTGCATTGCTGTTCATTTATCTCTTCCTGGTGGCACAGTATGAAAGTTGGATGCTGCCTATTTCGGTTCTACTGTCGGTTCCGATTGCCTTCCTGGGTGCAGTG
>JAEEGL015812087.1_pt1 | contig 10033 bp, 1 predicted proteins | sample 9134231 | NCBI WGS metagenome assembly JAEEGL01 (sample SAMN16246548, study PRJNA631951) | gut metagenome | biome: gut microbiome; feature: rumen; material: fiber-attached | host: Bos | place: Iran: Karaj | collected 2018-10 | reverse complement strand
TTTTGTATTTGCTTCAATATTTTCAGGAGAAGTTGTTGAACCTGATATACCAGTTATTTCATAAGATGGTTTAGACATTCGGATTACAGGTGCTTCAACACCTGCTGCGGTTACAGTTTCACTTTTAATTGCATTTTTATTCTGTACTTTATCTGTAACACAGTTAGCAGGAATAGAAAGAGTATACTTTGCGCCTTTTACCGGAAGCTTATATGATTTTCCAAGAGTTATCGTAAGATCTTTTCCATTGGTACTAACATTACTTGAAACTACAGGTACAGTAACTATATGTCTATGGATTGTCTCCGATGTAAATGCAGAAACTAAGTCCGTGTTTGTATCATTCTTGTCAAAGTTGAGAATATACTTTGTTGTAGTATCATTAACAAGACTTGTTCCATTCCTTGTTGCACCATTTACACCTTTCTCATAAGCAGCTGCAATTGTTGCATTTGATTTCAGTTCGTTGTATTCATCAACGCTAAGTACTGCAGGAACACGATATTTTCCAGCATCAGTAGAATCATTGAATTGGGTAAATGTTATTTCTCCTCCAACTTTAGTAATATCACGATCAAATGTAACAGTTAGGACTGCATTCTCACCTTCTCCAGTAAGTGTGATTCCATCAGTTTCAACCTTTGGTATTCCAGTTATAATTTCTATTGAACGATTTTCGTTGAAACGTTTGCCCTCACCTTCTTCAGGTACAGAAATTCTAATTTCTTTGCCCTGTAATGTTACCTTAGAGAAACTAAAAGCTGTAACATCAAGGTATCCATCAGTGTTATCGCCTTCTGTAATAGGGAACTCGAATGTAAATACATTTCCTTCTGCATATCCATTAGCTTTTGCAGTATCAGTATTGCATTCTATTATTTCAACAACCTGAGTATCTGAATTTGGTTTTGAATCTGATTCTCCCTGTTTTGTATGCTTTACATTTAAGGTAACTTTTGCTTCCTTTTCAATCTGTACAGTTTTACCAAATTCAATTCTACCCTTAATAACTTGAGTGTTTGTATTTTTTGAATAAGCTCCACTTACAGTTTCTGCAGTAATGCGGGTAAGCAGCTGACCTTTATCAATAATAAAGGATTTTGCTGCTGCATTTATATTTGCATCACTTGTAACATTACCAGCTTTATCTGTCTGACGTACCTTTACGGTATATTGGCCATCATTTGAAAGAGTTACTTTTTCTGAATATGTAATCCATTTTCCCTCTTCAATACTGTACTCCATACTTTCAATATCTGATTCGCCATTGTTGGTCAATTCAAAACTGGTTCCATTAGAATCAAATATTACATCGTCTGGATCCCAATCTTCCAACTCTTCTCCATTTTCTGTAACTTTCTTTGTAACGAATTTTGGAGCTTCAGGAGCTGTTGTATCAATGTGTATTCCGGGGAAAGTATATGTCAGAGTATCCTCCCAGGCTGCAAAAGTATTTCCTGCCATATCTGTTACGGCTGCCCCATCCTCTTTTTCAAGTTTAATTACTTTAAGAGGATCTGCAGGATCTGTATTATGACCTTCTGCTACATTATATGTAAACAAAACATACTTTGAGCCGCTTTCTTCTGCATTTGAAGTTACTGCACTGTTATGATTGAATTTCAATTTCATTTTAGCAGCATTTGTAATATTTACTGCTTCATCAAATTCAAGCATAAGAAGTATTGATGTCGGATTTTCTTCAGTTCCTGCCTTATACCATCCATCAGATGTTACCTGATATATTCTTTCAATTGTAGGAGCTTTTCTGTCTATAATAATAGAACGATTTCCTTTGAGATTTGGGATAGCTGCAAATTTAGTTGCATTATTTGAATCCTCTGGATTGTAAATATCATTTGTAACAACATTATTAGATGCTGCATCCTTCCAGTTCGCACCATTAAGATCAATTGAAGAAACTGAAAGGCATTTGTCGCTGATATCTGCAGTATCTTTTTCTGATGATTCTGCAGAAACTGTGCCTACAGTATACTCAAAAACATGAATTGCCTTTCCATCTCCATAACCCTCACCATATAGAGTCTTAAAATCTGCATCAGTAGCACAATCATTTTTATAAATTGCTGTACCACCATTATTCAAGTTAAGCTTTGGGGTGCCTTCAACTTTCGTATTTTTTGTAAACTCAAGAGTTATATAAATCTTTTTGCCTGCATTATAAGAACCGTCATCATTAAGACAGCCAATTCTTGCAAGACCTACGGCAGAAGTTTCAATTCTTACCGCTTCCTGAATAGTTTTAGAGTTTCCTGCATAATCCGTAAGAGAGACTGTAATTGTTCCTCCAGCTCTTGGTGCAGTAATTTCTACCTTCCATTTTCCATCTGCACCTGGTGTAACTTCTTTTTCGTTATCGCCCCACTTGAGATTCAGTTTATATACTTTTGTAGTATTTTTTAGAGATGAAGTAAAATAATCATTCCAGGTTCCGCTTATAGTTGCAGTTTTTCCTTCCGCACTACTTGCGAAAGTTGGAGTTCCAGAAATTGCTTTTGTTTCACCTCCAATTTCAATTGTTGTAAAACTTAAAGTTGGAGCAATTGTATCTCCACTGAGTGTCAGGGATTTTACAGAATAACTGTTTCCATCATAAGCACGGAAAACAAATTCCTGAGAGGTTAATGGTTTTAACTTTCCTTTTTTATCTTTTCCACCAACACCAAACTTTGTAAAAAGATTAAATGTAGAATCAAAATCATAAGTCTTGGCATTTGCCGGTACATTAAATCTATAAATAATGTTTCCACCATCATCTTCCTTAGTTTCACCAGCACCAGCACGGTCCCAGTCCGGATCTGTTCCTGTAAGATATTTTATCTTATTTGCAGGATTATCTCGTAATGCCGGATTAAGACAGACCATTGTAAAGTTTTCAATTTTTCCATCATCTGATACAGAACCTTTTAATTGTATATTTCCATTTACATTTTGAATTGCAGAAGATCCGTTTTCAGGTGATTCAATTTTAATTTTTGGCGCACTTACGTCAGAAGCATGGAAGTATTTTGTAACTTCGTCTGTCTTTCCATAAATGTCTGTTACTTTTAAAACAAGCTTATATTTTCCATTCTCTGTTGGAGCAACAACACTCCATGCAGAGTACTTTGCTTTGTCCTGAGGTAAAGCATGTGTTTTAGGATTTTCATATAGTTTTGCTTCTTCTGCTTCCGTTTCAGAATAAGTATATAGCTCATAAGCATTACCATTCTTTTTATAAAGAGTAGAAACAAAAGACTTTATTCCATCATCATCCTGAATGCTTCCTGAAATATTTGATCCAGGATAACATTCGTAAGCCCCTGTATCTTTTTCTGTATCATCGCCTGCAGCAACAGTAATCCATGGAGTATCTGCTTCCGGATACCATAAGAAATAACCAAGAACCTTTCGCTGCCATGCATTTGAAGTGCTTATACTAGTACTTATAACACGAATTATATGAAGTCCTGTATCAAGACCTTTAGCCTTACCTGCTTCTGAAGTTGCCCACTCTTCTGGATTCACAGTCAACGACCATTCACGTAAATCCTCTCCGCTTACATTTTTAGCAAAATAGACATCTGGAGCAGTAGCATCTCCTATCTGAGCCTCTGGAAGATTTAATACTTCATCAAGAGACTCTACTGCAGTTGTAGAATTTGCAGTAGATTTTGTTCCTTCAATAATTCCATTGTCAAATTCAATTCTCAAAGCTTTAAATGCAAGAGCCTGATCCTGACGACCAAAGATTTCTACAGTGCCGTTTAAGAGTCTGCCAATAACGTTTCCATCTTTTAACTTATAAATATTTGCTTCTACATCATTATGCAAATCAGTATAAGAAGAGAAATACTCTGGCTTATAAACTGTAACATTTGGGCTTTCTGTATCTACAATGAGAGAACGGTCTATTCTGGATTCTTTTCCAGAATTACCCATTTCATCTTTTGCAACTGCTAAAAGATTATAAGTAGCACCTGTTTTATCTGCAGCCTTTTCGTCTGTATCTACATCAATAGACCAGGTCCAGGTAGTATCATTTAATTTACAATAATTATTTGAATCCTCTGGTACTGTCTTCCAGTCACCAGTCTTAGAAGTTTTTTTCTGCCAGTTTTCACCCGGAACAACCTGATAGTGAATATCCGCATCATCAAAATCTATTGTGATTAAAGTTACAGCCTCGTTATCTGAAGCAGTTCCCCGTAGAACAAAAGTCTGTGCAACAGAATCATTGTCCTGATGAGAAGTAATTTCGATGTGAGGAGGCAACATATCAACGCCAGGTCCAAGACCAATTTCGCATGAAAGAATGCTGCCAGCAAACAATGCTGCAAAAAGAGAAGCAGCAGAATATTTACAAAGCTTTTTAATAAAATCTATATACATTTTTTTCATCTTCTGTTCTCCTTTTTTATTACCAGCGTCTCATATAAGTACAACGTGTAAATTCACCAGGTTCCAAAACACCCCATGAACGAGACCAGTCATATGTACTAGTATTGTTTCCGTTTCTATCTTTACTATTATTTGATAAATAACCAGAGAAAGATGTATTAACAAGAATTTCAAAGCTGACCCAATAATAATTGTTATCTTCAATATTATAGGCTCGCTTTAAGAAAGGAGATCCAACTTGGGAGTCTCGTAATGGGAACGGTGAAATGGAAGGTTCACCTGCAAAGCCAGTTGTACCTCGAATAGATAAATCTCTATATCCAACTGGATTATTATTAATTGCTGCCGTATCTGCATTGCTCCATCTACCGTTCAGCGGACGAATAACATGCAAAACAGTTCGGAAAATTCCTTCTTTTTCTATTGCTGATGTGTCAGAGTTTACTTCTGCTTTTGCAACAATATACTGTTTCATAGAAGTCTTATTGTCAGTTGCAGTAAAATCATTTCCACCAAGGAATATTGCTTTCTGAGTAGCAGAAGTAAAGTCTGGACTTTCATTAATTGTTACTGTTGTTGACGTATAATAAGACTTACAATTAGGAATAGCATTATCAATAAGGTCTTTATCTTCATAAGTATTTGCAGCAGAATCTGTTGTAACAGAACCGGTTCCAGTATTCGCAGCTTTATTATATTTAACTGTTGCTCCGCGGCTTTCGCAGTCTACTCGGACACGTACGTAGCCAGTTGGTTGTGGATTGTTTCCTTCGATAGCAGTTTGAATAATATTAGAATCTGTACCACCTGGCTGCTTCATTCCAAGACCATAACTATAGCGATCTACACGAACCCAAGGCTTTGCTGCACCGGCTGACCAGAAAGACTCTTTTTCTCCATTCTCAATTAAAACAAGAGGGGACACTTTATCATTATTTGTAACTGAAGTTCTTCCTCGGCCCCAGCTACCTGTAAATTTATCATAACCACCTTCTTCTTTGTCACCTATATAGAGAGTATATTGTTTTCCTGTACCGGTAGTTTCCTGAACTGCGTCGGCTGGTCTAATTATACCATTTGCTTCAGCTCCAAAAGAGTTTCCTGTTTCATCCATGAAACAGCCTTTTTCAATTACAAGCTCCCATTCTCGCCCCAGAGGAAGTGCATCATCTCCTAAAAGACCTTCTGGGAAAGTGATAGTTACAGTTCTATTGCCATTACTAAGCACAACATTAGAAGAAGTTACATCACAATAACGTTCATGATAGTGAACTGCTTCAAGAACGTAACGAAGGTTATCTGTAGTTATTGTTGTATCTCCATCTTTTACACTTACAAGATCTGTTCTTGAATCATTATGATCATTCTTTGTACTTGTAAATGTTTTTCCAAACTTCGTTTTTGTAGAGTCTGAACTATTCCATATGTCTACATCAAAATCCAGAACATATTTTGTAGAAACATCCGGGTTACCATTGCCATCAATGCCCTGTGTAGATTTCTTATATGGACCTACATACTGTCCTGTTCCATGATAAATATCATTTGCAGGACCAACTGCAGAACCATTCATCCATTCTGAATCTTCCATACCGTCCATATACAAAACTTTTGTGGCTGTAAGACCACCAGTCTTAGCAGTGTCTATAGTAGCGGAAGGAATTGAATTCAAAATTGTATTAAAATCTGGACCATCAATTACAGGAGGAATTGCCCAGCCTGCAATCTGACGCAAATAGATTTTTCCACTTACAACTTTTACAGGCTCGTCAAAGGTCAAAACAATCTTTTTTCCATTTGTATATTTTTTTCTTCCATCACTAAGGGTTGTGGCTGTTCCCTGAGGAGTCATACTTATAACCTTCGGTGCCACGCCATCGCAGCGGAGATAGTCGCGAACATAATCTTCCGCAAGCGCTGTTTGTCCCTGCCCTATTCCATATTCATCTACTATGCCATCAAGGTCGATGGCATTTGCTGCAATTTTGAGAGTAAATTCATCTGGATCTCGGGTCTGGTAGGTAAAGGTTGCTGTCGAAACAGTTTTACCTTTGCAATCAGCATCCAGTTCTGCCTTTGTGCTTGCATCTGTATGGTCTGTATCATTTTTTCCAGAAAGCAGAATGAATGCGCTACTGTCTGATGCAATTACAACAGGGCTGGCAAAATGAACATTAAATTTAAGGTCAGTACCTGCCTTGTAGTTTCCGTCTGCATTTGTACATTCAACAGTAAAACTTGGGAAGGTACTGTTTATTTCTACATTTACAGGTCCTGCATACGCAGAAACATTTCCGGCTTTATCTTTAATTCTTGCATATACTGACGTACTGGAATTCAGAGTCTCCCCTTCTGCACTTGTCCATGTTTTTCCACCATCTATAGAATACTGTACTGTTTCAGGTGAATCTGTGGTAGCAGTTACTGTATTTGGATTTGTAACTGTAAAGCTAACTGAATTTATGTATTTTCCGCCAGCTGTAATTCCTGAAATTTCGGGTTTCTTTTCTGGTGCTTTTGTATCAATAAAGAGTTTTGGATCCTTATCTGTTCCTGTAAGAGGATTTGTAAGCTTATTATTATAACTGTCTTTTATTACATCAATACCATCTAAGCAGGTATCCTCATCATAAGTTATAGCGCCATTAGGATCACCAGAAGTTCCTCCAGTAACTTTTTTACTGAATATAAGAGTTGTTTTTCCTGCGCTTGTAGAGGCACTCTGCCATGCCAAAGTTATATCGCTGGAACCAACCTTTACTTTCATTGAAGGAGAACCTTGTACAGTTACAGGCTTTGATGTAACTACATTTGCAGTAATTGTTCTTCCTTCACGCAGATATTTTATTCCAGAGGCAACATTATCCGAATCTACTGCCGAAGTAACTGAAATCGACTCTACCTCAGGAAGAATTGCATCAATAGTAATTGGGTTCGAAGCCCGCTTTTCCTGCAGATTGCAGCCAGCTTTCAGCTGTCCGGTTATATTGGCAATTGTAGCATCAATGCCTACTATCGGGTCTGAATCTACCTGAATACCATTGTACCCATTTAGAGTTTCAGTTTCATCACCCGGTTGAACAGTATAGGTAAAGGTAAGAGTTGTTGTTCCGTTACCTTCCTTGTTTAACCATTCTGCATAACGGATTGTACTTGCCGGGCTGCTGCCGTTTTTAATCCCCTTTAATTTAAGTTTAGGAGTAGCAGTGTCCAAAGTTATTGTTTTTGTAAAGGAAACATTAAACTGGATTTTCTGAGGCTTTCCAGATTCATCATATAAACCAATCTTTGTAGGAGCTGAAGAAGTGATAGTATTAATAGTAGGAAGTGAGCTTAAAATAAACTCGTAAGTTTCAAATTTGTAATTTCCAAGTACATCTTTAGCATATATAACAAATTTAGGATTCTTACTGGCGCCTGCATAACCTGCTAAAGTATCAGCCTCTATTGAATCTGCTTTAAATACGCCATTTAATAAGTTACCTGTTATTTTACAAGAATCTAAGGCCGCTAATATCTCTGCTTCTGTTTTTATTTCCTCATCAATAAGAGCTGATAAATTTGCAACCGCAGAAACATCAAAAAGTCTGCATTCTGCAATTGGAAGTTTGCTTGTTTTTTCTGCCTTAAACTTAATCTCCAGGTCTTTTTCCTGATCAATTATAGCCATGTTGCCGGATGGTTTTTGAAGTGTAATTATCGGCTTTAAATCATCGCTTGAAAGGGTTAATTCAGAATCAGAATATTTCTCATCTGCACGGATAAGACGGATAAGGAAGTATTTTCCCAGAGCCTTTTCATTAGTTGATGTACCATTTGCTGCAACACTGACAAAATCATTCAGCAGCTCTAAATCAAAATCAAACTTTGTTTTCTTAAAGCCACTGTCTGATCCATCAGGAGTAAGCTCTACAGACCAAAGCTTCATTCCTGCATAATCACCAGTACCGGCAACTTCTTTTTTTCCATTTGTAAAACCACTTGCATAATTTGCATGATTTGTAACAGTAAGAGAATTCAGCCAGGCCTGAGCTTTTGCTTTTTTATCTGCAGCATTAAGAGCTTGAGGAACCCATACAAATTCCAGATACTTACAGTCAGATTTATCAAGAGTAATACCTTCAAAACTGATATCGGCATTAGTACCAGTAACAGAAGGAATCTGGTTATTTTCAGGTTTAGTAAGAATGAGGGTCGGAAGAGAATCATCAGAAACTGTTACAGGAATTGTAATATTATTAATAGGCTCTCCCGAAATTGCCTCTGCATAAATTTTTAACTTTAAGGTTTGAGGAGTTGTTGGCGCCTGTAAAACAAGAACCTTTTCGCTTTCGTTTGTATTTACTGCTGCTTCTTTTTTTATCTCAGGAGACAAACTATTGCCATTTGTATCTACCAGTTCACAGGAAACTGTTCCTTTAAGAGCATCATCATCAAATAGAGTAACGCTTAAAGAGTCTCCAATATGCAGTCTGAGATAAGGATTGCCATTTTCGTATTTCAAATCAGAAATTGCATATTTTGGATTATCACTTTCCGGCCACCAGATAAACCAGCCAAGACTCATAGTTTTATCTTCTACTTTATTTGGAGCAGGATCTGTTACTGTATCTTCTGCGGTATATCGAACCTGAAGAAAATGAAGACCTGAATCAAGAGAAGCCTTTGCAGCCTTTAACATATCATGTGTTACCGTAAAGGCAGGAGCATAATTAGTACTTGTTGAAGATTTAGGAATTTCATTTATGATTTTATTTCCATCTTCATCCCAGATACTAATTGAAACATTCTGTACACCAGAAATATCACTAAAGGCAGAACGGATATCAAACTTTACATTCTGCGCAACATCTTTATTTGAAGGCTCATTAAGTCCCGAATCTTCCTCTACAATATTTTTAAGTGCATCAAGACTCTGCAGATTATATTGGATACCATTATGAAGACGGTCTATATACCAGGCATCTCCAACAGGAGCACTATTATCTATAAAAAGAGTAATAACTTTTGAAGATTTTATTCCATAATTTCCAGAGCGGTCTTCTGCAGTAAATTTAAGATAGCAGGCTCCCTCTCGCGGGAAGGCAATATCAAATTCCCATTCGTTTCCATTAAGTCTGGCATTTTCAAGAGTACTATAAGACTCTTCTCCTGCCCATTTCATTTCTGCGCGGACATTTGTAACCTTGATATTATCTTCTGCAGTTCCGTAAAAGCTTACTTCCTGACGACAATAAATACTTGTTTCAAAACTGGTCTTAGGAGTTTCTCCACCGCTCACCATTTTTTGTACGCTAATAACCGGTGCCTCAAGGTCTACGCTTTGGCCCATGCCGATTTCGCAGGAGGTGAAGAAAAATGTAAATGCAGTCATTGCTGCCAGTGCGAGTTTGAGAAAAGAATGAGAACTTTTTTTCATTTAATAGCCTCTAGAGCGTTAATACTTTTTGACGGGTCTGCCTGGGGTCGGGGTGTAATAACTTTTTGAGAAAACTTTCCGGCCATGAGCCGACATCTACAATTTTATTATCGGCAAAAACGCTCCAAAAGCACAAAAATTTCCAAGTCCCAGATGAAACGTTTTACACCTAATTAATATATTTTAACATAGAATAAAAAATTTGCAAAAATT
>JAEEGL015229823.1_pt1 | contig 10033 bp, 6 predicted proteins | sample 9134231 | NCBI WGS metagenome assembly JAEEGL01 (sample SAMN16246548, study PRJNA631951) | gut metagenome | biome: gut microbiome; feature: rumen; material: fiber-attached | host: Bos | place: Iran: Karaj | collected 2018-10 | reverse complement strand
CGTTTCCATAGCTCACAGGAAATCCTTGAGACAGCCAATCGCTTTTGCAAGGATGACATGCCCATCAGCCTCATCGTACAAGACTGGCAATATTGGGGGAAACACGGATGGAACTCTATGCAGTTTGATGAAGAGCACTATCCAGACCCCAAGGCTTTGACAGATAGCTTGCACAAGATGAATATCCGCCTGATGCTAAGTGTCTGGTCAAAAATTGACAAAAACTCAGAAGTGGGACGCCAAATGGAGCGCGACCATTATTATATTCCCGGCACAGACTGGATTGATTTCTTCAACCCTCAGGCAGCAGCTTCCTATTGGCAGAACTTCCGCAAACGACTGCTTCCCTTGGGCATTGATGCTTGGTGGCAGGATGCTACAGAACCAGAAAATGATGATCTGGTGGGACGTCGTGTCAACAATGGACGTTGGAGTGGCGAACAGGTGCGTAATGTCTATCCCCTATTAGTCAACAAGACAGTCTATGAAGGATTGGTAGCAGCTGGTCGTGAACCTATGATTCTCACTCGTTGCGGATTCCCTGGCATTCAGCGTTATGGTTCTGCTCTCTGGAGTGGCGATGTAGGTAACGACTGGGAGACCTTCCGTCGTCAGATTGTTGCTGGCTTAGGGGTTCAAGCTGCTGGTGTTCCTTGGTGGACCTACGATGCCGGCGGTTTCTTCCGTCCCAGCGACCAATATACCAATCAGGAATATATTGAGCGCATGTTGCGCTGGATAGAGTTGAGCGTCTATCTGCCCCTCATGCGTGTTCATGGCTATATGAGCAACACTGAGCCTTGGAACTATGGTGCAGAAGCCCAACAAAGTATCGCTGAGTGTCTGAAGGAGCGCGAGAAATTGCGTCCTTACATCGAACAATGTGCAGAGCGTGTCACCAAAGAAGGATATACCATCATGCGTCCTCTCGTCTTTGACTTTGCCAACGATGCAGAGGCATTGAAACAGAAATACGAATATATGTTTGGGCCTTCCCTGCTGATTAGTCCTGTCACAGAACCTGGTGCCAAAGAGTGGAAGACCTATCTCCCCAAGAACAAAGAAGGCTGGAAAGACTATCGTACAGGACAGCATTACAAGGGCGGACAGTACGTGACGACACCAGTCACAAAAGCCTACATTCCCGTTTTTATCAAACAGACAGCCCAATGAGTGTCTTATGAACAAAGGAATCCACAATGCAACGAAACGGATGATAACCACATTGTTGGTCACCATAATGGGGACAACAGCCTGGACCCAGACCATACCACTCGTATATACCACAGAAAATACAGGCAAGGAATATAGTGCTCCAGAAATGCCTGATCCTAGCCAGTTACCCATTATCCGCGAACTGCCAAACCCTCTCGAAGGTGTCAGTAGCTTTGCTGACTGGACTAAGCGAAGGAGTGATATTGCCCACATGATTCAGCACTACGGCATCGGACAAAAACCTACTGTAGAGCCTCATCAGGTAAAAGCCCGCATGGAGGGTGATACGTCTTTGGTGGTTGACGTTACAGTTAACGGAAAGGTGCTGACCCTCCGTTCTACGATTCGCTATCCCAAAGTGGAGAGACCACCGTATGCGCTCATGATTGGAACAAGCATGATATCGTTGCCCAAGAAACTGTTTGAGAATAGACCTATTGCCACCATGACTTTTCACGAGAGTCAGGTGAACGATTACTCACAATGGCGCAAGAATCACCACGACAGAGGCGAACACCCCTTTGACACGCTCTACCCTCACCTGAAAGATAATGGCGCTTACAGCGAATGGGCTTGGGGATTAAGCAGACTGATCGACGGACTACAACAACTCGGACCTGAGGTGACGAAAATAGACACAAAGCATATTGGCGTGACAGGCTGTTCGTATGCAGGTAAGATGGCTTTGTACTGTGGTGCCTTCGACGAGCGTGTCGCATTGACCATTGCACAAGAGCCGGGAGGAGGTGGTGCTGCTGCATGGCGTGCATCCCATCCAGAAAACGATGTTGAAAATCTGGATAAAACAGACTATCACTGGTTCTTGGAAAGCCAGTTGGTCAACTTTGGCGGCGAAAGGGTCTATCGCCTACCCTATGATCAGCATGAGCTTTGTGCAATGATATGTCCTCGTGCTTTGCTTTTGTTGGGTAATCCCGACTTCAAATGGCTGGCTGACGATGCGATGCTGGTGTCAGCTCAAGCAGCCAAAAAGGTTTGGGAGCGTTTCGGCATAGCAGACCGCATGGGATGGAGCATCGTTGGGGGACATGGACATTGTCAGTTGCCCGAATCCCAATGGCCTGAGGTACAGGCATTCATCGACCGCTTTCTGTTAGGTCGCGATACTAACACCAATGACATTCGAGTATATTCAAAATAAGTATAAGATGAAAAAAAAGCTATTATCTGTATGTATGCTATGCCTCTCTGCTGTAGCAATGGCTCAGCCAGCAGGTGGTTTTGGTGGTGTTCAGCAACAAGCAAAACTGGAAACCTCACAAGAGTGGAAGGATATCAACTACGTGGGTGACGGTCAAACGTATCACACCTGCGACATCTACTTGCCCAAGCAGGAAAAAGACAGTTATCCCGTTGTGATTCACATCTATGGAAGCGCCTGGTTCAACAACAACGGAAAAGGTATGGCCGACCTGGGTACCATCGTCAAGTCGCTGCTGGATGCCGGCTATGCTGTGGTTTGCCCCAACCATCGTTCAAGTATCGATGCCCCGTGGCCTGCCCAGATTAACGATATTCGAGCCGTAGTACGCTTTGTTCGCGGCGAGGCCAAGACCTATAAGTTTGACCCGTCGTTTATTGCCACCAGTGGCTTCTCATCAGGTGGCCATCTTGCCTCTATCACTGCTACCACCAGTGGTATGAAGACAGCAACAGTAGGTACTGTTACGCTAGACCTTGAGGGTAACTTGGGGAAATATACCAATCAGCCCAGCACTGTGAATGCGGCTTGCGACTGGTCTGGTCCTGTTGACCTGACAGCAATGGATTGTGGCGAGCACATGACGATGGGTGCGGATAGCCCAGAAGACGTATTACTAAGGTCGAAAATCACGAAGGAGCCCGACAAGTACCTAAGTCTCTGCGCCACACAGTATGTCAGCGCCAACACTCCTCCTATCATCATTTTCCATGGGGATAAGGACGGTGTGGTTCCCAATTGTCAGGGTAAGAAGTTCTATGAACTGCTGAAAGCTGCCGGTGTCAAGACGGTGGCCACCTTCCCTGCAGAAGGCAATCATGGAGGACCCGAGATGTACACACCAGAGAATCTTCAGAAAATGGTGTGTTTCCTAAACTGCGTTAGAAAAGGTGACGGTTGCCAGAAAGGTTGCTGTCAGAAATCTCGCCAGCGCATCGTGGAAGAAGGCGGCACTGGAGCCTATAAAGCCATCATGAAGGAAGACGCTTCACTCAGTCGCGAGCATACCATCTTTGTCCCACAAGATCTGACACCATTCTGTGCCAGCAATCCGCTTCCCATCCTGGTTTGGGGTAATGGCGCCTGTGCCAACTCACCTTGGGAACACATGAATTTCCTCAACGAGATTGCCTCACATGGTTTTATCGTACTGGCTACGGGAGAGATTCCTATGGTTGACGAGTGGTATAAAGGTCCGATGTCGCGTGCTGACCAACAGATAGAGAGCCTGAACTGGATATTTGCCCAGAATGATAACCCTCAGTCACCATATTATCAGAAGATAGACACTAAGCATGTCTGCATGGCAGGTATGTCATGTGGTGGACTGCAAACTCTCAGCAACTGTGCAGATCCGCGCATCACTACCATCATGATTTGTAATAGTGGACTCTTTAAGCAAAGCACACTCCACCAGGCTGTTGGAGGTATGCCTATGCCCGAGAAGAGTAAGCTGAAGGACATCCATTGTCCTATCATCTATATCCTGGGAGGTCCTACCGATATCGCCTACGAGAATGGCATGGACGATTTTCAACTGATTAAACATGTGCCAGCCTGTGTAGCCAACTTCCCCGTAGGTCATGGTGGTACTTATCGCGAGGCTCATGGTGGCGAATTTACCATCCCGGCTCTTGCCTGGCTCAACTGGCAATTAAAGGGTGACAAAGAAGCTAGAAAAATGTTTATTGGCAAGAAGCCCCAGCTTCTCCTGCGTAAAGACTGGACGCTCGAAGCCAACAAACTTTTTAAGAAGCTAAAATAAGATGGGTACGAAATCATAAAGCATGATGAAAAGACTACCAGCCTTACATTTTGCAATACTTATATCGACATACTTGCTGGCATGCTCAGGCTATTGTCTGGCTATGCCTGTATCGCCCAACGGGAAACTAAGTGTAAAACAAGACGGCAACCATTTGACGGTATATTACCAAAACCAGAAAACGCTGGACATAGATGTTTCTGCCAGAACACCATTTCTGTTGGCTCGCAAGATAACTGACGACTATCAGATGTTGACTGGCAAGCGACTGCATTGTCATAACGAGGCCAACGAATACAGTAGTGGCAATATGCTGTTACGAGTGTACAATGATGGTATTGCAATAAGGAATACAGAAGTTTCCTATCGCATTCCAGAAGGTACTAGGCGCTGGATGCAACAGTGGTGCGATTCGTATGAAGGTTTCTTCCCTCTCGACACGACGTATAAGGTGAAACCTGTCCCTTCGTATAGTGGAATCTTCATGTCGGCAGAAGGGTGGAATAATCGTTGGGGCTATCCAGCCTTATTGGAGCCTCATGACGGAGTGTTTGTCTTGCTCTCTGAAGCGAACATTGAGCGAGAACAAAGTGCTTCTTGTCTATACAATGAAGGCGAGCAATATAAGGTGGTAGCAGACCAGAGCTCCATCGCCCATACACCTTGGCGTGTGGCTATCATTGGTTCTTTGGCTGATGTAGTTGAATCCACACTGGTGACTGATGCCAGCACCCCTTGCAAGATAAAGGATACCAGTTGGATAAAACCAGGTGTAGTATCGTGGATTTATTGGGCCTACAATCATGGTTCGAACGACTATAACATCATCAAGAAGTACGTGGATATGGCGCGTGACCTGAAGCTGCCATACGTACTGATAGATGCAGAGTGGGACGAAATGAAGGACGGAAAGACCATCGAAGATGCAGTAAACTATGCCCAAGAACAGGGTGTGAAGCCCTTGATATGGTATAACTCGTCAGTAGGTTGGGTAGATGGTGCTCCCACGCCAAAGTTCCGCCTGAACAAGCCAGAAGATAGAGAGCGCGAATTTGCATGGCTTGAAAAGATGGGTGTAGCAGGCGTGAAGATTGACTTCTTCTCAGGTGACACGCAACGGAATATGGACTATTGTATTGATTTGCTTGAAAGTGCTGCCCGTCATCACCTGTTAGTCAACTTCCATGGAGCCACCATCCCTCGCGGATGGCAACGTACATGGCCTAACCTGATGACAACAGAAGGAGTATATGGTGCCGAGTGGTATAATAATGTGGCAACATTTACAGACAAGGCCGCTTGCCATAATGCCACACTGCCTTTCACCCGCAATGTCATTGGCCCGATGGACTACACCCCATGTACTTTCAGCGACTCCCAGCATCCGCATATCACCACGAAAGCCCACGAGTTGGCACTCACCGTTCTATTTGAGAGCGCTTTGCAACATTTGGCCGATCGTCCTGAAAGCTATATGAGTCAACCTCAGGAGGTGAAAGACTTCTTCACTAATCTTCCTACTGTCTGGAATGAGACGCATTTGCTGGCAGGTTATCCGGGTGAAAGTGTTGTTATGGCTAGACGCAATGGAAGCACATGGTATATAGCGGGTATTAATGGTACTGATCAGGTCAAGAAACTGACCTTTGACATACAAGCCATCAGTAAACACTCAAACGGAACACTTTTCGCTGACACTTCAAAAGGCGAATGGAATATCCAATCGTTGAAAAAGTTGCCTTCCTCTATCACATGCCAGCCTCGCGGTGGCTTTATCATGATTATCCGATAAAAAACAGAAACATATTAAACTAGAAAACAATATTCTTATGAGAAAACATCTATTATCCACTTTTGTCCTGTGTATGGTCAATACGGCGATGATAGCACAGAACCCGATTATCCGCGACCAGTATGCTGCCGATCCTACTGCTCGTGTATTTAACAACAAGGTGTACCTGTATCCTTCGCATGACATCATCCCACCTGCCGGTCAACGACCAGACTGGTTTTGTATGGCCGACTATCACGTCTTCTCTTCTAGCAATCTGACCGACTGGACAGATCATGGAGTAATCGTGTCACAGGAATTAGTTCCCTGGGGTAAGAAAGACGGCTATTCTATGTGGGCCCCTGATTGTGTAGAGAAGAATGGGAAATATTACTTCTATTTCCCCAATGCGCCAAAGTCTGGACGCGGCTTTGCCATTGGTGTAGCTACTGCCGATAGTCCAATTGGTCCGTTTAAGTTGGAAACAGAACCCATCAAGGGAGTTTCCGGCATTGATCCTTGTGTGCTAGTTGACACGGACGGTCAGGCTTATATCTATTGGAGTGGCATGGGCATTCGCGGTGCCAAGTTGAAAGGAAACATGAAGGAACTGGACGGAGAATTAAAGGAAGTGAAGATGCCCCGAAGGGAAGGCATGCCCGAGATGCCACCTATGATGGTGGGTGGCGAAGAGATGAAGGGGCTGCCCGAAGGTTTCAAAGAAGGTCCTTATGCGTTCCGTCGTGGCAACTGGTATTATCTCACTTTCCCATGGGTTCGCGGTTCAAAGGAAAATGGAGCCAATCCCACAGAGACATTGGCCTATGCTATGTCCAAATCGCCTTTAGGACCCTGGGATTTTAAAGGTATTATCATGGCAGAACACGCCAACCATTGCTGGACTAATCATCACAGCATCCTTGAATATAAGGGGCAATGGTATCTATTCTATCATCATAATGACTTCTCGCCTCGCGATGACAAACGCCGTTCTCCCCGCATTGAGAAGGTATATTTCAATGCAGATGGTACTATCCGTGAAGTAAAGCCCACTATGAGAGGAGTGGGCATCAATCTGGCAACAGAGAAAATCGAGATTGACCGTTATTCAGATGCCAGCAATGATGTGACAACCCAGTTGATTGATACGATCAACACCTTCCGTAGTTATCAGGCCACGCTTCCCAAGAAAGGTAGTTGGCTGCGTTATGACGATGTCGATTTCACGCCTATCCACGACGGCTATCTAGTTATCAGCGCAATGGCAAAGGAGAACACGACATTGTATCTTCGTGAAAAGAGTGCGAAAGGGAAAGTTATTGCCAAGGTTCCCTTAACCGTAAAAAGCGAAGCTGGCCCCTTCCGTCGTGACATGTCTGGCCAGTGGCTGACACTGACAGCTCCACTGCTCTATACCCCTAAAGGTGTTACCAACCTTGTTATCACCTGCGAAGGAGAAGGTGTAAGTGTTGACTGGCTGCAATTCAAGAACCGGCCTCACTACTTTACCCCAATAGCCCCAACCGCGCCTCCTATTCAACCTGACGAACAAGGTTTCATTCGTCGTTGGAGAATGATGGAGCCTATTGCTAAGCCTATTCGTTCTAACACTATTTTCACCGATTCATGGTTACGCACGACTTTTGCAGAAGAACTGGGCAAGTTGTCTAAACAGAAAGGGAAATGGTACACCCTAGATAGTGAAAACTATAACATGAAACTGTTCCGTTTTGCCGAGAAATACGGAAAGCAGACTTATGGCTCCTTCTTCTGGTGTGAGACCATCATAGAATGTAATGAAGAATTGCAGGACGTTCGTCTGGCCGTTGGTTCAAATGGAGCTTCGATGTGGTGGCTCAACGACGAAGAAGTGCTGATGCTTGAAGGCGACCGACGCATGGTTGAAGACGATGGAGTATCTCGTCGTCTAACATTGAAGAAAGGACGCAACATCCTACGTTGTGCAGTGATTAACGGCCCAGGACTCAGTGACATGTGTGCCCGATTTATTGACGAGAAAGGAAATCCTATTACAAACTATACTATTAACGCCCGATAACATGATGAAACAGACTATTTTATTTCTTTTCGCTTTCTATCTGAGTATTTTCTCAGCAAAAGCCCAATCAGGAACTCCCTATATCCACGATCCTTCGACTATTGCCGAATGTGATGGCAAATATTATACCTTTGGAACAGGTGGTGGTGGTTTAATCTCTGATGATGGCTGGTCTTGGCACTCTGGTGCAGAACGTCCAGGAGGCGGTGCTGCCCCTGATGTATTAAAGATTGGCAATCGCTACCTTGTTATATATGGTGCTACTGGAGGCGGATTAGGCGGAGGACACAACGGACGCATTCTGACGATGTGGAACAAGACCCTCGACCCGAAGTCACCCGACTTTAAATTCAGTACTCCCGTAGAAGTATGTTCCAGTGATGGAATGGAAGATCAGGATGCCATAGATCCCTGTTTGTTACTTGACCCGACCACAGGCAGATTGTGGGTGACTTACGGCACCTACTTTGGAACTATCCGTCTGATAGAACTTGACCCAAAGACAGGTTTCCGCATGAAGGGCAACAAAGAGAAGGATATTGCCATAGACTGCGAAGCTACCGACCTTATATATCGAGACGGATGGTACTATCTATTGGGTACCCACGGAACATGCTGCGATGGTGTTAATTCCACCTATAACATCGTTGTTGGCCGATCACGCTCTGTTGAGGGTCCTTATCTCGACAACGTAGGACGTGACATGTTCCATGGAGGTGGAAGAATGGTTATTGCAGCAGGCAATCGGGTTTGCGGCCCTGGGCATTTTGGACGCACCATCATTGACGAAGGTGTGGAAATCATGTCGTGTCATTTCGAGGCAGACTTCGAACGAAGCGGTCGTTCAGTATTAGGAATCCGTCCGTTACTGTGGAAAAACGGATGGCCTGTTGCAGGTCAACAGATAAAGGCAGGCACCTACGAGATAGAAAGCGAGCGACGTGGATATTCATTGGAACTCGCAGTAGATTTTATTCGAATGCAGCAGGAACGAGAGCGTTTCTGGCAGATGGATCTCACCAAACCCTTGGTGTCTATTCCCAACCAGAAACTGGAAGAGGTGAATAGCAACTGGCCACAAGGGAACATTCCCCTACGTTGTGGCGACTATATGTTCCGCCCTCACCAGCGTTGGACTATTACACCCATTGAAAAGGCAGGAGGCTATCTAAGCAATCCTTATTTCAAAATAACCATTGAGGGAACTGAGCGCGCCTTGGCTGCTACGATGGACAAAGAACTGACAACCGTTCCCACGTTTACAGGAAGCGACGAGCAACTCTGGCGTATCGAACAATTAACAGATGGCACTTATCGAATCATGCCCAAGCGTATTCCAGGACAAGACGGTCTGAATACCCGCTATGTAATCTATTCTGCTGCCGACTCCACCCCCACCCTTGCAGAGTACGATTTCAAGAGTGACAACTCAAAATGGAACCTTCGTCAACATTAAAAAGTATAAAAAAGCCAAAAAAAGAAGGGTTTGCTTCGTTATATGTCTGAAATTGATTACCTTTGCACATAATTTATAATATTCAAAAATCAAAAAGACATGAAGATTTCTCACATTGAGCATCTGGGCATCGCTGTCCAGAGCATCGAAGAAAGCCTGCCGTACTTTGAGAACGTGCTGGGCTTGAAGTGTTATAACATTGAGGTAGTAGAAGACCAGAAAGTGAAGACAGCCTTTTTGAAGTGTGGAGAGGTAAAGCTGGAATTGCTGGAGCCCACGTCACCAGAAAGCACTATCCAAAAGTGGCTTGACAAAGGCAACAAGGGTGTACACCACGTAGCATTCTGCGTTGAGGATGGTGTTGCCAATGCACTGGCAGAGGTTAGCGAAAAGGGCGTTCGCCTGATTGACGAGAAGCCTCGCAAGGGTGCAGAGCAGTTGAACATCGCCTTCCTGCATCCTAAGTCAACTTGCGGAATTCTGACAGAACTTTGTGAACATTAATGAATTCTTTGACCTAAAGGTACAAAGCGTTTAATAACGAT
>JAEEGL014931757.1_pt1 | contig 10033 bp, 7 predicted proteins | sample 9134231 | NCBI WGS metagenome assembly JAEEGL01 (sample SAMN16246548, study PRJNA631951) | gut metagenome | biome: gut microbiome; feature: rumen; material: fiber-attached | host: Bos | place: Iran: Karaj | collected 2018-10 | reverse complement strand
TGGTATTATCAGCAGTTTCTTAAGATGCAGTATGCTTTTTTATGCGAAGATGAGTATTACATGGTTTGGGACGGGGATACGATTCCCTGCAAAGAAATCAGCATGTTCCAGAAAGAGTCAGGAAAACCCTATCTTGATATGAAGCATGAGTACCACGCTGAGTATTTTGAGACCATGGGAAAGATTCTTCCGGGATTTGGCAAAGTTATTGAGAGATCCTTTATCTCCGAACATATGCTTTTCCGAACAGACATTATGCGTAGTCTTATCCAGGATATAGAGAAAAATGACGCAATAGAAGGAACAAAGTTCTGGGAAAAGATTATAAATGCTATTCCCGAAGAGAAAATACAGGATTCATCCTTTAGCGAATTTGAAACTTATGGAACTTATGTGGCTCTTAGATTTCAGAATGTTTACAAGCTCAGAGAGTGGCATTCCTTCAGGCAGGGAGGAAATTTCTTTTCCATAGATACCATAAGTGACAGGGATTTTACATGGCTTTCTAAGGATTTTGATGCTATTTCTTTTGAAAAGGGGCATGAAGTCAGGGAGGATAATGCCAATCTTTTTGACAATCCCTATTATCAGGAAAAGCTTACTCCCAAGCAGATGCTGCAGGCTGCCCAGATGGAGTATAAGGAAGGCTACAAGGAGGTTTGGGCAGATGATCCAAATGTAGCAAGAGCCAATAACGTAAGCGGCGGCTTTTCTATGTCAGCTGATGTTATTCCAGAGGACAGGCTCAAATACCTTGATAAGGACACTTATAAGATTTACGAGAAGCTTGGGGATGACCTGAAGGATAAGAACATCAATCAGGCTTTCCTGTGTTATGAAAATGCTGAGTATCTATGCGAGGATACATCTGAGAAAGAGCGTATTACCGGGAAAAAGAATGGCTTGAAAGAATCAGGAAATGTAGCGGTCAATAAGGCTGCTTTTATCATACTGTCCTACAACAACACTTATTACCTGCAAAGATGCATAGAGAGCATATATACCAACTGTAATCCTGATGCATATTTACTGGTAGTATTTGAGAATGGTTCCAAGGATGGCACCAGCGAATGGCTTGCTCAGTGGGGAAATGACCACGACGAGGCTCTGATCATTCTTAATGAGGAGAATTTGGGATTTTCGGTTGGAAATAATGCGGCTTGCGAGTATCTCCCTGAAGGGTACGATGTCTTTTACCTTAACAACGATACAAGAGTCCCTGCAAATGCATTGTTCTGGTTGAGGATGGCACTATATTCATCGGAGGAAATCGGTGCTGTGGGCGCGGTTCAGAACTATTCAGAGGGAGATCAGCTTCTGGATGTGAGATTTGATGCTCCTGAGCAGTATGTGGAATTTGGGGCATCCAATAATGTTCCTATGGATAATCCTCTTGAGGAACAGAGTAAACTTTGTGGTTTTGCTATGTTCTTAAAAAGAGAAGCTTATGATAAGGTAGGGGGCTTCGATCCGGCATTTACTCCGGGATTCCTTGAAGATGATGACCTTAGCCTTAGGATCAGAGAAAAAGGATATAAGCTTATGGTATGCCATAACGCGTATATGTATCATGCGGGAAGCCAGAGCTTTATAAAAAGAAATGACTTAAGGGAGCTTTTTGCACAGCACCGTGAATATCTTGTGGATAAGTGGGGCTTTGACTCTTCAAAATACGCGGTTTTAAGTGTGAATGAGCTTAAATATATCAATGAGATAGAAAAAAAGGGCTACAAGAGGGATGATAGATTTAGTATTGTTTATGTAGGCTGCGGCTGCGGAAATATGCTTGGAAGAATACATTTCATGTATCCAAATGCTGACTTGTATGGCGTAGAAGAAAATGATGATGCCAGAAGATTTACTATTTCCTGTGTCAAAGTTTTTAAGAGTGTCAGTGAGCTTCCTATGAAACTTGAGGAGTTTGATCTGGTGGCTCAGTATCTGGGATGATTTTTTTAAAGGCTAATTACAGAGCCATCTTACTGAGCATGGAATTCATGCTTACTTCGTAGGAATGGCTCTTTTTAATTTTTTCCTGACCATTTTTGGCGATTTGCCTTCTAAGGTCATCATGTCCAAGGTAGAATTGTATCTTTTCTTCCAGTTCATCTATATTGTGGAAAACATCCAGATCTTTTCCTATGACAAAAAGATCCTGGATTTCAGGCTGATAGTTGGTCAGCATGAATCCACCAGAGCCCATAATGTCAAATACCCGGAGTGGGATTCCGGAAGTGATGGTGTGTAGGGTGATATTAAGATTTATCTTGCTAAGGGCATAGGCCTTTGGAAGCTCAAAGCTGTAGTCAAGTGCAGGGAGAGGGGTGACATTTTCTATACAAACATTACTTTCTCTGGTGTAAAAGTGAAGGGCATACTTGGAAATGCGTCTTAGTATTTCGGTTCGTTCAAGGTTTGTAAGATATCTGGAAATAAAAATGGCATTTATGTATGCGTCCGGTGAAAACCTGGCAAGAGGATTTTTATTTTGGCACAGAAGAGCCAATAGCTCGTCTCTGGCTGAGTCCGATAGCTTGCCACTGATATGATCATGACCATCCCAAATTCCCATAGAGTCTTCAATTATCCTGTCAAGTTCTTTATGAGTGTTGCTGCACACTCTTTCTAATACATCTCGGTATAAATTATCAGAATATAGGGCTCCTATAAATGAAACTTCACAGGAAAATCTGTCTACATCTTGTGCCGTTGTTGCGAGCGTTGACATTCTTGTGGTGTTGGCTGCAAGTGGCTGATAGAAAACGTGGGGACATCCAAATTTAGTAGTATCTTTAACCTGATCCTTGTCAAAAGAGAAAACATAATTGCATGAGTTTAGAACCTGCTCGTCAAAAAGTGCTTCCTGTGGTTTGTCATAGATCCAGGAGGCATATTTAATGTTTTTCTTTTCACAGGCAGCAGATATGACAGGACAGAAGTCGAAACTAAAAACAATATCAATGTGGTGATCAGTGATGAAATGGTAGATTTTATCCACATCCTCAGGGGTATTTCTATAGATTGAAATACCAAGATCCATGATCTCTACATCATGTCTGGTCTGCAGAAGAGCCCACAACATGTCATTGGCAGACATCTCCTCAAGGAAAGCTACGCCAATTCGTCTTGCAGATTTATCAATCCTGAAGATCCCTGAGTACCTATCAAGGGCTATTTTCCTGTATTTTTCAAAAGAATCATCATATAAGGGAGGAGTAGTACCATTCGTCCAGGGAACCGGAGACTGACTTGCCACAACTATTTTTTTACCACTTCTAAGGATACTGGCACATAGATCCACATTATAGAAACTGTCACCATCAAAAAGCTCACTGTTAAAACAATAATCCCCTTTTACTGTAAACAGATCATCAGATATGCATAGAACTTCCTGGTATTCTCCATTTACGGCATAGGTATTATCTGATTCCTGGCCATACATTATTCCATGCTGTATTACCATATCAATAGGCATCTTGTCAGTACCCAAGACCCCAATTACTGCGATTTTATCGCTTCCTGAATAGATGCGGACAATATCAGCTAAAAAATCAGGGCTAGTTATTGTGACGCTTTCTTTTAGAAATATCTTTATAAGTGCATCAGTAGAATCAATTGCCTCATTATAGCCATCAGCAATAGACTTGGCCTGCGTTACGCCAAGGTATTCCACGTCATAACCCTCCGGAATAGAGAGCATACTTATATTTTGGGCGATTCTACTGTCGTTTTCGATATCTGTGATGCAGCAAATAAAGCATATTTTATTGTTGATCATGGTGGAAGCCTCACATTTCCGGATTATATGGGAGCGTAGCCGTCATTGTTTATAAGTTTTCCGTCCTTGTATTCTCCCATTGCGCCGCTTTCTAAGATAGACAGATAGAATTGCTCCGGGGTGAGCTTTTCTCTGTAACGAGGATTTCTGAAAAGCTCTGTTAATATTTCCTCTGTCTCCTGATATTTTTCAAAAGAAGCAGCGTCATAGCTAATTGCCAGCCAGTCCATATCTTCCTGGGTAAGATCAGAAATATTGACAAAAAAATTAGTGTTTCGGAGGGACTTCCAGTTGCGTAATCTGTACTTGGACTGATGCCTCATGGCAACCCAGGTACCGTAGGTTTCAAATTCTGAAAAGCCGATATAAAGATTGTCAGGGCCAACTGCTGACATGATTTTTTCATAGAAGTAAGTTCCTTCAAAATCAGTTTTTTCTATTTCCGAAATCATCTCCTGCATAAGCTCTTTGTTAAAAAGCATATGCTCTGAGATAAAGGAATTTTCAATGACCTTTGTAAAGCCAAAAAGTCTGTTTATTGTTAAGAAATAACTTTCCTGAAGTTCATATTTTACATCGAGGAAGGGTTTACCATTTGGTGCAAACATTTCTATTTTTCTAAGTGGAAGTGTGTCGGCGTCCCAACTTAGGTAATATTCATCTTCACAGATATTGCTATAGCCCATTTTGAGAAATTGCTGATAGTACCAATTCACTGATGAAGGATTTGAGCTTTTGCCTTCAGCTATTAGTTTGGAAAATATTTCTTTTACAGGCGCAAAAGGTATAAGTGCCCCCTCTTCAAGAAAAGAAACATCATGGTTATCAAACATCCCATCAGAAATATCAGAATCAATTTGTTCCTTCAGACTTAAAGGTCCGATAAATACAATTTTTTTGATGGGAAGGTATTTGAAAAATGATGGTATAAAAGATCTTGATCGAAGGTAGTCAGGAACTATTGATGGAATGATACATTCGAATTTTTGTTCAAGTGGGTTTGACATAAATACCTCCATATAGCTGTTTAAGCGGATGTGCCTAATACTATTATATTATAAATTGTGATAAAATATACATAAATACGTTAACATTCGCGCATCTTTATTCTTTGGAGAGGAAAAATGAAGAAGGTTAGCATAATTGTAGGTGCATATAATGCTCATAACACCTTGGCTAAATGTCTTACAAGTCTTGTTCATCAGACTCTGGATGACATAGAGATAATTGTTGTTAATGATGCCTCAAGGGATGATACCTGGGAAATAATGCAAAGGTGTAGGGAACAGTTTCCGGATAAGGTTATTATTCTAAACAATGAGCAGAATCTTGGCTGCGGCGGAGCCAAGAATACAGGCCTTGAGATTGCCCAAGGTGAATATATAGGCTTTTGTGACAGCGACGATTATTGCGCTTCAAACATGTTTGAACTTCTCTATCAAAAAGCCAAAGAAAAAGATGCAGACATGGTAGATTGTGGATTCTATGTGGAAGCATCTGATGCCACTACGATTTCAACTCCAAATGAAGCTGAAGGTATTCTTGATGATGAGAAGAGGCGTATTCTCATTCTTCAGGGTGGTTATCTTTGGAGTAAGCTTATCAGAAGAGAATTGTTTTTTGATCCACCAATCAAAATGCGTAATCATGTAAGGATTTTATCTGATAATGATGTTTTAAAGTACTTGTATCTCAAGGCCAAAGACATTTGGACTGTGAAAGAAGTCCTATATTACTACAGTGATGCCCCAGGCTCAGATACTAAGATCATTGATCAGGACAAGTATTTTGAAAGTATTTATGGTGTTATTGAGGGAACCTATAGGCTCTGCCATGACCTTCCAAGTTATGAGGCTGCAAAGCAGACAATAGAGTATGCTCAGGTCGTATGGTATTCCTATGGAATCAACAGATGCCTTTACGACCAGATATTAAAGCTTGGTGCAGATGAAAAGCATGTCAGTGATTACTTCGATAGAATAAATGACTCAGAAAGGCAGATGATATCTGAACTTGCCAAGTTAAAAGAAAAGGTCATAAAGATTCCTTATAGAGATAATCCGGAGGTGACAAACAGGATTTCAGAGCTTGATATAAAGATCATGGAAGAGTGTGACAGGAGATTTGGCCAGGATGAATTACGTTGAAGTTATGGGAGGTTTGGGAAACCAGCTTTTTCAATATGCTTTTGCTAAATGTATTGAAGAGGTGACGGGCAACGAATCTGCGCTTTACACCTCTTTCTTTGACAGGCTGGAAGATAAGCCTGACATAGTAAAAAGAGATTATTCCTTGCAGAACTTTAACTTTGAATATAAAGAGGTTAAGGGCGCCCTTAATGTGACGAAAATATGCAGAGAATATGAGCCTTTTACAGTGATGCAGGGAGATGATGAAGTTTTTTACAGCGGATTCTGGCAGGATAAGAAGTTTTGTAATCCGCTCATTAGCTGGTGCAGAGAAAATCTAAGACTGAGGGAAGAAAACCCTGATCCTGATTTTGGAAATGTGGCCAGGGAAATTGAAGAAGGCAATTCGATTTCCCTGCATGTAAGGCGCGGAGATTATCTGGATGAAGATAATGTCAGAAAATATGGGGATATAACTCTGGAATATTATAAGAGAGCAATGGATGCAATTCCCGGAAAAGATGACAGCACTACTCTTTATGTTTTCAGTGATGATATCCAATACTGCAAGAGCTTTATGGATGATATTTGGCAGGGGAAAACAGTATTTATGCCTATGAGAAGGGATTATGAGGATTTATATCTTTTGACCAGAGCAAGACACCATATCATAGCAAATTCTACTTTTAGCTGGTGGGGAGCTGCCGTTTCAAATAGAGACGGAATAACCGTTGCACCGGCGAACTGGTTTAGAAATAGAGATTCGAGAATGCTGTATCTTGATAATTGGGTTGTAATCTGATTGCAGATATTTGGATAGGAGCTTTGGGGTAATGGGTATTGAGCAAAATCCATTTTTTTTGGCAAACTACGATTATTGCTATCTTGAAAGTATGCACTGGCTCTTTAATACACACAAGGTGCAGCCGGAAATAGTATTTACTGGGCTTAGTTATGGCCTTGAATCTATCGATTGTTCCTGCATAAGTAAAGCTTCTCTTAGCTTTTGTATGCATTCTCAGGATATTTTTTACGACACGCATCACCTGGTAGATATTTTAAAAAATGATACGGAGCATGTTGTTAAAACTGTAGTATTTGCACTGGGGTATTATAGTTTTCACTATGATTTGTCGCGGACAATGTTTAAAGAAAGGTGTCTTGATATTTATTATCCGCTGTTTGGAACAACCCACAATTATTATGCTACTGACGAGCAGAAAGAGGGGGCTGTCAGCAGGCTTTCTGATGAGACATTTGTAGATGAATATCATTCATTTTTTCTACAGGACAGAGCATATTTTAATGACAGGATAAAAAGAGATGCAAATGCCAATATTGTGGTAGCAAGTGGCGGATGGAGCAAGATTACTCAGGATGAGAGAGAGAAGTTTGCAAAAAACAGGGCGCTACTTCAGAACAAGCACATACAGCACAAGGCAACCCTTGAGGAAAATATAGGGCTTTTTTATAAACTATGCCAGATATTATCTCACAGCGGAGTAAGGATATATGTGATGATAATGCCTTTTTCCAGAGAATATATAAGGCACATAAATCCAGAATACAAAAAGATTGTTTATGAGATTCTAAATGCGCTTCCGTTTGAAGTGAATTTCATTGATTTTAATGATGAACAGATAGTGGATATCGAGGATTTTTTGGATCAGGATCATTTGACTACGGATGGATCCAAAAAGTTTTCTCGAATCCTTAATGAGGTGCTAATGTGACAGTTTGATGCACTATGTGATATCAGTTGGGAGAATCCTGTGAATATCTTACTTCTTGACCTCTTTGGTTCATTTTTGACCGGAGATATGCTGTATTGCATTAAAAAGCTGGGACATAGCTGTAAGAGTGTCCAGTTTATATTGGAAGATAAGGAAGGAAACGATGAGTTTTCATCTTTTATGAAAAAAGAGCTGTCTGATGGCTCTTTTGACATGGTGCTCACAACTAACTATTATCCTGCGGTTGCAAGGATTTGTTATGTTAACAACATTTCTTATGCCGCCTGGGTTTATGACAGCCCGCCGGAGATACAGTCTCTGGAAACACTTTCCTTTACCACAAATCGAATTTTCTTTTTCTGCAAATATGACTACGAGACTTATAAAAATCAAGGATTTGATAATGTATATTACCTTCCCCTTGGAGCAAATATAGAGAGATTATCTTCATTTAGGGCAGCTGGCGAGTATAAGTGCGATGTGTCCCTGGTAGGAGGACTATACCATTCGGATTCATACCTTGGGCTTAAAGCCATTATGACACCTGAGCAGCAACAGTTTCTGGAAGCAATGGTCAAGGTGCAGCTCAAACATTCAGGGAGCAGGGTTCTTGATTCTGCCCTGACAGAAGGATTTGTTGAAGAAATCTGCAGGCACTATAGGAATTTGTCGGAGTTGGCCGTTCAGCCAAATAAAGCCCAGCTCTTTTACTCAATTTGCACCCATATAACTCACATGGAAAGACTGGCACTATTGCGGCTAAGTGCAGGAAAAGGGCATAGCACAAGACTCTACGCATCCAGCGTGACGGATCAGAACAGGAGTCTGCTAACCAGCCAGGGAGTTGAGATTTGCGGGCCTGTAAATTACAGCATGGAAATGCCTCAGGTTTTCCTTGACAGCAGGATCAATCTTAATCCCACACTCAGGGCTAACAGGACAGGGATTCCACTTCGGGTAGTGGATGTCCTTGGAGTTGGAGGATTTCTTTTAACAACCCATCAGGCGGAGCTTGACGATTTCTTTTTTGAGGATGAAATTGCTACCTACGAATGTGTGGAGGAAGCAATTGAAAAGATAGATTATTACCTTTCCCATGAGTCTGAGAGGATTCTTTTAGCCGCAAAGGGACATGCGAGGGCCAAAAAGGACTTTTCTTTTGAAGATAGGATCAAGGCTATCTTGCTTATGGCAGGCAAGGACTGACCGAGAAAATTATTAGTGTATTTTTAAAGAAAAACATGGAGGATATCTTGGGATATAAGCTTTTGTTCATAACCCATAGCCTTAATAATACTGGCGCTCCGCTGGTCCTTTTGGATGCCATGAGGGCCTGCAGGAAAGAGGGGCATTCCGTGGATGTGGTTGCTATGGAAGATGGGCCTCTTCGTGAAGTGATGGAGAGTGAGGGCGTATTTGTAACAGTAGCGGACAATTTCCTGGATGAGCTTTCCATGTGGCAGGGGATTTTTGGAAAGTTTGACGCGGTGGTTGCCAATACCCTGGTCTGCATTGAGGCGGTTTATGCCCTGAATACAACTAAAGTTCCCACTATGTGGTGGATTCATGAGCATGAGTACTGGTTTGAGTATTATCAGCAGATTTTGCCAAAGCCGGAGGATTTACATTCAAATATCAAAGTGTATGGGGTAAGCCCCTTAACTAACGACTTTATCAAGAAATACTGCGGGTATGATACAAGGCTTTTGCCCTTTGGTATAGAGGATGTAAAAGAAAAAATGTCAGCATCAGCTGATAAAGATTCTAAGAAAGTTCAATTTGTATGTCCTGCAACTTATTCCCATGTTAAAGGGCAGGACTTGCTATGCGAAGCGGTTCGCAGGCTCCCAGTGGATATTAGAGCTAAATGCGAGTTTATTATGTGCGGCGCAGTAATGGAATCAGAGGATGAGTATTACGCTACACTCGTTGATGCTGAGGGCGAAGCGAAAGAGCTTAAGGTGCTGGGCCCGCTTCCTCACGATGAAGCTCTTTTGCTGATAAGTCAGTGCGATTATGTAGTGGTGCCATCAAGGCTTGAACCATTGTCTGCTACTGCCGTGGAAGCCATGATGCTAGGGAGAATTCCTGTGGTTTCAAGTATTTGCGGCGTAACTAAGTGGATAAAAGATGGTGAAAACGGATTTGTGTTCGAAACAGAAAACGTGGAATCACTTACGAATGTGCTGATGCACTGCGCTACACTGAAATTGGATATAGAAAAAGAGGAGAATTTAAAGTATCAGAAAGTGGCTGATAAAGCCAGAAGAACCTATGAAGAGTTCTTTAGCATGGATGCTTTTTCAAGACACTTTATGGATGAACTGATGGAGATTATATGAAAAAAGTAAGCGTAGTTATTCCAGCCTATAACGCCCATGATACACTGGCTC
>JAEEGL014863698.1_pt1 | contig 10033 bp, 7 predicted proteins | sample 9134231 | NCBI WGS metagenome assembly JAEEGL01 (sample SAMN16246548, study PRJNA631951) | gut metagenome | biome: gut microbiome; feature: rumen; material: fiber-attached | host: Bos | place: Iran: Karaj | collected 2018-10 | reverse complement strand
TGATGGGCGACAAAGTCGAGCCCAGAAGGGAATTCATCGAAGAAAACGCGATATTTGTTAAGAATCTGGATATCTAATGATATAGTTCCGAATCATAAGGAGAATGTTGTATATGGATGACAAGATATTTGATAAGATCCATGACGTGGATCTTATCAAAACAATGGAGACTTCCTATATCGATTATGCCATGAGCGTCATCGCGGCAAGAGCTCTGCCGGATGTACGGGACGGACTGAAACCGGTACAGAGAAGAGTTCTGTATTCCATGATCGAACTGAACAACGGACCCGACAAGCCGCATCGTAAATGTGCGCGTATCGTCGGTGATACCATGGGTAAATACCATCCGCACGGTGACAGTTCCATCTACGGCGCGCTGGTCAATATGGCTCAGGACTGGTCCATGCGCTATACGCTTGTTGACGGTCACGGAAACTTCGGTTCCGTCGATGGAGACGGCGCGGCGGCCATGCGTTATACGGAAGCCAGATTATCCAAGATCTCCATGGAAATGATCGCGGATATCAACAAAGATACGGTTGATTTTATCCCGAACTTTGATGAAACGGAAAAAGAGCCGACCGTTCTTCCCAGCAGATTTCCGAATCTTCTGGTAAACGGGACCACCGGTATCGCGGTTGGTATGGCGACCAATATTCCGCCCCATAATCTGCGTGAAGTGATCAACGCAGTCGTAAAGATCATTGATAACCGTGTAGAGGAAGACCGGGAAACGGATATGGATGAATTGTTATCCATAGTAAAAGGCCCTGATTTTCCGACCGGCGGTGAGATCCTCGGTACCTCCGGGATCAATGAAGCATACCGTACCGGACGCGGAAAGATCAGAGTGCGAGGGATCACGGATATTGAAACGCTTGCCAACGGGAAAAGCCAGATCATCATCACGGAACTGCCGTATCTGGTCAACAAGGCAAAACTGATCGAAAAGATCGCGGAACTGGTCAAAGACAAAAAGATCGACGGCATCACGGATCTTCGCGATGAATCCGACCGTGACGGTATGCGTGTGGTCATCGAACTGCGCAGGGATGCAAATGCAAATATCATTCTGAACCAGCTTTATAAACATACCCAGCTGCAGGATACGTTCGGCGTGATCATGCTGGCGCTCTACAACAATGAGCCAAAAGTCATGAATCTTTCCCAGATGCTTGAGTATTACCTGAAGCATCAGGAAGATGTCGTTACACGCAGAACAAAATACGACCTGAACAAAGCGGAAGAAAGAGCGCATATTTTACAGGGTCTGCTGATCGCGCTCGATAACATCGACGAAGTGATCCAGATCATCCGCGGAAGCGCCAATGTGGCGGAAGCGAAAACACAGTTGATGGAGCGCTTTGAACTCTCGGATGCACAGGCACAGGCCATTGTGGACATGCGTCTGAGGGCTCTGACAGGATTGGAGAGATCCAAACTGGAAGAGGAATATGCGGAACTGATCAAAAAGATCGCGGAATACAAGGCGATCCTTGCAGATGAAAAACTGCTTCTTGGCGTGATCAAAAACGAGATTCTGATCATTGCCGATAAATACGGGGATGAAAGACGGACACGGATCGGATTTGACGAATTCGATATCACGATGGAAGATCTGATCCCGAAAGAGAATACCGTGATCGCGATGACCAGTCTCGGCTACATCAAGCGTATGACGGTTGATAATTTCAAATCCCAGCATCGCGGCGGGCGCGGCATCAAAGGCATGTCGACGATCGAAGATGACTACATCGAAGATCTGCTGATGACCATGACGCACAACCATATCATGTTCTTCACGAACATGGGCCGCGTTTACAGGCTGAAAGCATTTGAGATCCCGGAAGCCAGCAGAACATCAAGAGGCACGGCGATCATTAATCTTCTGCAGCTGAATCCCGGTGAAAAGATCAGCGCCATCATTCCGATCGCGGAATTTGCGGAACACCAGAACCTGTTCATGGTAACAAAGAAGGGTACCGTAAAGAAAACGAATATCATGGAATATATCAACATCCGTAAAAACGGTCTGATCGCGATCAACTTACGGGATGATGATGAACTGATCGAAGTGAAGACCACGACTGCGGAATCGGAGATCTTTTTAGTAACGAAACAGGGTATGTGTATCCGGTTTAAGGAAACGGATGTCAGGGCTACCGGAAGATCCTCGATGGGTGTCATCGGTATGAACTTAAATCCGGAGGATGAGATCGTCGGTATGCAGCTCGACCACCAGGGCGATTCCCTGCTGATCGTATCCGAAAAAGGGTACGGAAAACGCACCTATCTGAAGGAATTCACGGTACAGCGCCGCGGCGGTAAAGGCGTGAAGTGCTATAAGATCATGGAAAAGACCGGCGATGTAGTCGGTGTTAAGGCCGTCAATGATGAACATGAGATCATGATGATCACAACGGAAGGCGTCATCATCAGGCTGCGGATGGAAGACATCAGCACACTGGGCCGCATTACATCGGGTGTCAAGATGATCAACTTAAATGCCGGCGTTCTGGTTGCCAAGATCGCAAAAGTACGTGAAAAGGTTTCCGACGGAACGCAGGAATATGAAGATGACGAAGTGAATGAGAACAGACAGGATGATGATCCGATCGTGATCATTCATGACGAAGTGGAACTGGATGAAGATGAAGACGATTCAGACGAATAAGATCACGGAACTGATCAAAGAAATGTGCATCGAGGCGAACCATTTCCTCACAGAGGACATGCCGCATCGCCTCGATGCTTCTTATACGGCAGAAACGGATCCGCTCGGAAAACAGATCCTCGCCAAATTGCAGGAAAATCTGAAGATCGCGGGAGAAGAGATGATCCCGATCTGCCAGGATACCGGCATGACGGTGATTTTCATGAAGATCGGCCAGGACGTGCATTTTGAAGGCGGGAGCTTAAACGAAGCGATCCAGGAAGGCGTGCGGCAGGGCTACACGGAAGGATATCTTCGCAAATCCGTCGTCGGCGATCCGATCGAGCGGATCAACACAAATGACAACACCCCGGCCGTGATCCATTATGAGATCGTTCCGGGAGACCTGGTGACGGTGACGGTTGCGCCGAAGGGATTCGGAAGCGAAAACATGAGCCGGATCTTTATGCTCAAGCCCGCCGAGGGGATCGAAGGTGTAAAAGATGCGATTTTGACCGCGGTAAGGGATGCCGGTCCGAACGCCTGCCCGCCCATGGTCATCGGGGTCGGGATTGGCGGAACGTTTGAAAAAGCGGCACTCATGGCCAAAAAGGCTTTGACGCGAAATGTCGAAGAGAGAGCAAAAAAGGAATGGGTCAGAAATCTGGAAGAAGAAATGCTTGATCAGATCAACGCGCTTTCGATCGGACCTGCCGGACTTGGCGGAAACACAACCGCTTTTGCGATCAACATCGAAACCTATGCCACGCATATCGCGGGACTTCCGGTAGCGGTCAACATCTGCTGCCACGTCAACAGACACAGCAAAAGAACACTGTAGAAGAGGATTTATGGAGAAATATATTCAGGCGCCAATGAGCGCAGAACAGGTAAAAGACCTGAAAGCGGGCGATTTTGTCTATATCAGCGGAACGATCTATTCCGCAAGAGATGCGGCGCACAAACGGATGTATGAAAGCCTGCAAAAAGGAGAAGCACTGCCGTTTGATCTGAAAAACAATGTGATCTATTATCTGGGTCCGTCTCCGGCAAGGGAAGGACGGGTGATCGGCTCGGCCGGACCGACGACAGCCGGAAGAATGGATAAATACACGCCGCTTCTTTTAGATCAGGGTCTTACAGGCATGATCGGAAAAGGAAAGCGGACGGAAGCGGTAAAAGAAGCCATGATCAAAAACGGCGCGGTTTATTTTGCCGCGATCGGTGGCGCGGGCGCGCTGTTGTCCAAGTGCATCACTGCTTCGGAAGTGATCGCCTATGATGATCTCGGAACGGAAGCAGTCCGGAAAATGGAAGTGAAGGATTTCCCCGCCATTGTTGTGATGGACGCGGAAGGAAATTGTTTATATAAGTAAACGCCAAAACGGGAGGTTATTATGTTTAAACTGGTCATTGATCCGAAAGACAAAAAGGGATATATCCATCCGGAACTGCAGGGGCATTTTTCCGAACACCTGGGAAGATGCATCTATGAGGGACTTTATGTCGGGGAAAAATCGGAAATCCCCAATACGAACGGAATGAGAAATGATGTCGTGAAGGCACTTCGCGATATGAAGATCCCGGTATTAAGATGGCCCGGCGGCTGCTTTGCGGATGAATATCACTGGATGGACGGCATCGGCCCGAAGGAATCCAGAAAGAAAATGATCAATACGCACTGGGGCGGCGTTGTGGAAGATAACAGTTTCGGAACGCATGAATTCATGGAACTGTGCAGCCAGCTTGGATGTAAGACCTACGTGAACGGAAATGTCGGAAGCGGGTCTGTCCGGGAAATGAGCGAATGGGTGGAGTATATGACCTTTGAGGGCGTCTCTCCCATGGCGGATCTGCGTAAGGAAAACGGTCATGAAAAAGCATGGACCGTGGATTATTTCGGTGTCGGAAACGAAAACTGGGGCTGCGGCGGCAACATGACGCCGGAGTACTATGCGAATCTGTACAGACGGTATCAGACCTATGTCAGATGTTATGATCCGGACAAACAGATCTTTAAGATCTGCTGCGGCGCAAATTCGGACGACTACAAATGGACCGACAAAGTCATGGGCGTCTGCTTTGATTCCGAAGAGAAGTTCCATGGTTTCATGGACGGGCTTTCCCTGCATTACTATACAGTACCGCATGAATGGGAACACAAAGGCTCGGCAACTGATTTTGACGAAAAAGACTGGTATCTGACGCTTAAGAAGACCCTCTACATGGAAGAACTGATCAGCCATCATACGGCTATCATGGATCAATATGATAAAAAGCATGAAGTAGGCCTGGCGGTTGATGAGTGGGGCACCTGGTATGATGTGGAACCGGGAACCAATCCGGGATTCCTCTATCAGCAGAATACCATAAGGGATGCGCTGGTTGCCGGGATCAATCTGAATATCTTTAACAAACACTGCGACCGCGTGCGGATGGCTAACATCGCGCAGCTTGTCAACGTGCTGCAGTCCGTGATCTTAACGGACGGAGAGAAGATGCTTCTGACACCGACCTATCATGTGTTCAAAATGTACAGCTGCCATCAGGGCGCGGAACTGGTACAGAGTCATATCGAGACAAAGCAGATCGGACTGGAAGAGGAAAACATGGTGCCGAACCTGACGGAATCCGTATCTGTGAAAGACGGTATCGTCCATATCACGATCACAAACTTATCCTGCAGCGAGGATTACGAGATCGAAGGGACTCTTGTCGATTCGCAGGTCAAGTCGGTACAGGCATCCATCGTATCTGGAAAATTCAACGACCATAATACGTTTGACAACCCGGAGAAGGTAAAAGAAGAAACATTCGATCGCCTGAAAGCGGACGGCAACCGCCTGCACTTTACGATCCCCGCCAATTCCGTGATCCGCATCGATGCAACGATCTGAGGAGAAAGGTTTGGAAAACAGAGTATGTTACCGGTGCCTGATCCGTGAACTTGCAAATATTGATTATGAGGAAACGATCGGAAAATACCTTGATGCGATCGCAACAGAAGATAAGGCTTCGGATCCCCTGTATGAGGAACGACTTAAAATCTGCAAAACCTGTGAGAAACTGATCGACGGAACCTGTCTGTCCTGCGGCTGCTATGTGGAGCTAAGGGCAGCATCAAAAAAAGCAGCGTGCCCCTTGAAAAAGTGGTAATGCTGCTTTTTTGTGTTCATAAAACGTCCGGCTGATCAGCCTTTGTTTTCATCAAATTCATCAATGATGAACCGTTGTCTTCCCTTTACGTCATCATAGATCCTGGTAATGTATTCGCCGAGCAGACCGCAAACGAAGATCTGCAGGCCTCCGATGAACCAGATCAGGGCGCTTACACCGGAAATAAAGGTTTCCTTTTTCCTCGAGAACAGTTTCTGACACCAGTAGATCAGAGACAGCAGAGCGCCGAAACCAGTCATGAAGATTCCAAGGAACGTAACATATTCCAGCGGTTTGGAAGAAAAGCAGAACAGACCGTGGAAACCCATCCGGAATTCGCCGAAGAAGCGGTTGTATTTACTCTCATCGGCTTCTCTTGCATCCCTGTGATAGCGGACGGCCGTCTGTTTAAAGCCCACATAGGAAACCATTCCGCGGAAGAACATGTTTGTTTCCGGCATTTTGCGGAGTTCTTCGATCACGCGGCGGTTGATCAGGCGGAAGTCTGCCGTATCCACGGGAATCTCGACATCCGATAAGAAATTGATCACGCGATAAGCGGTCAGATCGATGAGCTTGCGGAGCTTTGTTTCTCCCTGTCTGTCGATGCGCTGTGCATAAACGACATCAAATCCTTCCTGCCATTTTGCAACGAGGTCGGGAATGACCTCCGGCGGATCCTGCAGATCGACATCGATCACAACACAGGCGTCACCGGCACAGTGCAGAACACCTGCCATAGTGGCTGCTGCCTGACGGAATCGTCTGCTCATGGTGATCAGCTTGATATGCTTGTTGAGCGTCATATGCTCTTTGATCATTTCGTAGGTGTTATCCGTGGAAGGATCCATGCAGAAAATGATCTCATAATCACAGCCCAGCTCTTCTACAACCTGCTCTGTCCTAAGCAGAAACGGTGTGATGCCGTTTTCTTCGTTATAGACAGGAACCACGATTGAAAGCATGTAATTATCCATATGTTATCTCCTGTGATTTTCTGATAAAACAATGCTGTTTTCATTATAAACAAGGGCCCATGTATTGTCAAAACGATTGACAAAGAATAGGTGCTTTAGTATAATAACTTTTGCGTTAATCGCGGAAAACCCTATAGAAATGCAAGAATTCAGAATTTGGAGAAATACTCAAGAGGCTGAAGAGGCGCCCCTGCTAAGGGTGTAGGTCGGGAAACCGGCGCGAGGGTTCAAATCCCTCTTTCTCCGCTCCCTGAAAGGAACAGGTAAAGACGGTGTCGGATGAAACCGATAGCGTCTTTATCTATCTGTAGGAGATTGATCATCTTCCGGGAATCTGTATGGCCAAAAAACGTAATCGTAAAAAAATAGCCTGTTACATACTGGCGTTTGTCATACCCGTCATCATGATGCTGATCATCAGTTTTCTGTACGGGTTTTATCCTTTCGGCAACACGTCGGTACTGATCGCGGACATGCGGTACCAGTTCGTGGATTATTTCGGCTACCTGAAATATATCTTCTTCGGGAACGACACGTTTGCCTATAATTTCAGCAAAACATTCGGCGGCGACATGCTGGGCTTTTCCGCATATTACCTGAACAGTCTGCCCAACCTGATCCTTTTGCTGTTTCCAAACGAATATCTTCCGGCAGGCATCCTGCTCATGGCTACACTTCTGATCGGCGCAAGCGGATTAACCTTTAATATCCTGCTGGACAAACTGTTTTCTACCCGATGGGCATCGTTGATCTTTTCCACAGCTTATGCCTTTATGGGCTTTATGCTGGCATACTTTAACTGCGTGCACTATTTCTTCAGCATCATGCTGCTTCCGCTGATCATCCTCGGACTTTGCAATATGATCGAGACCGGCAAGATCAGCATTCTCTATATCATCACCCTGTTCTTATCGATTTTTTCCAATTACTATATGGGATACATGACCTGCCTGTTTTCGGTGATCTTCTTCTTTTACTATATCTTTACACAGGCGGAAATGATAAAACTGTCCGCGTTCAAAAACGCCTTTTTCAGTTATGTGGTCGCGTCCTGTACGGCAGCCGCCATGTCCGCGTTCACGCTGATCCCGGTTCTGTTTTCGCTTGTGGGGCAAAAGAGCGGTGTCGGCGAAGCGGATCTTTCCCTCTCCAAAAACTTTAACATGATCGATGTATTTTCCGGACTTTACACGACCGCATTTCACGGGAACATTTCCGACGGATTGCCGATCATTTACTGCGGCGTAACAACAGTTGTACTGGCCATCCTGTTTCTCGTCAACAAAAAGATCACCAGGCGGGAGCGGATCGTATCAACGCTGGCGCTTGCCGCGGTTTTAGCCTGCTTTTATATCAATGCGCTGAATATTATCTGGCACGGGTTCAACGCGCCGATCGGATTTCCCTACAGGGATTCTTTCTTTTTCAGTTTCCTGCTGTTGTTTATCGCTTACAAAGGATTCATCAGCACGGCAAACGGCCTCGGGCTCTATCAGGGCGTTACCTGTGTTCTCGTTTTCGTGGTGTATTCCGTATATATGCTGGTCAGCAAAAACGAATATGTCGGCAGAAACCAGATCGTTCTGACAGGCACCATTCTTGTTGTTGTTCTTTTTTTCCTTTACGGATTCCGCAACAAAAAAGAATATGTGATCCCGCTCATAGCCGGATTGTTTCTGCTGCAGGGCGGAGATCTTCTGTATAACGGATATATATCGATCGGAGGATATTTTCCGGATCTTAATGAAAATCCGCAGGCGTACAGTTTTGACGAATACTACGAATTCGTAACACAGAACAGGGATATCATTGAAACCATCGAAGAAAAAGACCCCGGCTTTTACCGCATCGAAAAGATGTACCGGCGTTCCTTAAATGATGCGATGCTGCTTGGTTATAATGGTCTTTCGCATTTCAGTTCCTGCGAAACGGAGCAGGTCAAAACGTTCATGGAAACGCTGGGATTCAGGAACAATAAAAACTGGGCATATTACGGACACGGAAGCACAACCTTTGCGGACTGCTTCATGGGTGTGAAATACCTGCTGTCCCAATATGATGAAACGGCCAAACCGTATGAGCAGCAGGATGAGATATATGAAAAATACATATACCATAATCCGTATGCGATGCCGGTCGCATTCGGCATGCGGCCTTCCGTCAGAAAGCTTGCGCCGGAAAAGTACAACATGTTTACTTATCAGAATGCGATCGCCACGACTTTCACGGGAAAGAAGTACCAGATCTACCGGCCCGTATATGTGTCAAAGATTGAAATGGTAAATGCCGAACAGGACGGAAACAGTTACCGCAGGATCGATGAGAATGAAGAAGCGTATGTCTCCTATCATCTGATCGCGAATAATAACGACTTTATTTATATGTATTTTTACGCACCCAATCTGCAGGACGTCAAAATCGTGATCGATGATCTTGAGAAGGAGCCGTACTTTACGCCTTACGGATGGTCGATACGTGAAGTCGGTCATTTTGAACGCGGTGATGAGATCGAAGTCAGGCTCTATCTTGAACAGGACGAGATCAGGATCGGCAAGGAACTCTTCTATTACGAGAACAAAGACGAGCTTAGCCGGTGGTATGAGGACAGCAAGAATGCCGGTGTGCAGCTTTCGAAGATCACAAGTTCGCACTTAAGCGGAGAGATCGATTTTGCAGAGGACCGGATGCTGGTCATGACGATTCCCTATGAGACGTCATGGAAGATCAAGATCGACGGAAAAGAAGTGAAGCAGGAAAAAGTCATGAAGGGGCTCATGGCGGTTCCCGTATATGCAGGAAAGCATACGATCGATATGCGATACATCCCCAAAGGGCTGATCGAGGGTTCGATCCTTTCCCTGATCGCGTTCGCGTTCATGATCATACTCGCAGTATTAAATAGGAAGAAAGAGAAAATTCCAACCACAAGATAAAGTGGTCTGAACACACGAAAAAAGCAGATATAGACAGGGCTAAAATTATTTGGAAAATTCACTTGACTTCAATTTTTTTGCGTGTTATAGTATAGCAGTTGCGACACTTGAAATGGCTATAAGTGCGCACAAATGCACCTTGAAAATAAAACAGTACAACCAACCCCGAAAAGACCTTAAGTTTTTTCGAACAAAACCTAAAGTAAACATGGAAACATGCTAGCGTAAACTTTTTATGAGAGTTTGATCCTGGCTCAGGATGAACGCTGGCGGCGTGCCTAACACATGCAAGTCGAACGAAGCACTTTTCC